>Ga0129308_1003485_pt1 | contig 11209 bp, 9 predicted proteins | sample L827metagenome_FD_94440 | JGI IMG/M metagenome (GOLD analysis project Ga0129308, IMG submission 94440) | Ring-tailed lemur group fecal microbial communities from Wisconsin, USA - L827 metagenome | ecosystem: Host-associated > Mammals > Digestive system > Large intestine > Fecal | place: USA... | reverse complement strand
TCCCCGCCGTCCGTTCCGCCGCTTCCGCCGGTCTGATCCCCGCCGTCCGCTCCGCCGCTTCCGCCGGTCTGATCCCCGCCGTCCGCTCCGCCGCTTCCGCCGGCCTGTTCCCCGCCGTCCGCTCCGCCGCTTCCGCCGGTCTGATCCCCGCCGTCCGTTCCGCCGCTTCCGCCGGCCTGTTCCTCGCCGTCCGTTCCGGGCCCTGTTGATGCATATGCTGCACCGCCGATCACAGATACATATCCTCCAGGCAGTGCCGCCGAGAGCAATAGGACCAAACAGATCAGGAAGCTGATGGCTTTTTGTAATACCTTCTCCCCTTTTGTCTCTCTCCTGTTGAAATGTCTCATTTTTCCTCCCTCATCTTTCGCTGCCGCTTTGCGCCGCATCTTCCCCAAACAAAAAAGGTTCAAGAAACAGGCGGTAAATATAGTTACCTCCCGTTTTTTGAACCTCCGTTGTTCGGTCAATTCAAGTGATAGATTGTAGTTTAGACACACACACTGAAAAACAAAAAAACGTACACTTCGGCAAGCATACGTTTATAATTGAACTATGATGGAATGCGTACGCAGCTCTTTGATTCCGAAGAGTATCAGTGCGTCAATTCCATGTAGGTCTTCTGGCTCACACATCATCGCCTTCCTTTATCCTTCCCGGAAATTTTCCAGTGGATCTTCCTTTAGGGGGGTACCCCTTTTCGGATTTTTTAAAGCAAAGCTCCGTGCTCACAGCGGCGGTCCCGCGCAGGTTTCTGACCTGGCTTCCCTCTTAGCCATCAGTCAAGACATCGCTCTGCTTGACCGGTAGACATGGATGAAAATACTAATTTTAATTATATTCTCAGTCTAGCAAATTCAACAAGTTCCGTCAAGTAATACAAAATAACTTTTTTCACCGGCGCGGGTAAAGAGCGCCCCAATCGTCATTTCGGATATCGTACATCCTGATAATTGGGACGCTGCTCAAACCGGCCGGTGTTTCTTATTTCATTATTCCTGTATCCCCGGGATCTTCGGAAGCTGATCAAATCCGATCTGCAGATCCGCATCTGTGGGCACGTAGTCGCTCATGGTCCCCTCGTGATAGGAGGTGTAAGCCGTCATATCGAAATATCCGGTTCCCGTCAGGCCAAACAGGATCGTTTTTTCCTCCCCTGTTTCCCGGCATCTCAGCGCCTCGTCCATGGCGCCCCGGATGGCGTGGGCCGATTCCGGCGCGGGGAGGATCGTCTCATATTTTGCAAAGAAGGCCGCCGCTTCGAACACCTTCGTCTGTTCCACCGCCACGGCTTCCATGTATCCATCGTGATACAGTTTGGACAGGATCGGCGACATGCCGTGGTATCTCAGGCCTCCCGCGTGATTGGGCGACGGGATGAATCCACAGCCCAGCGTGTACATCCGCGCCATGGGCGTGATCCGCCCCGTATCGCAGAAGTCGTAGGCGTACTTTCCTCTGGTCAGCGACGGACAGGAGACCGGCTCCACGGCCACGATGCGCGGATCAGCCTTACCCAGGAGCTTATCCTGCATGAAGGGGGCGATCAGGCCGCCCAGATTGGAACCGCCTCCGGCGCAGCCGATCACCACGTCCGGATATTCGCCCAGGATCTCCATGGCCGCCTTCGTCTCCAGTCCGATGATCGACTGATGGAGCAGGACCTGATTCAGCACCGATCCCAGCACGTACTTGCAGCCTTCCGTCGTCACAGCCTTTTCCACCGCTTCTGAAATGGCGCAGCCCAGGCTCCCGCCCGTGTTCGGATGCTCCGCCAGGATCCTCCTGCCGGCTTCCGTGGTCTCGCTGGGACTGGGGATCACATTCGCGTCGAAAGTCTGCATAATGGCTTTGCGAAACGGTTTCTGCTCATAGGATGCTTTTACCATATAAACGGTGAGGGGGATCCCGAAATACGAGCAGGCCTCTGCCAGCGCCGTGCCCCACTGGCCGGCGCCGGTCTCAGTGGTGAGTCCCGTCAGCCCCTGCTCCTTAGCGTAATACGCCTGCGCGATAGCCGAATTAAGTTTATGGCTCCCAGAGGTGTTGTTGCCCTCGAACTTGCAGTAGATCTTCGCCGGCGTTCCCAGCGCTTTCTCCAGATTGTACGCCCGGATCAGCGGCGACGGCCGGTATATCTTATACATCTGCTGGATCTCCTCGGGAATATCCACATACCGCGTTTTCCCGTCCATCTCCTGATGGGCCAGCGCCTGGCAGAATACCGGATAGAGATCCTCTTCCACAGCCGGCTTTCCGGTGGCCGGATCGATCATGGGATCGGGCTGTTCTTTCATGTCCGCCCGCAGATTATACCATTGTGTGGGCATCTGGTCTTCCGTCAGATAAAAACGATGGGGTATTCTCGTAGTCTTCAATGTCATTTCTGTTTCCTCCTGTGTTCGGCCAATTCCTTATTCTCTGGTCTTCCGGCCCTATGACTGCCGCCGAAACGGCTTTTGCTTCTGAAACCGTGTGATCCTCGCTGTTTGTTCCGTGCTGTTCCCTTTCGCGTCGCGGACGATCGGCCGTGCAGTTCATCCTGCATTTTCTCTGCCAGTCTCCGGCACGCCGCGAAACGATCCGGCCGTTTCTGAACCAAACAAAAAAGACTTTCATCTCAGCTCCTGCTGGGACAAAAGTCTTGAACTTCTGCGGTACCACCCAAATTGACGTATACGACGCCCACTTGCTCTGCATACAACATGATATGCACTCCCTTGATAACGGGCGGAGATCCCGTCAGGCATTACTCAGCCGGCGTCTTTGCCGTCAGCCTTTCTTCCTGCCCTCATAAGTCCATTCAGTTTCAGCTTCCCTGCCGCGTTTCCACCCTCCGCGGCTCTCTGTAAGTGACCGGCTCAAACCTACTCTTCTTAATCAGCGGTTTCATTTGATTTATTGTTTACTACATTAAAGCATTTTTCCTCCCCTGTCAACCCATTTTTTCAGGAGGGAAAGATTTATTTTCTCCTGCTACGGCCAGGAAGGCGGCCTCGTGCTAGAATTTCCCCGCCTCGTCTATATCGTAGAACTGTTTTCCCTCTCCGATGACGCAGACCACGGGGAATACTTCGATGAAGGCGCGGGGATCCACCTGGCCCACATATTCCTTCAGCAACACGAATTCCCGCGGCGAACAGACGCAGTCCAGCTTGATCTTATCCTCGCCGGTGTAGCCGCCTACCGCATGGTGCACGGTGACGCCGCGGTGGAGATCGTTCAGGATGTAATTCCTGATCTTCTCGGGCTCCGAACTGATGATGTGGATCTGATAGATCTGCATTCCAAAGTCGAAGACCATATAGTTCATGACATTGGCGTATACGATCTGACCGATGATCGCATAGGCCGCCAGATCCAGCCCATAAGTGAAAAACAGGATGGCGCAGATGACCGCATCCAGAAGCATGAAAATGACTTTCAGGGGCACAAACCGCAGCACGGTAGCTTTCAGGATCTTTCCCAGAGTGTCCGTTCCGCCGTAGGAATAGCCCAGCCGATAGGATATCCCCACCCCAAGCCCATAGAGGATGCCGAAGGCCAGGATCGCCACAAGCTTGTTTTCAAAGGTGATGCTCACGTTTATAAACTGTGTCACCAGCAGGACGGTGGGATACAGGATCGACAGAAATATTATGTTTACAAGCTCTTTTTTCCCCAGTATGGCAAAGGCCGCGATCACGATGACCAAGGTGATAGCGTAGCAGACAATGGTAAAGTTGACGCCGGTCAGCCCCTCCAGCACGATGGAAAGTCCCGTGGTTCCCGTGGTCACAAATCCGTTGGGAAGCAGTATCCAGTTTACAGCTGTCCCGCAGGCCAGGCAGCTGAGCACCAGCAGTAAATATGTCTTGATCTGTTTCTTGATTTTTTCGCCCATGGTTCCCTCCGGGATTCCCTTCACTGCCTGATATTCCGCCCCGCCCCAATCAAAGCCAACGGGCGGGGCGGCTCTGCATTCTGATAATAAAAATCAGGTATGTCAAATAATAAAATGTATCCTGCTGCCGGCGCGCAGGCCTTTATTGATCCGTGCAGACGATCTCACACTGGCCGCTGCCGCAGGAAAGAAAGATCTTCCTCATATAATACATGGCCTTTTCGGCCTGTCTGTCAGGCTTCCAATCAGGCTTTTTCTCCGCCAGCTCGGATAGGAGACCCTTGAAGAAGAAGATAGACAGCTCGTTGATCTCGTCGATGCAGGCGGTCTCCAGCATATTCTCCGCGGCGCACTTCTCCAGAAGCTTCCGATTGCGCTGAAAAATGTTTCCCTCCGTGAGCATGCCGATCAGCGGAAGGGACAGACCCTCCAGTTCCTCGGGAAAGATGTCGTAGTACCTGCGAATGACTTCCGGCGTGGAACTGCTGAGTTTTCCAAAAAACACACGGTAATAAAAATCCGGCAGCTGAAAAGCATGCTTGCTGAAGCACTCCCAGATGGCCAGGTATTCCTCGAAGGCGTTATCCGCCTGACTCAAATAGTTCGGCAGGTCTCTGATATACTCCTTCAGCCGGCTCACCGACGCGTAGACGATCAGGTGATCCAGATTATCGAAGTAATTATAAAGCGTCGCGCTGTTGTACCCCGCGGCGTCTGCGATCTTTCGGATGGTTATGCTCTCCACATCCTCCTTATCCATCAGATCGATAGTCGCTTCGATAAAGTAGCTCATGATTCGCCGTTCCTTCAAGCTTTTATTACTCATATGGTCTCCTTCTTCTGTCCTCTACCCGTGATCCAACCTCAATTGTGATTTTAATCTTTTTCCCCCTATTTTTCAAGGTTTGCCGGGATATTTGTATATTTCCCCAGAATTCACGGTTAATAACACTGTCCCACGCCGTAAAACTCCTTTGAATTATTCAATGCTAGATGAGCTGCGCCCTATTATCCACAGGCAGATCGAATATAATACAAGGATAGCGGATGAGGGCCTGGCCGGCAATTACGGCGTAAATGTGGGAAGAACAATGCTGGAATCCTACGGAAACGACATTAGAATGCGTTGTATTGCCAAAGCAGCGGCCGGTTCTGACGCCAGGATGAGCGGCGTTGAACTGCCTGTTGTCATCAATTCCGGTTCCGGAAATCAGGGGATGACCGGTTCTCTCCCGGTCATCGAGTACGCGCGGCACATGGGAATAAGCGAAGATCGCCTGATCCGAGCCCTGCTTATCAGCAACCTAATCGCCGTTTATCAGAAGGCGGAAATCGGAAGGCTGTCCGCATACTGCGGCGCCGTCAGCGCGGCCACGGCCAGCGTAGTAGGGATCGCGTGGCTGGATTCCGCGTCCTATGAGGTGATGGAAAGTATCATCAAGAACGCGCTGGGCAATATTTCAGGAATCGTCTGCGACGGCGCGAAGCCCTCCTGCGCGGCGAAAATCGCCATATCCATGCAGGCCGCCTTCATGGGTTACGAACTGGCGAAACGGCACCGGACGTTCCGGGGCGGAGACGGTATCGTAAAGGAAAGCGCGGATCAGACCGTGGAAGCCGTGGGCAGGATGGCCCACAACGGGATGGTCCAGACAGACGAGGAAATCATTCGGATAATGATAAACGAATGATCGGTCGGTACGAAAGCATCATGGCTTCCCCTGCCCGCCGCAGCAGTCTTACAATACAATGAGAGCGAACGTCCGCTTCCGGATGCCCGCTCTCATTGTTTTTTATGGATATACCTAAGCTTCCCGTTTAAAACCCGACATTTTCCCCATCCACCCCGGAAGTATCCCGAACTCCTGCTTCTGGCACGGCTGCCGGCCTGATCTCGCCGCCGGCAGTTAAAAATAACTGGGCAGGCGGCGTCTGAGATGAAAATTGCATGGGGGACAATACGGCTCCATACCCGCCGGCGTTAGTCACCGCAACCACGTCCCCCGGACGCAGCTCGGGAAGCCGGATGTCCTTCGCCATCACGTCCGCCGACGTACAGAGATTTCCCGCGAGGGTCACCGTCTCCATGGGTCTCTCTTCCTTCGGTCTCCCGCTGAGCGTCTCAAAGTGAAATGCGCCCCGCCGCGTAAACAGCGGTTCTGTGCCGGTAAGCTCCCTAGATCCCGATCCCGGCGCGAAAGCTCCCGCCCCATCCGCGTACTGCAGGATCAGCTGCTCCAGACAGGGGCGTAGAAAGCCATTGAGGGTATTGTGCAGCAGTACGAATTTCCTGCCGCGGGACACCTTCACATCGACCACTTTTGTCACATAGACCCCGCATTTCCCCACCAGGTAGCGACCCGTCTCGATGAAGATCCTTGTCTGCGGGCGTTCCGCCCGGAAGTTCGAAAGCATCTCCCCGGTTTTCCGTCCCAGGTATGCCAGATCAAGCTCCCCGTCCTCCTCCCCATAGGGTATCCCCAATCCGGAACCCAGATTGAGAAAGCCCAGCGGACGCCCCAGGACCGTTTCCACCCGATCCGCCATGGCAAAAATCTTTTCATAGTATCGGGCAAGCGTATCCGCACGCAGTTCCTGGCTGCGCAGATGCACGTGGATGCCTGTCACCGTCACATGGGACAGCCCGCCGATCCATTTCGCCTCTTCGAGAAAAGTCTCCTCATCCACGCCGAATTTTGAGGGTTCGCCCTGCTCCGCAAAGAACGTGAAATCCGGGTTGATCCGGATCCCGATCTCCGCCGGTGTTCCTCTTCGCTCCACGATCTCCTGAATACGCCTCACTTCGCTCAGACTGTCTGCCGTCACAACGGCGTGTCCCAGGGCCTCCTCCAGATCGCGGCTCCCCTTGCCCGGAGCCGAGTAAAAGATCTCCCTGCCGTCCAGTCCCAGACGGCGGGCCAGGCGCACTTCGCCTATGCTGGCGGCGTCCGCTCCCATGCCCATGCGAAAAGCCGCGGCCGCTATGTTCTCCAGAGAGTTAGCCTTGATGGAATACAAAAATTCCACGCCCGGGAAACTTTCCATCAAGCGGTTTCCCCTGTGCAGCATTGACCCTTCGTCATACAGGTAAAAGCTGTCGTAACGCTCTGACAGCGCCAATATCCGTTCTCTGTCAAATTCTGGCATCGGCTCTCTGTGCCCCGTCGATTCCGCGTCTTTTCCCATTGCCCATCCTCCCTCTTTCCGGAATATCTCCCGATCCATCACTACTCTATTGGTCTCACCGCGTCCGCCGCGCACAGAATCTGTAATATCCGCTGTGCGGATATTATACCATGACTGGCCGCAGGCCATCATGGGATAATCCGCGCATGGCGTCCGCCGCGCACAGAATCTGTAATATCCGCACAGCGGATATTACACCATGACTGGCTGCAGGCCATCATGGGATAATCCGCGCATGGCGTCCGCCGCGCACAGAATCCGTAATATCCGCTGTGCGGATATTATACCATGACTGGCCGCAGGCCATCACCACAGGCGATGTCTATTATATTACAAAAAACGCGATCCGGCCCTCTGATTCCGAATCGCGTTTTATCTGTCCCGCCGCCCCTCCGCGGCCTTCATGCTGAAAGCCAAAGCCGGGCCCGCGGCGTTTTACCGGAGAAGACCCGCGCACATGCCATGAAGCGCGGGTCTTCTGCCAGCCGTACTGCTTGTTTAAAACTGATCATTTCAGCGAGGTCCGCGCCGTCGTCAGAGCTCCGCTGCGAAGAAAAACCGCTGGTCTTTCTATCCCGCTGTCTTAGATTATCTCCGGATATCTTACTTTATATACCCCGCCTTGGTCAGGATCTCCACCGCCTTCTCCTTGTTGGCGTCGGACATCATGACGATGGGGCCGGTGCAGCCCATGCCGCTCTCCGCGTAGATACCGGCGCCCCACAGAGCGCTGACCGCGTCCTCCAGATCCATGACCTCGATGCCCGGGATCTGAGAGGTGCAGGGTTCCTTCGGCGGAGCTTTCACTTCCGCCGGAGCGGCTTCAGCGCCGCCCTTTTTGCCGGTCTTCAGTCCGGCAAGAATATCCTTGAATCCCGCTTTATTGACCTTCTCAAACTCTGCCTTCGCCACGGCGAAAACGTTGTTCTTCACCAGCTGAGCGGCATATTCCGCCGCTCCCGCAATGACAGGAGCTCCGCTGGCTCTGGAGATGATCATGATGATGCGGTCGTAGCCTTCGCCGATCCCCGGCCCGTAGCCGTAGCCGGTGGCCTCATAGCTGCCTCCGGTGGTAAAGGCGGAAAACAGCTTCATCATCAGATTTCCGGTCAGGGGATCCATGACCATTACATCGGAGGAAGCGGTCAGGAGGTCGTTCCCTCTCATGACCACGCCGCCGTCGGCTCTGGCCGACTCCGCAAACCGGATATCGTAACCGTTGTCTTTCAGTGCGATCAGCGCCTTCTCACACTGTCTCGCTCCGTCTATATTGGCGATCCCCACCGTGGGTTCAGCCACGCCGCTGGCCTTCGCCGCGATGATTCCATAGATGGCGTTCTTCACCATGCCTTCCACTCTGTCTGTGGAAGACGTTCCGGTGGTGGTAGCCAGATACATTTCTTTGCCCTTGCCCGGCGTTACCACCCGTCCTACGGTAGACACGCCGATGGGGAACGGATAGTGCATGGTCACCGCCGCGTCGATCTCGCCGGAATCCAGCATCTGCTCCATCTTTTTGTGTACGTCCTCGCCTTCGATGACCACCGTTTTGCAGCCTCTCTTTTCAGCCAGACGAGCGCCCTCATAGATGTTTTCCATGCCGTGCTCGCTGCCCTCGGCCGCAATGCCGATCACCGGCTTCTTGCCGAATTCTCCAGTCTCAAGGGCGTCAGCCATCTCAAGAAAGGTTCCGGCGATCATTTTTTTGATCTGCTTTTCTGACATTGATTTATCCTTTCTCATCCGCGGTCCGCTGTTCAGACGGCGTTTTTCCGTCTCCGGGATCAGCCCGGAAAGGCTTTTTGCCTCCCTGGGGCCTGGGGCGCCGATGTCTCTTCTGCCGACGCTTCGCCGCCTCATTCCCTCCGCCGGCCCATGGGACCGCCGCTATACCCCTGTACTATTCCTCGTCCGCCAGCAGCGCCGCCGCAAAGCCTTTCATGGCTTCGCCGATCAGGCTCTTGACCTTAGCCTCGGACACGCCGGCTTCCTCTTCCGCGCCGCTGTTCGCCTGAACGATGAAGGAAACTCCGTCGAACAGGTTGGTCATACGGCCCAGGAACAAGCTGCCCTTGCCGATGATCATGGCTCTATTGATCTTTCCGCTCATGATATCCTCTCTGGCAAAGCCCAGATAGGGAATACCGGAAGGAATGTGGCCCTGCGTGGGAGCGAATCCCACCATGCCGTGATTCTTTACAAACTCGGGAATACCTGCGCGCTCAATGTCGCCTCTCTTTACGCCCAGCGCCGCGATCATCTTATAGTTGGCCTCCGGCACGTCTCCGGCCCCCGCAGGCTTCGTGACGTCCGGATTCTGCATCTCCGGAGAGAATTTGTCGATATCGGTGATCTTAAGGCCCGCCGCATCCAGCGGATCGGTCACCAGAGAGGTGATGACAGCCTGGGGAGAAGAACCGGTCCCTACCTTGTGGCGGCCGATGTAGTCCAGATTGAATTCCGGGCTCTCGCCGTCATTCTGAGTGACCAGAACAGCTACGCCGCCCAGCACGTCTTCCAGAATAGGCAGATCTTTCTTCACGTGATCCTTGCCGTTCATGCCCAGCTTGGCCGTGCAGCCGCCTGCGGCGACTACTACGTTCTTGTAAGCCCCGGACTTGACCAGAGCAGCGGCCTCCACCAGCGCGTGAGCCGGCCCGGCGCAGAAGCCTCTGGTATCGGAACCGGTGGCGTTCACAAAGCCGGCGATCTCAGCGGAAGCCTTAGCGAAGTTGCCGCCGCCTCTCTGGTTTACGTCGCCGCACGCCTCCTCGCAGCAGTCGATGACGTAATCCACGTCCTCCGGGCTGATGCCGGCGTTCTTTACGATATGGATCAGGGCCAGGACCTCGGAGGCCTTGGACACCAGATTTTCAAAAATAACGTGGGCGGAGAGGTTCACGTCGACGTCGTGGGCCCGCTTTACGTAACCGACGATCTTTCCGCCGGTGCGCAGCGCTTCTGCGTGCTCATCCTCCACAAAGTGTTTGATGTCGGCCTCGTCCACGCCTTCCTTCACCAGCTCCATCATGCTCTCCGTCACCAGCGGATGAGCCGCCAGCTTGGGTTTTACCGCATCCACGAAGCTCTTCTCCAGCTTGACCAGATCGAAGGTATCGCAGATCTGCATCAGCAGAATAAACTCATCCTCCGGCATGATCTCACCGAATTTTCCAAAGCGGTCCGCGCCGTCAAACTTTTTGTCTGACCAGGGCTGTCCCATTGCCGCCAGATCGTCGATGGGCAGGTTTCCGATATAAGTCTGGTTGGGCGGATAGGCCACCGCATCCTCATAGCTTCTGATATGCTTGGGCAGTTCCACCAGATACTCGGACTCGGGATTGACGATCCGCTCGGTGGTCTGCGTGCTTCCGTTGTGGATTACCATATCCGGAACATGGACCAGGATATAGCTGGCTGCTTTCAAAACGCTGTTGCTCATGTAACTCTCTCCTCACTTTATTGATACTCTGATAATAATACGCTTTTCATCAACGCGCTGTCTGTCTCTCTTTATACTGCAACGAATGAATGTTGGAAGGTCTGAAACACCGGATTTTCGGCTTGAAAAAAGGGTGGTTCAAAAAGAACCACCCCTTCCATACCTCAGATTAGTATTTACAGAATTGTTCTCTGATCGAGCTCATCTCACTTACGATGTCATCCACGTCCAGTACCATTTCCATCATACTGATCTGCTCATCGTAGATTCCTGCATCTACTTCTTCTTTGATTTCCGGTTCACAAACGTGATATACGCTGAGTCCCAACGAGACTCCTGCCAAAGGACCTGCGAAAGTCGGGTCACCTGCAGTTACAGTTTCAGCGGCCAGTCCGGCAGCTTCACCTTCCGCTGCGCCGAGTAATACGACACAGTTTTCCGGTCCATACTGTTCTGCAAATTCCTTAACTCTCTTCTGGTTTTCCAGATCCATGGCTCCTGCGGCCGTTCAAACGAAGCATTCAGTGGAAGAGAAAACGACCTCTCCACCCGCAGAAACTACACATTCAGCAATAGCTGGACCCGGAATGCCATCGCGGTCACCGATGATGATGACCTTTTTTCCATTTAAAATGGCCATGTTCATTCCTCCTTCTCGCCGTCAATTGACAGTTTGCCGCTTTAACGGCCCTTTGGGA
>Ga0129308_1003484_pt1 | contig 11210 bp, 10 predicted proteins | sample L827metagenome_FD_94440 | JGI IMG/M metagenome (GOLD analysis project Ga0129308, IMG submission 94440) | Ring-tailed lemur group fecal microbial communities from Wisconsin, USA - L827 metagenome | ecosystem: Host-associated > Mammals > Digestive system > Large intestine > Fecal | place: USA... | reverse complement strand
CACGAAGCTATTCGAGATGAATATGCAGGTACAGCAGGCTTCCGGTGAAATCGAGCGGAATGAACGTTTGTTCAACTCTGCCGTGCGACGTATGTACGCATCCCGTAACTTCTATCCCGACGCGAACTCCACCATGCGTTTGAGTTTTGGCACTGTCTGCGGTTATGCCCCCTTCGACGGAGCGGAATATGATTATTACACCACCACGAAAGGTATTCTGGAGAAAGTCAGAGCCCATGCAGGCGATGTGGATTTTGAAGTGCAGTCTGAGTTGCTATCCCTTCTTTCCTCCGGTGATTTCGGTAGATATGCCGATGAAAAGGGAGAAATGAATGTCTGCTTTATCTCCAATAATGACATTACGGGAGGCAATTCCGGTAGTGCCATGTTCAATGCCAAAGGAGAACTTTTAGGGCTTGCCTTCGATGGGAACTGGGAAGCCATGAGCAGCGATATCCTCTATGAACCAAAGATGCAGCGCACCATCGGAGTGGATGTGCGCTACATGCTGTTTATGATTGAGAAGTATGGGAAGGCAGGAAATCTGATTCAAGAGCTGAAGCTTGCCAATCCTTAACGTGTGCCCCCTGCTTATACTTCTTTATGGGTGATATTTTCTAAATCACTCCACGGATACGGTCATCGAATGCCGAGAGTGCTGCCTTTGCCCCTTCGCCCATGGCAATAACTATCTGCTTGTAGGGAACATTCGACACATCCCCTGCCGCATATACCCCCGGAAGTGTGGTACGGCAGAAAGCGTCAATCTTAATCTCCCCCACCGGAGTCGTTTCCAGCTTGTCGCGGAAAGGAGCGCTGTTGGCTGCCAGACCGATTTGCACGAAGATGCCGTCTAACGGGAAGTCGCGTTCTTCGTCGGTAAGGCGGTCTTTGATGCAGATAGAAGTTACTTTTTCCCCGTTTCCATCGACTTTTACGGTCTGTGACGAGGTGAAGATTTCTACATTCGGCAGGCTCCGGGCTTTCTCTTGCAGCACTTGGTCGGCTTTCAGTGTATCGGCAAATTCAAACACCGTTACCTTGCGGCAGATGCCTGCCAGGTCGATGGCTGCTTCAATCCCCGAGTTACCCCCACCGATAACCGCTACATGCTTGCCTTGATAGAACGGACCGTCGCAATGCGGGCAGAATGCCACGCCGCGTCCTATGTATTCCGCTTCGCCCTCCACATTCAGTTTGCGCCAGCTTGCCCCTGTGGCAATGATTACCGTCGGTGCATGGAACACCTCGCCGCCTACGGTGGAGACACTTTTCTCCGTTCCCTGCAACTCTACTTTTTCTATCTTCCGCTCCTCGAAAATCTCTATCGGATAGTGCTCTATATGTGTGCGGAGTGCGTTGGCAAGCTCTGCACCGGTAGTCTGCGGCACGGAGATAAGGTTTTCTATGCCAACCGTCTCCTTTACCTGCCCGCCTATGCGCTCGGCAACAATCGCCACCCGTAGCCCCTTGCGTACAGAGTAGATGGCTGCGGAAGCTCCGGCTGGTCCGCCGCCCAATACCAGCACGTCGAAATCTCTCTCTATCGGCGCTTCGTTCTCCTGCGGGGCACTGCCGAAGGCTTCTTCCAGCTTCTGCAAAAGCTCTCCTAAGGAACCGCGACCTACGTGAAGCAGCTTGCCATTGGCGTAGACCGACGGCACGGCTTGTATTTTCAGCGCATCCACTTCCTCTTGATTGAGCGCCCCGTCCACCATCTCGTGGGTGACGTGCGGATTCAGCAATGCGATGATGTTCAGTGCCTGCACCACATCCGGACAGTTGGTGCAAGTAAGCGATACATACGTTTGCAGGCTGATGCTGCCTTGCAACGCCCGGATGCGGCGGCGAATAGCTTCGTCCGGCAGATTTTTCCCCTTTCCATCGGCATTCAGCACGGCAAGCAGGAGGGAAGTGAACTCGTGTCCGCCGGGGATGCCGCGGAACTTGATGCCGGTTTCCACATCGTCTTTCAGCAATGTGAACTCCAACACGGGCTTCTCTGTCTCGCTCATCCGGCAGGAGAGTTTGTCGGAACAGCTTGCCACATCCTTCAGGAATCCGATAAGCTCTTGTGCCTGCTCGTGACCCGGATGATAGGTGATGTGAAAGACGTAGCGGGCTTCCAAATGCTGGAATACGCTCCGCACCTGGTCTAATATGGTTGTTTCTAACATGATTAATAGCGTGTTTGGGGTGAGAAAATAGTCTTTTAATATCTCTGATATGGAGCGGTTGCAGTACTTCTATACAAGTACTGCGGACATCTTAAAGGAAAACGGACGTCTTTCTATGGTGAAAGCGCCCGCTCCTCCTATTACTTATCAAATCTTTCCTACAAGGTCGATGCTCGGCTTCAAGGTTGCGGCTCCCTTTTTCCACTTGGCAGGACAAACTTCTCCGTCGTGTGTGGCTACGAATTGCGCAGCTTCCACTTTACGCAGCAGCTCGTCTGCATTGCGTCCGATGTTGTTGTCCTGTATCTCGGCAATCTTGATTTTGCCCTCGGGGTTTACGAGGAATGTGCCGCGATATGCCATGCCTTCCTCTTCAATCATCACACCGAATGCGCGGCTCAGTACACCCGTGGGGTCGGCAAGCATGGGGTACTTAATCTTGCGGATGCTTTCGGAAGCATCGTGCCATGCCTTGTGCACGAAGTGTGAGTCTGTACTAACAGAATATACTTCTACGCCCATTGCCTGGAATTGGTCGTATTTCTCGGCTATGTCCACCAGCTCGGTAGGGCATACAAAGGTAAAGTCTGCTGGATAGAAGAAGAAAATGGCCCATTTGCCTTTTACATCTTCGTTAGTCACTGTTTTGAAACTTCCGTTCTGGAATGCCTGAACTTTGAATTCAGGAAGTTGGGAATTGATAATCGGTTCCATAATTATACTTTTTAAAAGGTTTGTTTTTTTGTTTTCCGGCTACAAAAATATAGCATTTTTCTCCGGTAGAACAAAAATTCCAATTGAAAAGTTTTATGGGGTGATAGATAAAATCTATAATAGAGCCCATTTCCACACAGGCATTACTTTTATTAGTCGTCTGGATTCGGTTATTTCCCGTTCTTCGTCATTAGTAAGGATGAATAGAGAAGTACATCCTGTTGCTTGTGAAGCTTCTAACAGTCCCTCTATTTCTCTCTTTCGTGTTTCTTCGTTGGTCATGTCCCAGGTAACTTGTATGAGGCTTGTGATTTGTTCATTCTGTTGGATTACAAAGTCACACTCTTTGTTACCCTGATAATAGAAATAGTAATGATTTGCTTGCTGTTCAGCGGCAATCCAAATCACGTTTGATAACATCAAACGGAATTTCATTTTGTTTGGTGGCAATTAATGCCTGAATGATGTTTTTCCTTTTCATAAGGACAAATATATATAAAACTTTCCTTTTTGCAAGGAAAAGGTTGTGGCTTTTAATAGATTTATAATCTATATTATACCATAACTTGGGTTGCCTTTAAAGACAGCATTTCTTTGGGTACTGAATTTTGTATTTCTTTCGTCACCTTCTCCAACAATGTATAGCGGATAAAGTTCTTATTCGTCAACAGTACAATCTGCTGTGTGGGACTGGGGATGGCGAAGAGACGTACTAACTGGCCGCGGAAGCGGTGGCCATTATCCAGCAGCTAAAGTTGCTCATGGGTATGGTGGGAGTTCTTGAAAGCTGTGGAAAGTCCTGCCAAACCGGCATTTTATCAGACTTTTTAGTTCTGTACCGTTTAGGAAGACTATCAGGGCAATGTTTAGGAAAGCGGCACTGAAGATACATTTCACTAGCGACAACAAGCGTGTGCTTTTTGTATCGTTCAGTTCCGCTTTTGCTATCGGGTGGCTACAATTATTCTATCGGACGGCTACGGTTCAGGCATATTGTTTTGCCATCCATTTCATACGCCGCTTCTTCTCGGCAACTCTTGCAAAGGTTTACGTCGCATTTGGCACAAGATGCCACAGCCGGTTTGTTTTCATAATAATAGCAATTTATAATGAGCATTATTCCTGCTTTTACAATTAGTTTGTTCATTGTTATCTTTGTTTTTTAATTGATACTGTTATTCCATTGCCGGATAGGCTTTGCCCTCACTGTCCTTCTTATATACCCATTTACGGTAGAGGGTGGGGTCATTGTCGTTTACCCATTCATTGAGAGCGTCAACAAGATCTTTCCCATTTAGTTGGAATAAGGAGCAAGAGACGGAGTTGCATGTGAAGTAACTGTCTGTCTCTTCTCGGCTTCTATTGCCATACCCCTTCTCGTTGCCGATGTTTTGCACAATATCATTTAGCCAATAATTGTGATTGTAAGTAATGTAATCGCTATATCCAATTATCCCACCGGCATTATTTTCAGCTTTAGCTGTAGCATAATTGGCATTGTTGATAACATTGAGCGAACCGTAATTATGTTCAGTCCCATATCCAACAATTCCACCAGAATAATAAGCACTACTAATCGTTCCCATGTTAATATTGTTGATGATATATGTTTTTTGAGATTGACCGGCGAATATTCTTCCTGCTATACCTCCGCAACGGGAGGTATTTCCTGTTACGTTACATTTGTTGGTGCAATTGGTTATGCTACTGGAGTTATAGTCTAATTCACCGCAAATACCTCCAAGGTAGTCGTTATTGCTATTGCCATCTTTGCTGTCTACTTTGCCTTCGGTTATGATGTGGTTGATTGTCCCATATCCTTTACCAACCAGTAATCCTGCCGTATATCCTTTTACTTGTCCTTGCAAATACAAGTTTGTAAGTGTTGCTCCAGATATAGTGCCAAACAGCCCTGCCACTTTACTGTTCACTTTTAGCCCTTCAATTTTATTTCCATTTCCATCAAAGTTTCCGCCAAAGTTTTCTATTGGAGTCCACACTTTTTCATTTAGATTAATACCGGAAATCAGTTTGAAGTACACCCCACTGTACCTTGTTCCGCTATTCACGTTGTCAGCCAAAAGTTTTAGTTGTGCCGCTGTTTCTATTAAGATTGGGTCACTCTCCGTACCTGAACCTCCGGCAAACTTTGTATCCACAGAGACACCGTCCCATACATCGACTTCACTGTTGGTAGTCGTAAACGAAACTTCGTTGCTATAAGCAATGCCTTTGGCGTTCTGCGCATATACTCGTAAATAGTAGGTTGTGCTCCCTTGCAATCCGGTTACTTGCGTTGAGATTGAGTTTCCATTTTGGCAAACTAACTTTTCATCATAAACAGAGGATTCAGGGTGGGTAGCCCAGCATACTCCCATTTCCGTAATTTCTGCATTTCCATTGGAAGTCAATGCGGCAGAAACATTTACGCGAGTACGCCCAATGTTTAAAACAGAGGCTGTACCCCATACCGGAACGGTGATGGCTGTAGTGGTGAATTCGGCCTGTTCACTATATCCGGTTCCCAATGTGTTGGTGGCATAGGCACGTACATAATACTTCGTACCGTCTTTCAGTCCGCTAAGTTTCGCTCCGAAGGTTGCATTGGCTGTTTCGCAAGCCACGGTCTCATTCTCAATGGTAGGATTTGCATTTGTGCTCCAACAGAAACCACAAGCCGTAATGGAGCTGTTGCCCTTGTCTGTCACCGAACTTTGCAACGTTGCTCCTTGCGTGTCTATACCGGTGATTGTCACCTTGGCAATGGAGGGTAGCTTCACTTCTTGCGTAGTGGTGAACTTGCGTATCGGGCCATAGAACAGTGTCTCATCCGTGGCTTGTACATAAGCTCGTGCATAATAATTGGTTTCTTTGGTCAGCCCTTCCAAGCGGCAGTTCCACTTGTCTTTTTCCAGTTTACTTGTAACTTTCCAGTCGCTTGTGCTGACCGCCTCTTCTTTCAGACTCCAGCAAACGCCGCATTCTTTCACGGTACGTCCACCGTAGTTGGTGATTGTACCGCCGCAAGTGGCTGCATTATGAATAATGTCCGTCACTTCGTTTGTTGTAAGCACCATGTCTGCAGCCGATGTAGTAAATTGTATGGTTTCTCCATATGCTGTTCCTTTTTCATTGGTGGCATACGCGCAAACATAATATTTCTGGTTGGGTTCTAAGTCGATTATCTCGCTGCTGAAAGAGGTCGGTTCTTCCAGCTTGCCCAGCTCTGTCTTTGTTGTCGCACTAACTTCCAGTTTCTCAGAAGTTCCCCAGATATGTCCGTGCTGACTGACAACCGTAACATTACCCAAGCTGGAAAGGAACCCGCCGGCCGATACCGTATTGCTTTTTATATTTGTTATTTCTTTGGTTTGTACGGTAGGGATGACGGGGACTCCGGCAGTTGTGAATGCTTCCTCGTTACTGTAAGAAATGCCTTCGTTATTTTCGGCATAAGCTCTCACGTAGTACTTCGTGTTGGCGGCTAAGTTTGTAATAGTCCCTTCAAAACTCATCGGGATGGAGCAGTCTCCCATGTTGGAGAAAGCATCATCCACAGTAGGCTCTGTATGTTGTGCCCAGCAAAAACCATAGCGGGTAATCTTGGTGTTGCCTACAGATACAATCGTGCCGTTCAAGACAGCTCCATTGTATGCTACATTTTTCACGGCATCGAAGCTGACCACGGGGCGTGACTTGGCGGAAATAATCAGTTTGATAGGTATGACTATTGTTTCTTCTCCTACTATAAAAGTTATCTGCCCGCTATATTCACCGGCGGCGAGGCTGCCCCGATTGACGGTGACCGTCACGTAGTCCGTCGTAGATACCTTACCGGAAGTCTTGCTGAGGCCAATCCAGTCGTTCGAGGGCTTTATTTCATAGTTTACTGAACCGTTTCCCTTGTTGGTCAGGGTCAGTTTCGCAGAGCTTTCAGTTTCTCCTAAGTCAATTTCTTGCGGAGACACTTTCAGCGCACATCCGCTGACTGACATATTTGCTGTGATAACGGCACTTCCACCGTTGGACGAGATTGCAAATGTGCGCGAATACTCGCCCTTTAGCCAGCCTTCGCGTGATATGGTAACGACTACGGAAGAGATTTCCTTCTCGGTTTTTCCCACCAGTGGCTTGCATTCCAGCCACTCGATGTCTTCTGTTATTTGCCATTCCAATACGCCTTTGCCGGTATTGGTAATGTCGAGCGTAAGGGTGGTGTTCTCTTCTCCAAACTCAAGGGTTTCCGCAGAAACCGTTAACTTTGGGCGAAGCGGAGTGAGTACCATGTCTACTTTACTGCTTATTCCCGCTTCTATCTTCACTTTTTTGGTGTCCGGCTCATATCCGTCTCGTTTATAAGAAACAGTATATTCGGTAGGTGCCAGTTCCAGAAATGTATATGCGCCATCGCTTCCCGTTACTTTTGTTTCACCTTGCGGAGTGATGGATACGGAAACGCCACTCAAAGGCTGTTTAGTATCTGCATCCGTAACAATACCCGAGAAGCTTCCGTATAAATCTTCTTCTGAGCTGGTGCAACTTATCAATAATCCTATCAATGAAAAAATGTAGATCATTTTGCTGTGCAGAATCACGTTCTTCATAATTGAGTGCTTTTTAGAATAATTTTTTTTCATTATTATTTTAGTTTAATAATCTCTATCGGCATATTCATCAGTTGCGGCATCCCCATTCCCAAACCGGCACCGATGTATGTGGGGTCGCAAAGCAGATACTTCGCACCGCCCACGGTGACATAGTCGCCCGTCGTGTCGGGATTGCTGAAACGGACGGCAGTTGCCAGATGTTTGCCCGGATAATAGACAAGGACTACCGGCATCTTCAGCAGATGGCGCACCAGCTGGGCAAACAGGATGGAGCGGTCTTCGCAATCGGAGTAAGAGGAAGCGATGGTCTCTTCGGCGAAGAACCATTTCTCGTAGCCGAACTGTTCTTCGTCCGTCTTGTATTGAAACGCATATTGCACGAAGTGCAGCAGATGGTTGATGGCGGTTTCCTGCGTCATGCCTTGCAGGGCAGGTGCTAATTGCCGCTCCACGCTTTCCAGAAATACGGGGTCCGGGGCAGCTTGCCCATAGACAGCAAAGCTGACGCAAGGCAGCGTGGCGTAAAAGTCCACCAAGTTCTTGTTGTATGCCAGGCGGTAATCGCTCCGGCGGTCGGTCAGTGTCTTGGTGCGCATGTCGGTGGCCAGGCGCGGAGATTCCGGCAGGGAAACATCTGCCGGTCGTCGGGCAATGGCATGGTTCAGCGCATAGCATTTCACCGATGAAAGGGAGCGGTGCTTCCGGTCGATGACCGAATAGCGGATGCCTTGTTCCGTAGGGAAGGTGAAGTAGAGGGCATTGTATGCCTCGCTGCCGAAGGCTATCAGAGGAAGCAATTCTTGTTCCGTCCGTCCGGTCTTGGCTTTGCAGCCCAATTGGTTGAGAGTAAATACGGAAAATACGGTCTGTTCGTTCTCGCTGCCTTGCGGACAATAAGCCTTGAAGACATCGCCGATGAGCAGGTACAGCCCCCAGTCGTTCAGTCCCAATAGTGATTTCAGCTTTCCAATGTGGGTGGTCCACACCTCGTAGGGCATGGCGGAGAGCGCGTTCCAGTAAGCGGCGACGTGCGGCTCGTCTGCACCGGCCAAGCGGGGAAAGCGTGCCGTAATCTTGGGCAATAGGATGGCAGTCCCGAAAAAAGAAGCTTCCACTTCCATTCCTTTACTGTCTTGGAAGGGCTTCTGCGGCAGGGGCGGTTTCTTGTCGGCATCCGGCAGCGGAAGAGGAGCCGGAGGGAGTTCGGTTTCCCCCTTTACCGGCTGCTTCGTCGGGGCAGGACGCTGTTTGGAGGGGTCGAAAGTCTCGGGTGGAACGGGATGCTTGATGGGCTGCTCGGGCTTCGTCAAGGGACAGTCCGACCACGCTTCCGCCAAGTAACGTCCGAACTCCCGGTTGACGGAATCGGAATAGGCTTTGAAATCTGCTTCGTCCTTATCCGAATAAGCCTTGAATGCCGTTTCTTGTTCACGGGCATATCGTTCAAAGTCATCCTGCCCGCAGATGCCGCTCCAGGCGGGGAGCAGCATTGCCAGCAGATAGAATGTTTTTTTCATGACTTTTGTGTTAGGTGTTAAACTTGGTTTAGAAACGGATTGCCAGGGCGATGCCTCCGCTTTGGGGAGATGCGTAGGGAGCCATGCGTAGTTGGGCATCTCCTAAGCTAATTCCTTTCTTCTTGCCTTTGGCAGCGATACCGTCTATCACATTCCACACGTAGAGCACGGCGGCACCGGCGATGAATCCGTTGCGCACGTTGGCACAGTTGTCGCGTTTGTCGGCATAATTGCGGATTTTCCCGGCATCGTGCGTGGACTTCAGCTTGGAATCGTAGGAGGCGCGCATGCACTCCGTTGCCACGATTCCGCCCACGCAGGCGGCTTCGCCTATGATGAAGAAAAGTCCCTTTCCCGTACTGCCTTTGTGCAGTTGTGCCATGCCGGGCACAAAGACACGGGCTGAGAAAGGATAGCGTCCGGTGAGCTGGGCATTATAGCCCTTCATCTGCTTGTCGAACGAGGTGTCTTTGAAGCTTGCGCTGTTCAGCGAGTAGAAGTCGTCCGTGCCGTTCACGTTGCGCTGCACTTGTATCAGTATGTATATCTTCACCCGGTTGGCAGATAGGGCGATGGGTTCTGTAGAGGTTACGATACGCCGCTTCATGCGGTTGAACTTCACTACGGCATTGATGCCGTTCGTTGCCACGGCATTGATGTCTTGTGCCGTGATGCCCACCACGCCCAGCTCGTGCAGGGACTTCTGTAGGGCATCTGCCCAGGCCATGTTGGTGGCTTCTGTCTCTGTGCGGCCTTCGCCCACACCCCAGTTTACAAAGTAATTGGCTTCTGCGGGCGTTTGGGGCACTTGTCTTGCCCAAAAAGGACGAAGTTCTGTTACGGCTTGGGGAAAGGCATCCATGCAGATAAGCATAAGTGCCACGAGGAATATAAGTTTTTTCATTCTTCTTCTTTATTTGTTGTACAGTTAAATGATTTGAAAGCCGGAGGTGTATGTACGTCATTGGCTACCTGGCACAGTACATAAACCCGATAGCCGCGCCGGGTGACGAGCGATTCGGTATATTGGCATACCTTGTTGATGGGAATCTTCACGTAATGGGAGGTCTCCGCTAAGAGGCTGTCACCTTGTATCTTTTCCAGCTTCCTCATGTCTACGGGGATTCCTATGGCGAAAGCACTCTCCATGATGGCCATGACGAAAGCTTTCCGTCCGGCCTCTTCCTCCGTCAGTCCCATTCCTTGGGACACCCTATAATAGTAGGTATGCGTGCGTGAGGGCGGTGATTGTACCCAAACGGGAAGATGCTGGGCATAACCTTCTTTGGCTATGCCCAGCAGCAATAAAAAAAGCAGATAGCGTTTCATTGCCCTGGCATTACTTCATTGCGTCCACTTCTTCCTTCTGCTTGGCTGCACCGGCTGCCAATTCCTGATCCATCTTCTCGAAGAATTTCTTCTTATCGTAATCCACCTTACGGACTTCCAACTCTTCGGCCAGCCCTTTCTTGGCATCTTCCAGCAGTATATGTACTGCTACATAGCCCACATACCCACCGGTAGCGCTTTGTGTGAACTTGCGGCATACGGCATTGGCATATTTGTCTATCACTTTAGTGCCTATGGCTTGGGCACCGCCTTCCAGGGAACTTTCATACATTTTCTTGCCTGCAGGCACATTGGTGTCCTTACTGTAATCCTCCAACGCATTCTTTATCATGCCCACGTAGCGGGATGCGATGTCCGCAATGGCTACACGGTTGGCATCGGTGATGGCCCTTGCACGGTCTGGGCGGTCTTCGGCAATGCCAAGGCCTGCCATATATTCGCCCGGTTTGTCGTAGGCATCGTCAATGCAGAATGTGGTAAGTTCCACTTCACCATTGGGAAGTTTGGGGGTAGCAGGAGTAGAGACTGTTGGTTCTTGGGCAGGTACATATACCTTTTTCGTACAAGAAGTCATGGAGATTGCCAAAGCGCAGGCGCAGCATGCAATTGCAGGAAGTAAACTGTTGTTTTTCATCTTTTCCGGGGTTTTAAGTCCACCCTTTTGTAGACTGTCTTGATAAATGTGTTCAGAGCTTATAGACTCCCCGGATTCAGCAATACATAAAAAAAGCTCTAAGTTTGCAGCGGTGATATAAGAGAGTGGAAAATTAATCTTAAACATGCCAAGAGAGGCGGGTTAATTGATACCGAGTTCTTATAAAAGTCAAGTCAGTCTTTATTACCTT
>Ga0129308_1003483_pt1 | contig 11211 bp, 9 predicted proteins | sample L827metagenome_FD_94440 | JGI IMG/M metagenome (GOLD analysis project Ga0129308, IMG submission 94440) | Ring-tailed lemur group fecal microbial communities from Wisconsin, USA - L827 metagenome | ecosystem: Host-associated > Mammals > Digestive system > Large intestine > Fecal | place: USA... | reverse complement strand
GAGACGGTCGAGGTGGATACGTCGGCCAGCTTGGCCAATTGTTTCAGTGTCGGCATAGTTTTTGATTCCCTCCACATGGCCATCTTTTGACAAGCGTCAAAAAGTGGAACTGGATTAAGAATAGCAGGCCTGTCGAAAAAAGACAACAACTTTTTCTTAAAATTGCAGAGAAACTTCGTAAACGCGGGGAAAGGCGCCCTTCCGTGGCCGCGCAGAGGCGCGCGGCCGCAGAAGGGCGTGCGTTTATTTCGCAAACATGCGGTTGATATCCTGCAGGGTCTCGCGGACAAGCTGTTCGCCGCCGATGTGGCCGACCTGGCCACTGGAGATAAAGGCGCTGTAATGACCGCCGCGCTCGGCCTTTTCGGTGGGCAGATAGCCCTCGGTGCCGTTGGCAAGCTGCACGAGGAAGGTCTGCTCCGCCAGACTGCGGCACTTGATCTGGTTGCCGTAGTCCAGGAACAGCTCGAAGGGATTCGTGGCGATGGCGATCGTGCCCATGCGGATGATGTGGACCTCCGTGTCCAGGATGTCCATGACCTCCTGGAGCTGATACCGGCGCAGAATGCCGAGGTGGACCTGCAGGTTGGCCGCGTCGTTGAAGTCGACGTCGCCCTCCTTCTCCTTCAGGTACTCCTTGATGGCCTTTTTGGCGGCGTTGTACTCCTGCATGGTGGACCGCCGCACCGGAAGCTGCATGTTGTGGACATGGTGCTCGAATTCCGGGTCCTCCTGGGGCGCGTCCAGGCCCTCCTGATAGACCTCAATGATCTCGTTGGCGACGCGCTTGCCCGCCTTCTTCATGCCGGCGATGTCGAACATGGAGGGATCGGCCTTCCGCTTGGGCGGATTGCTGCGCTTCAGGTTGGGATCGTGGACGTCGCTCTCCGGCTCGACCCAGCGGACCAGGTCCACCGGGCACTGGTCGCCGGCAGCGCTGCAGAGCGGCAGCAGGAAGAGCTTTTCCCCGAAATAGTTCCGCAGCAGCACCTTGGTCTCGCCCCAGAAGTCCGGCGAGACGAAGAGCCGGTGCTGGACGCACTGGGCCGGGCAGGCCAGATTGGCCACGATGCCGGTCAGCTCGTGCCGGCCGTTGTATACATATAGTAATTCAATACCGGAGTCGTTGCCGCCCTCCAGCTCCGTGAAGACGGCGGTGTTGGTGTCGCCCCACATCTGGGCGGAGCCGTCGCTGTAGACGGCGCGGCGGCACATGCCGACGGCAGCGCGGCCGAAGGCGTTGGAGTAGCAGCCGTCGGCGCGGGCATTCCAGGCGTCCAGAATGACCTTCGTGAGCCGCGTCACGAGAAGCTCGAGCATCTCCTCGCTGCTGATGATTTCGCTGTTGTGGCTGACCGGCGCGCTCTCTACGTACTTTTTGTCCGGCGGCAGCAGCGACTCCAGAATCGTTCTGGCGTTGCTGGAGAAACCGGCCATGCTGGCCTGCTTCTGGAAGCGGGGATAGACCGGGGCAGTGTGGGTATGGATGGCGGAGAGGATTACCTTCTCGGGATCCAGACCGGCGGCGTTGCCTGCCAGCCGCGCCCGGACCGCCGCCACGAGGTTATAGGAGACGCCGACAAGGTCAGTGCTGCAGAGGACCATCTGATCGTCGCCGGAATCCACGGCCATGGCCGTGGCCGTGATGGGCTTTTCCACATATTCGGAGATGCGCTCGGCAAATTGGCCGGCGAGAGAGACCTTCTTGTCCGGCGTAATGTCGATTTCAGACCAGCCGATTTTTAGCTTACTCATAGAATACCTCCAGATTCCACTTGAAAGTTTCGAAAATATGGATTAAATATTTTCGCTAATACACTAAAAATATAGACCCGGTTTTGCGATTCGTCAAGATGGTAAGGTGATACAAAAATCCGATTGGAAACCTGTCACAATCCACAAAAGTGTGAAAATCCGGGAGAAGTCTCCGATCGGAAGGCGCGCTGCGGAACCGGTCTTCGATTTCCGGAAACTGCGGGGGACGGACCGCTCTGAGGCTGTCCGCCGCCAGCGGACAGCCGGTTTGAACCGGCAGACGGCCTTTGGAGGACCCAATGCCGCCGCTGGAGATGTTGGGGAGGGAAAGGGGCTTCGGACCGGAAAATTTGACGAAATGCACAAAAACGAATTGCCGTTTTAGGAAAACTGCCAAAAATGGCATTGGGAGCACCCCGTGCCCTTGACACAATTTTTGGTTGGAAATATAATATGGGAAAATGTTTCGAAAAATCCTCGAGCATTTTCGATCAAACAGAAAATTTGTAAACCTGTGCAAGGAGGGGGACCAATCGTGCGTAAGAACCAAAAACTCGGAACTGCCGCAACGATTCAAAGCTATCTGATGATTGCCGGCAGCGTCCTGGGCCTCATCGTCTTCGTTGTTATCCCGCTGATCTGGGTCATGCGCTACTGCTGCTTCAGCTATAAGGGATACGGAACGATGCGGTTTGTGGGCCTGGACAACTTTATTCGCGTTTTTGAGCGCTCGCCCAAATACTGGCTGGCGGTCAAAAACACCTTTATATTTGCCATCGGCAAGCTGCTGGTGGAGATCCCGCTGGCGCTGGTGCTGGCGTTCCTGCTGACCAGGAAGATTCGGGGCACAACCTTTTTCCGCTCGGTGTATTTCATGCCTTCCATGATCTCCGTGGCGGTCATCGGCGTCGTGTTCACCTATCTCTTCTCCCATCATCAGGGCGTTGTCAACGAGTTTATCAAGGTCTTCGGCGGGGAAGGTGTCAAATGGTTCGCAACGGGCACTACGTCCATGCTGGTCCTGATGATCGCCTCCATCTGGCAGAACTTCGGCATCAACATGCTGTTCTTCATGACGGGACTTCAGAGCATCTCGCCGGAGATGTATGAGGCGGCCTCCATCGACGGCGCCAGCAATACCCGCCAGTTCTTCACCATCACAATCCCCCTGCTCGGGCCGGTGCTGCAGATGGTGCTGATGAACGCCATCCTCGGCTCCCTGAAGGTCACGGACCTGGTGCTGACGCTGACCAACGGCAACCCCAGCGGCAAGACCGAGGTCATGATGACCTACATATACAAGCAGTTCTTTGGCCAGGCTGGCCAGACAGCCAAGGACTACGGCTACGGCGCGGCGCTGACCGTCGTGACGGCTGTGATCCTCTCCCTTGTGACGCTGGTCTATCTCCGGGCGACCAAAAAGACCAGCGACGTCTATTGAGAAAGGAGGAGCGGCTTTATGACCATGCGCATGAGTAAGGGCGGAAAGATTGCGCTCTACGCCTTTTTGATTCTGATCGTCATTATTACGGTTGTTCCTCTGCTGTATACCGTATCCGCGTCCCTGAAGACCAACTTTGAAATCGCGCAGGGCGGCATCAACCTGATTCCGAAGGAGCCGACCTTCGACAACTTCAAAACCGTCTGGGGCATGGGCAGCGGCGGCACCGCCAGCGAATTCACCTATGCCGACTATACGGTCAACTCCCTGAAGGTTTCGATCCTGACCGTGATCTTCGTGGTGATTTTCACCTCCATGTCGGCCTACTGCTTCGAGCGCGGCAATTTCCCGGGAAGAAAGTTCCTCTATTGGCTCTTTATGACGACGATGTTCATCGGCGCCGGCACCATCACCATCTTCCCGATGCTGCAAATCACCTCCAAGCTGAAGATGAACAACCTCCTTGGCCTTGCCATCGTCCAGTTTGCCACGGCTGGCGCCAGCAACCTCTTCCTGACCATGGGTTACCTGAAGACCATCAGCCATGATCTGGACGACGCCGCCAAGATCGACGGCTGCAGCTTCTTCTCCACCTGGTGGCGGATTATCCTGCCGCTGTCCAGGCCGATTCTGGCCACGGTGGCGCTGATGTCCTTCCGGGCCTCCTGGAACAACTATCTGCTGCCGAACCTGATGCTGTCCAACGACAAGAGCGCCATGACCCTCGTCGTGGCCGTGGTCAAGCTCCAGTCCTCCGGCGGCGCCGGCGCAAGCCAGTATAACCTGATGATGGCCGGTACAATGCTGGCCCTGATGCCAATGCTGATCCTGTTCCTCTGCATGAACAAGATGTTCGTCGAGGGCATTACCCAGGGCGCGGTCAAGGGCTGACGGCATTGCGGCATCCTTTTGCACTTCCTCTTGAGCAGCCGTCTCATGGCGGCTGCTTTTTTTACAGGATGGTTTGAAATGAATGCCGCGCTGTGGTATAGTGAAACTAGCTTGTTCCGGAGGAATCGATATGGCGGAAATCACACTGAAAAATCTATCCAAAACCTATGACAACGGAACCCGTGCGCTCCAAAACGTCGATCTGACCGTGGGCGATCAGGATTTTCTGGTGCTTCTCGGCCCGTCGGGCTGCGGAAAGAGCACCATGCTGCGGTTGATTGCCGGCCTGGAGAAGCCCACGGAAGGGGAAATTTTCTTCAATGACCGGTGCGTCAACGGAGAGGACCCGCAGAAGCGGAACGTCGCCATGGTGTTTCAGAGCTTCGCGCTCTATCCCCATCTGAACGTCTATAAGAATATCGCCTTTCCCCTCAAAAGCATGAAGCTGCCCATCGACGAGATCAAGCGGCGCGTGGAGCAGACGGCGGAGCTGCTGGACATTAGCCATGTCCTCAACCGCAAGCCCAGGGTCCTGTCTGGCGGCCAGCGCCAGCGGGTTGCGCTGGCCCGGGCCATGGTGCGGGAGCCGGTGGTGTTCCTGCTGGACGAGCCGCTCAGCAATCTGGACGCCAAGATGCGCGCGGAGCTGCGCGAGGAGATCGTGACGCTCCACAGACGGTTGCAGACCACCTTCCTCTATGTCACCCATGACCAGGCGGAGGCCATGCAGATGGGCAGCCGGATTGTGGTCATGGAGAACGGCAGGATTGTCCAGACCGGTACGCCCCAGGAGGTCTATAACTACCCGGATACGGTGTTCGTCGCCGGCTTTATCGGCGCGCCCAAGATGAATTTCTTCGCCGCGAGACTGCGCCAGCGGGAGGACTGCTGGTCGGTCACGGTGCTCGGGACCGAGGTGCGGATCCCCGTGGAGCGCATGCCGCTGGAGCAGGACGGCGTGGTCCACGGGATGAAGGTGATTGTGGGAATCCGGCCGGAGGACTTTCAGCCCGACGGAGAGGCGGACAGCCGCCTGACGGCGGCGGCCCGGCAGGTGGTTCCCATGGGCGCCGGGCTCCATGTGGAGGCCGAATGCGGCGGGCAGCGCTTCCTGACCGTGCTGACCAATCATACGGCCGTCGTCCCCGGCGACACGCTGGAGCTGTCGGTCAACCGCTGGTGCGTCCACGTGTTTGATGCGGAGACGGAGAAGAATCTCTGCCGTCCCGTCTATAAGGAGGAGCTGCAATGAGACGCTGGTATGAGCCGCGGGCGGACAGGCCCGATATCCCCAAGGACGCGCCAAAAAAGAAGGGCTTCGTCCGCTTTATGGAGACGCTGTGGCGGGAGTTTTTCGAGCTGCTGAAGCTGAACCTCCTGTTCCTGCTCACCTGTATCCCGATTGTGACCATTCCCGCCTCAATGACGGCTCTGAGCCGCATCACCGTCACGATGGCGCGGGACCAGAACCACTTCCTCTGGCCGGACTACTGGCTGGCCTTCCGGCGGGACTTTGGGAAATCGCTGCTCGGCGGCATCCTGCTGCTGGTGCTGCTGGCGGTGTTTGGAATTTCAACCTGGTTTTACTATCAACTGATGGCGGCGAACCGGTTCTTTGTGATCCTGGCCGGGGCCTCCGCCTGCCTGCTGCTCAGCGTGCTGATGACGGGGTTTTACTTTTTCCCGATGCTGGCGGTGGTCGATCTGCCGGTCCGGCAGCTACTCAAGAATAGCTGTATTCTGACCTTTGTCAATATGAAGCGCAGCCTTCCGGCCCTGGCGGCATTCCTCGTGTTCGTGGGCCTGGGGATTGGGCTGCTGCCCTACAGCGCGCCCTATGCGATTTTGATTATGTTTTCGTTCAGCAGTCTGATTGCGTCGTTTTTGCTCTACCCGGCCATTGCCGGCCGCGTGCTGGAGCAGGAGGTGCCGCCGTCCCACCATGACGGCTATGAGGAGCTGCAATCCGCTGTCCCGGGAGAGTTTCCCGAGCTTGAGAACGAAAAGGAGGAATCCTGATATGACGACTATGAGGTGTACGGCGGCGGGCGACGCCATGGTGTTCCGCCGGCTGCCCGGAGCCTATGAGGGCTTTGGGGCGCTGCGGGAATTTATCGGACAGGGGGACTTCCGGTTTTTCAACCTGGAGACCACGGTCCACAACTTTGAGACCTATGGCGCGGCCCTCAGCGGCGGCAGCTGGTTCTGTGCGCCGCCAGAGGTGCTGGAGGACGCGAAGCGGTTCGGCTTCAATATCCTGACGACCGCCAACAACCATGCCATGGACTATGCCTATACCGGCCTTGAGAAGACGCTGGACTATGTTCATGCCGCCGGATTTCCCGTCGCCGGCACCGGACGCAGTCTAGCGGAGGCCTCTGCGCCCGCCTATCTCGATACGATGGCGGGCCGCTTTGCGTTGATCGCCGCCTGCTCCACCTTCAATCCCGGCGCGATGGCCGGAGAGCAGACCAGAACCATGCCCGGTCGGCCGGGACTCAATGGCATCCGGTTCGAGACGACCTATGAGCTGCCGCCGGAGGATATGGCCCATCTGCGCCGCATTGCCGGAGAGATTGCCATCAACGGGGCCGACGATATTTCCCGCCGTGAGGGCTATCTGCCGCAGCTGCCGCCGGGCCGGACGATGTTTGGCAAGCTGTCCTTCCGGGAGGCGGACCGGGCGGGAAAGGTGACAAAGGTCAATGAGACCGATATGAAGCGGATGGAGCAGCAGATCCGCGAGGCGCGGTTCATGGCGGACTACGTGGTGATCTCCATGCATTCCCACGAGCTGCGCGGCACGGAGAAGGAGGAGCCGGACCAGTTCTTCGTAGACTTTGCCCACCGCTGCATCGACGCCGGGGCCCATGCGGTGGTCGGCACGGGACCGCACCTGCTGCGGCCCATCGAGATCTATAAGGGCTGCCCCATTTTCTACTGCCTGGGCGATTTCATCATCCAGTTGGAGACGATTCAAAAGGCGCCTCCCGGAATGTTTGAGAAGCAGGGGATGACCGGAAACGAGGGCCTGGACGCGATGTTTGAGGCGCGGTCCGGCCATGGAAAGCGCGGCCTCTATTATAATCCGGTGATGTTCGAGTCGGTCATACCCTACTGGGAGGCCGAAGACGGCGTCCTCAAAAAGCTGACGCTGCTGCCCATTGAGCTGCACTATGGCGCGCCCCGCTCCGTCGGCGGCTGGCCCAGCCCGAACTTCTCTGCCGGAATTCTCGAACGGCTCCGGGAGATGAGCCGGCCTTATGGAACGGAGATCACAATCAATTCGGACGGCCTGGGCGTCGTCCGGTTATAGGGAGGAAAAAACCCATGCGTCTGAATCAGGAGATGGAACAATATCTGGCGGAAAGCCAGGAGGAGCTGCGGAAGCTGATCCGCGACCTCTGCGCCATTCCGGCGCCCTCGCACCATGAGGAGCAAAGAGCCGCCTTCTGCAAGCGGTGGCTGGAGGAAAACGGCGGCGAGAACGTCGAGATCGACGAGGCGCTGAACGTGATCTGCCCCTACGGCGTCACGGAGGACAACGACGTTGTCGTCTTCATGGCCCACACGGACACGGTGTTCCCGGACAGGGAGCCGCTGCCCTTCCGGGAGGAGGACGGCAAGTATTTCAGTCCCGCCGTCTGCGACGACACGGCCAATCTGGCGGTGCTGCTGATCTGCGCCCGGTACTTCCTGCAAAGAAAGCAGCCGGCGGAATGCGGCCTTGCGTTTGTGGCGAACTCCTGCGAGGAGGGCCTGGGCAACCTGAAGGGCAGCCGGGCCATTGTCAAGCGCTATGGCAGCCGCCTGCGGGAGCTGATTACCCTGGACGGCGTGAATCTCAACGCCCTGGTCAACCGGGCCGTCGGCTCTCACCGCTATCGGGTCACGGTGCGGACGGAGGGCGGCCATTCCTTCGGCGCCTTCGGCAACCGCAATGCAATCCGCTGCCTCGCCTCCATGATCGACACGCTCTATACGGTCAAGGTGCCGGAGGAGGAGGGAAGCAAGACGACCTATAATGTGGGCCTGATTTCCGGCGGCACCTCGGTCAATACCATCGCCCAGGAGGCGGAGATGCTCTATGAGTACCGGTCCGACAGCAAGGCCTGTCTGGAGAAAATGCGCGCGATGTTTGAGCAGGTGACGGCGGCCTACCGCGCTACGGGCATTGGAGTTGAGGTGGAGCTGATCGGTGAGCGGCCCTGCGCCGGCGAGCTGGACCCTGTGCGCTATCAGGCGCTGATGGACCGGGCGGCGGCCTCTATCCGCACAGTCCTGAACCAGGAGGCATGCTTCCGCGCCAGCTCTACCGACTGCAACATCCCGCTGTCGGTTGGCATTCCCGCCGTGTGCATGAGCGCCTGCACCGGCGCGGGCTGCCATACCCGGGAAGAATATCTGAATCTGGACAGCCTGCCCGCCGGCAGCCGGCTGTTTATGGACTTCCTTGCCAGCTATTTTGAGGGATAAAAAGAGAACATGAAACCGACATGGAGAGAGCGAATTCTTGCCCACTATCACTGGATCGTGGCGGCGGTGGTATTTCTGGAATTCACGGTTGCTCTGGGCCTGGCGAACAATATCTATAGCCTGTTTCTGATTCCGGTCACGGAGAGTCTGGGCGTCACGCGGGGCGCATTTTCCATCGCGCCCAGCATTAAATATCTTGCGGCCTTTGTCTCCAATCTGTTTTTTGGCGCCTGCTACCACCGTTGGGGCTACCGGCATACGACGACGATTTCCCTGGTGCTGACGGCGGTGGCCTACATGGGATATGCCCTTGCCCGCGATGTGACGCCCTTTTATATCGGCGCGGTGCTGGTCGGCCTTTCCGAAGCGTTCTTCTCCACCGCCGGAACCTCCCGCATCATTACGGATTGGTTCCATCGCCATCAGGGATTGATCCTCGGCGTGGTCATGGCGTCCAGCGGCGTCGGCGGTACGCTCTTCAGCGTCGGCATGCAGGCGGTGATGGAGGCGGCGGACTGGCGCATGGCGCTGGGCGGCGCGGCGGTTTTGCTGCTGCTGTCTGCGGCCGCGGTGTTCCTGTTGGTCCGGGACGCGCCGGCCTGGATGGGACTTCAGCCCTACGGCGATGCCGAGGACCGGAAGCGGGAACGGGAAAAGCTGAAAAAGCGGGCGGAACGGCCGATGGACTGGGAGGGCTTTCCGATTGCGCACCTGCGCCGCCAGCCCTACTTTTACCTGATTTTGGTGGCGACCTTCCTGGCCGGCCTGATCCACTACGGCGTGTTTCCCGTGGTGGTGGCCCATGTCCAGGACCAGGGCCTGTCCGCAAGTGCGGCGGCCTCGGTTCAGGGATTGATGTTCCTGGCGCTGGCCGGGGCAAAAATCCTGGAGGGGCTTCTCTGCGACGCGTTCAATGCAAAAAAGGTGATGCTGCTCTGCCTGCTCTGCGATGTCGTCGGCGTTGGAATGCTGGCCTCTTCCAAGAGCATCGGCGTTGCGATGGCGGCAGTTTCGATTTACTCGTTCGGTCTGGCGATTCCCTCAATCATGATGCCGGTGCTGACGACCGAGCTGTTCGGCCGCCGGGACTACGGCACGGTGCTGGGCGTTCAGCTCGCGATACTTTCGCTCAGCGGCGTCGTCGCCTCGCCGGCCACCAATTTCAGCTATGACCTGCTGGGAAGCTATGTTCCCGCGTTTTACGTGTTTTCGCTGCTTGCAGTGGTGACGATGCTGCTCTATTTTGTGGTTTTTCGTGCCGCCGGGCGGGATCGGAAGCGCTATGAGGCGCAGGAGCGGTGAGGAGGAACTATGGAAAAGAAATATTTTGGAACCGGGCCGAAGGGGCCGGTCGATGCCTATACGCTGAAAAATTCGAACGGCATGGCAGTCACAATCCTGACCATGGGCGGCATTGTGCAAAAGCTGCTGGTCCCCACGGACGGTGGGCCGGCGGACGTCTGCCTGGGCTATGATACATTGGAGGAATACCTGGCAGGCCGGAGCTATTTCGGCGCGCTGATCGGGAGAAACGGGAACCGCATTGCGAACGCGGAATTCTCCATCGACGGGAAGCGCTATCCGGTCACGCCGAATTCCGGCAGGCACCAGTGCCACGGCGGTCTGGAGGGCTTTGACCGGAAGCTCTGGGCTGCGGAGGCGGCGGGGAACAGCCTGCGTCTCACCTATCTCTCACCGGATGGAGAGGAGGGGTTCCCCGGGAATGTGCAGGTGACTGTCACCTACACGCTGGGCGAGGACAACAGCCTCCGGATCGACTACCGCGCCGTGCCGGATTGGGACACGGTCGTCAATCTGACGAATCACACCTATTTCAATCTGAACGGCGGCGGCTCTGTGGAGAACCACACGCTTTGGGTCGACGCGGACCGCTATACGGTCAACGACGACGAGATCATCCCCACCGGCGAGATCGCCGCCGTGGCCGGCACCTGTCTCGACTTCCGGACGCCCAAGGAATTGCTTTTGGAAATTGATGATCCGATGCTCCAGAAAATCGGCGGCTATGACCACAACTTCTGCCTGAACGGCAGCGGGCTCCGGAAGGTCGCTGCGCTGAACAACGGGGCGCTGACCATGGAGGTGGAGACGACCTGTCCCGGATTGCAGCTCTACTGCGCCGCCTATAAACGGCCGGTGAACGGAAAGAACGGCGCGAGGTACGCGGGCCGCTGCTTTGTCTGTCTGGAGACCCAGGCCTATCCCGACGCGGTCCACCATGAAAATTTCCCCTCCACGGTTGTTCGGGCGGGGGAGACCTACGCGGAGACGACTGTCTACCGCTTCCGTCGTCGGTCTGATGAAATCATCTGATGTTTCGCACCGTCGTCGATTCGAGAAAAAGCCGTTTTTTCTCTCCTTCCGCCAAAAAATCTTCGATTTTTGCCACCTCCCTCGTCAGAGAGAGGCGTTGGGTAGTGCTTCGCCGGAAACAGTACCACGTACAGCCGGAGATTTTGCGTCGGTTCGCGGGCAGCTTCCTGTTTTCCGATGCTTCGCATCGGAAAATCAGCCGCAGCCCGGAATCTCCTCTTCCGATCGAAGCAGGCTTCGATCGGTTTTCCAAAGAAACAGTACCCCGTACAGCCGAAGATTTTATTGCGAAGCACCTAAAAATCTTCGGCGCG
>Ga0129308_1003482_pt1 | contig 11211 bp, 8 predicted proteins | sample L827metagenome_FD_94440 | JGI IMG/M metagenome (GOLD analysis project Ga0129308, IMG submission 94440) | Ring-tailed lemur group fecal microbial communities from Wisconsin, USA - L827 metagenome | ecosystem: Host-associated > Mammals > Digestive system > Large intestine > Fecal | place: USA... | reverse complement strand
CCTGGGAATCGACTGCTGTGATCACAGCGGGCCGCTGACCAATAACGTGGGCGTGCTGTCGTATAAAGACGATGTGCTCACCGTAAAAATGAATATCCGCTGTCCGGTCACCACCACCATAGAGGATCTGACAGAGAAACTGGACCGTGCGGCAGGCAGAGCAGGAATGGAGAACAGCGTCGTACTATACAATCCCCACTTCTACATGGATCCGGAGGATGAGCTGATCCGGATGCTGGTGGAAGTGTATCGGACTATGACGGGAGACAGGACATCGAAGCCCCGTTCTCACGGAGGCGGTTCCTACGCCCGCATACTGAAAAATTTCGTTCCCTTCGGACCTTCCATCGAGGGCGAGGAACTGTCCTTCCACAAACAGGATGAACACATTTCCTGCGAACGACTGCTGCTTCTGAGCAAGATCTACGCTCAGGCGCTGTATCAGATGGCGAAATAGCTGAGAAATATAGAACAAAAAACTCCCCGGGGCCGCCGCGGTCTGATCATCGGATCGCGGCGGCCCGCAGGGAGTTTTTCATCTGGCTATGCGGTTTTATCTGCTGCGGTTCAGGTGGGGCGCCTGCCCGTGGTCCGGCCGTGGTGAGTGATCCCGGCCTTGGTGTCCGGTTCAGCCGCGGTGAGTGGTCCCGGCCGTGGGGTCCCGCCTGCAACTTTAACGATTGGCGATCTGTCGGAAGGCAAAGCGGAAGCGCAGAAAACCGTCCCCCGTCTCCTCGTGCCAAAGGTCAACGCAGTCGAGAAAATCCGGCAGCGCCAGAGGCAGTCGATTCAGATCCAGCAGCGCCGAATCCCGGCCCACTGACAGAGCGGGACCGGGGCTGAAGCCTTTCTGACTGTTTTTTGTCATCTCAGCGGCCCTCATCAGCAGTGTCTTATCGCCAAGCAGGGCTTTCAGCGCCATGGCCTGCAGAGGATTTCCCAGGCTTCTGACATCCTCCCGGTAATGAAAGGCCAGCCTCCGGCTTTCGCCGGTAAAAGTCAGTTCGGAGACAGAGATCATATAACGGGCCCGCAGCTTTCCAAGCTGGCGGATCTGGAGGTCCAGATCGAGAAAGACCAGCCCGCTGGGGTTGCCTGGGCTTCCGCCCGTCTTGGTGCAGGAAAGCTGATAATTACTCAGATAAGGAGAGGTCCTGTCAATGATAAAATCGCGCAGTTCCTCGTTGATCAGTTGATCTGGGAGGACCAGCGTTCCCCGCTCGATGTCCTCCGGCCGGAGCCAGGAAAGCAGCCGGAAAATCGTTTCCTTGTTTCGCAGCAGCTCTGCTGCAGTTTCTTTTATTTTTTTATCATCCATGTGGATTCCTTCCTTTCTTCATTCAGTCAGAGTGCCGTTTATCCGTACGACCAGCGGGGATCGTTCCGACGGCGTTCGATGATCAGGCGCTCCCGGGCTGGCGGTCATTACCCTGCAGCCGACGCCCGGCGGTCAATTCTGACGGGCAGTCCCGCGGTGGGCACTTCTGCTGCTTTGCGGTGTGGCCCGCACGTCTGCGGCCCTGTGGGGACCTGGGGGACCGGACCTCCGGTCTGTGTGTCTGGCGCCAGGCAGGGTACGCTAAAAGGCGGCTTTTAAGTATATACTATTTTATGAGACATTATTGGCGTATTGCTAAATAAATATTGAGATGCAATTCTTTCTTCGTTATATGGACTATATCATTTTTTCATCTTGGTTTTCAACTATATCCCGCATATCTTCAAGGTTATGCAAATTTTTTTGCTGTCCGCAGTATGATGGGCGGGGCTGCGGCAGAGGGGCGCTCGGTCAGAGCCTAAGGAAACGGGGAATTTGATGATTTTTTCGGTGTTTCACCTATTTCATGGCTTGAAATAGGTGAAACTGCATCAAAAATACGATTCTCACCCATTAAATAGATTAAAATGTAAATAGAACCAGATATTCCGACGGGAAATAGACAAAATCGCAATTTTTTATGTGATTTCACCTATTGACGTTTGGCGGTTGTGGAATTCCGCGTCTGAACAGACGGAGGAGACGGCAGGGCTATACATAACAGGCCAGTGCTGTCCTATCACAGCGTACCGCTGCGCACTCTACATCCTTTCGCGGCCTGCCGACAACCAGCAGCGGCCGGTCTGCGCCTGCCGGCAGCCCGCGATGGCCGCCGACCTGCGGCGGTGGTCATTGAATTCCGTGGAGGCCTGCAGGCATTCTGCCGTTTTATAGCAGATCATAGCAGAATGATATTCGTCCGGCAGCCCCCGGCAGCCCCCGGCAGCATCTGGGCAGCATTCCGCAGCCCCCCGGCAGTCCCCCTTCGTCACGCCCGGCAGGCCGCTCCACAATTTTGAGGTTGAGAAAAGAAATTTGTGATATAATATCCGCAGAGCGGCTATTATAGATTCTGTGCACGGCGGACGCCATGTGCGGATTATACCGTGATGGCCTGTGGCCAGTCACGGTATAATAGCCGCAGAGCGGCTATTATAGATTCTGTGCACGGCAGACGCCATGTGCGGATTATACCGTGATGGCCTGCGGCCAGTCACGGTATAATAGTTCCAACCATTGATTTGCGGCGCTGCCGCAAAGAGGAAATGATTGAGCCATAAACTACAATGCGGCAAAGCGCCAAGTATGGAGGTTTATGACAGAATAGCCGCAAAGCGGCCATTCAACGATTCTGTGCGGTGCGCAGGCCACGGGGACGATGCTGTAAGCCTATAGGGCAGTAAGGTACGGGACCCCTGGAATGCGGAAGCTGCGGGAGGAAGCGGTTATGGATCAGGAGAGATATCGGCAGATCAAGAAAAAGGTTCTCATATTGAAGAATCGAAAGCCGTATCAGGCGGAAACGGCGCAATACATAGCGGAGATGAATCAGATCGACTGGATCACCTCATGTCTCAGACTGTCGGGAACGCCGATCTCCCAGGAGGGCGTGCAGCGGATCATCCAGGGGGAACTGCTGGTGGATGTGAGTCTGAAAAACCATCAGCTGATCCACAGGTATCTGGAGACTCTGCGTCACATGCAGAGCATGCTGGAAATGGGGACGGATCTGACGGAAACAGGACTGCTGCACCTTTTTGAGATCCTTTACGATCCACGAGGCGAGGCGGAGCATAAGGGCGTGGAGCCCGTGTTTTACCGGCAGGACGCGCGGACAGTGGAGACGTGGGGCTACAGGCCGCCGGGAGCGGATGAGATCAGCGAACAGATGGATATTGTATTCAAATGGCTGGCGCTGGAGGAAGGACGGGTCAACCCGGACCTGAATCCCATCATGCGTTCCGTTATGCTGCACAATAAACTTCTGGAGATCTATCCTTTCGGCGAGTGTTCACCGGCCATGGCCAGGCTGGCCATGCTCTACCAGCTGATGAGCGCGGGACTGCCGCCGATCCGTCTTGCGATGAGCGAACAGGAATACAACTGCGCGATTGTGCTATACTTAAAGAAAGAAGATCATCTGCCGCTTTACGAAGCGGTGGAAAAGGGCGTGTACAATCAGCTGGACCTGATGGTCCAGCTCACGGCCATACGATAGAAGAATTATGATCGGCGTTCGGGAATGTTACAGAGCCCGGATCAGAGAGCCGGTGGGGGAATGAGACAGAATGAAAAGGGAGGAAACGGTTTGGATTTTGAAGCGGTTTACAGAGAAATGGCGCTGAACATAGATGAGGAGAGGCTGCGGCCGGACTGCCCCATGAAAGAGTACACTTCGTTTCGGGCAGGCGGAAACGCCGCGCTGCTGGTGGAGCCGGGCAGTATGGCAGAGCTTTTCTCTGCAGTGGAAGTATGCGGCCGCACAGGGGCCCCTTACATGGTGATGGGAAACGGGTCGAACCTGTTGTTTCGCGACGGGGGTTACGAGGGCGTGGTGATCCGCATCGGCCCGGGTATCGATCGGATCCGGGTGGAAGGAAACGTCATCTTCGCGGAGGCGGGCATGCTGCTCTCCGCAGTGGCAAAGGCAGCTATGGAACATTCGCTCACGGGATTGGAGTTTGCGTCGGGCATTCCGGGAAGTCTGGGCGGCGCGGTATTTATGAACGCCGGCGCTTACGGCGGCGAGATGAAGAATGTGGTGCTCTCCACCATGGCGCTGCGGCCCGACGGTATGATCAAAGACAGAAAAACAGAAGACATGGGTTTTGGTTACCGGCACAGCGTGTTTCAGGAGACGGGAGAGATCATCGTGGGTGTAAAACTGCTGCTGAAGCCGGGAGATCAGGATGAGATCCGGGAGACGATGCGGGATCTGACGGCGCGGCGCAACGAGAAACAGCCGGTAAATCTGCCAAGCGCAGGGAGCTTTTTCAAGCGGCCGGAGGGATATTTCGCAGGCGGTCTCATCGAAGAGTGCGGCTTGAAAGGGCTGTCGCTGGGCGGGGCCAGAGTGTCGCCCCTGCATGCCGGGTTCATCGTCAACGAAGGCGGCGCCACGGCCGGAGACATTCTGGACCTCATGCGCGTGGTGCAGGAAACGGTCTATGACAAAAAGGGCGTCAGGCTGGAGCCGGAGGTGAGGATCATTGGCTAAGTACCGCATGACTTTCGATCTGCATACGCACACGGTGATGAAACGGAGCGACGGCAGGGAGATCCTCCATGCAAAAGGAACGGTTGAGGAGAATGTGCTGGCCGCCAGGGAGAAAGGACTTTCCTGCGTGGGAATTTCGAATCACGGTCCGGGTCATATTACCTACGGCCTGCCTGAGGACGGCCTGCCCACACTGCGCGGGCAGATCGAGGAGGCCAGGCAGAAGTATGGGGATATCAAGATCCTGCTTGGAGTGGAAGCGAATATTATCAATCCATCCGGGCTGCTGGACGTGAAGCCTGAGGATTTTGAGCGGTTCAACTATGTCATGGCGGGTTATCATTACGGGATATTCGGCGAGGAACCGGTGAATGCCGCTGAGATCCACGGGGCAAACTGGATCTATACAAATCTGCGTTCCGTCTGGAATTTTGCGGAAAGTTTCCGTGGAAACATCCGCAGACTGGGGGGAGAACCGTTTGAGGATAGGCTTCGCCGCATCAATACGGAGTTGATGGTTGCGGCCGTGCGCCGCAACCGGCCGAAGGTGCTGACCCATCCCGGGGACAAAGGACCCTTCGATATCGACAGTATCGCCCGCGCCTGTCAGGAGACTGGCACCTGGATGGAGATCAACAATTATCATGGAGATCTGTCGGCAGCGGGGATCGCCATCGCGGCGAGATACGACGTGTCTTTTGTTATCGGAAGCGACGCGCATACGCCGGAGGGGGTGGGAACCTTTGAGAAGGCCTTGGAGAGAGCAATGCAGGCGGGGCTTTCCCCGGAGCGTATCGTGAACATCGAGGAAGTGAAAAACGCCGCCCGGCCTGCCGGCGACGGCGGAAGTGACAGCAAGAGGGAGATCCTGGACGGGCTGAGAGAGAAATCGACTCAGATCGAAAAGGAAGCGCCTGCTTCTAACCGGAGAGCAATGGCTGAGATCGCTGCCGTTGCCACTGCCGCTGGCGGCGGCAGAAGTGCGGAGGAAGGGGCTGCAGATCAGGCGGAGAGGATCCCGGCTGTCGATAACGAAGCCGCTCATGCAGCAGACAACAGCGCAGATCCGCAGCGGGGACAAGCCGGCCGGGAGATCGGCACTGCGCCTGCAAAAGAGCAGGAGCCTTCCCGTGAGCAGCAGCCGGAGACGGAACGCCAGCCTGTCCGGAATCCCGCCCGGAAGATCGAGGATCGGTCTGAACTGGGTAAAGATCTACCGGCATTTGGCGCAGAATACGCGCCGGAGCCGGCATCCACAGGGATGGGAAAGCGAACGGATGGATCGCCGGCAGGAGGAACGAAAGACGGGATCGATACCGAAGCGCTGCTCTGGGGCCGCCGGCACGGGGAACCGTCGGCGCGGCTGCCCGAGACGGAGAAGAAGCAGAGGAACCGTTACCGCATTTCGGAAAATTACCGGAAAAAAGATATGCGCGCCGTTTACAAAAAGCGGCGCTGCAGACAGTCATAGGATGTGAGACGAGTCGTCGGACCGGCGCGAAAGAACCGGGCGGACATATGGGCTTCAGAGAAAATTTACGGGATAGGGCCGGCGCTTTGCCGGTTTTGATAAAGGGGGCGGGAGAGTATGATGGATGTGATGATTGTGACGGGGCTTTCGGGTGCCGGAAAGAGCCAGGCGACGCACTGTCTGGAAGATTTGGGGTACTATTGTATCGACAACATGCCGCCGGCGCTGATCAATGATTTCATGAACCTGACAGTACAGGATAAGATCAAGATCGAGAAGGCCGCCTTCGTAGTGGATATCCGCGGCGGCGAGTTTTTCGACGATTTCAAGGAAAGTCTCAACGAGATGAAGCGCATGGACGTGAAGTTCAAGATCATGTTTCTGGAGGCCTCCGACGAGGTCCTGATCCGCAGATATAAAGAGACCAGACGGGCGCATCCCCTGTCTCAGTCCGGATCGATCCTGGAAGGGATCCAGGCGGAGAGAGAGAAGCTGGCGGAGGTCCGCAAGGAGGCGTCCTACATTCTGGACACCTCGACCATGAAGTCGGCCAAGCTGAACGAGGAGATCAAAAAACTGCTCTCAGAAGGCGAGAACGGCGACAGCTTTACGATCACTCTGGAATCTTTCGGGTATAAGCACGGCATGGCTCTGGACGCAGATTGGGTATTTGACGTGCGTTTTATCCCCAATCCGTTTTATCTGGCCAGCATGAAAAATCTCACCGGAAACAGCAAAAAGGTCCAGGATTACGTGCTGAAGTTTCCGGAGAGCCAGATGTTCGTAAACGAGATCCACAAGCTGGTCAACGACCTGATCCCCATGTATGTGCGGGAGGGAAAGTACCATCTGGTGCTGGCTTTTGGGTGCACCGGCGGCCAACACCGATCCGTCACCATGGCTAACGAATTCGCCCGCCGTTTCAAAGAAGAGGGAAAACGGGTGGTACTGATCCACCGGGATCTGCCGTAACCCCGGATGACGGCCGTAATAGCAGAGGCGGTCTGATACCGGCGGGCGCCATGACAGCAGGTGGGAACTTCGGAAGCCGGAGCCGGCAGCCAGATCCCCGGATGCCCGGCTCGGGATGCCCGGCCCAGGATAGGGATCGTCCGATTTCGGGTTGTCCGGCGCAGGACGTCCACCGCAACGACAGGGAGCTTGAGAAGGGATAAATCAAAGGAAAAGGCGAAATTGCCGAAATCCATGTGGAAAACAGTCCCCCTCATGTGATATACTGATAGTCGGCGGAACGGTTTCACACTCCGTGCCGCTTACATAAAACAGACCGGCCCGGCCTTCGATCGGGGCGGTACATTATCTTATTCATAAAATCAGAAAAGGAGAAGAGAATGGAAAAACTGATCATCAGTGCTGCGATCTGCGGCGCGGAAGTTACCAAAGAGCAGAATCCCGCTGTTCCCTATACGATCGAAGAGATCGTCCGGGAAGCGAAATCTGCCTACGACGCCGGCGCTTCCGTTATCCATCTTCACGTGAGATGGGACGACGGTACTCCGACACAGGACAAAGGCAGATTCCAGGAAGCGGTGGACGCGATCCGCAAGGCCTGTCCGGACGCTATCATTCAGCCGTCCACCGGCGGAGCGGTAGGCATGACCGATCTGGAGAGACTCCAGTCTACGGATATCACACCGACGCCGGAATTCGCCACCCTGGACTGCGGCACCTGCAACTTCGGCGGAGACGAGATCTTCATCAACACGGACAACACAGTTTTCAACTTTGCGAAGATCATGAAGGAAAGAGGCATCAAGCCTGAACTGGAAGTGTTCGACAAGGGCATGATCGATATCGCGCTGAAAGCCGACAAAAAGGGCCTGCTGGTCCACCCGCTGCATTTTGACTTCGTTCTGGGCGTGCAGATGAGCGCGACCCTGCGGGATCTGGTATTCATGGCGGGAAGCCTTCCGCCGGGTTCCACCTGGACCGCCACCGGACTGGGAAAGAACGCATGGCACATCGCTGCCGCCACTATCTCGCTGGGCGGCCACGTGAGAGTGGGCTTCGAGGACAATCTGTATCTTGAAAAAGGCGTGCTGGCAAAGAGCAACGGAGAGATGGTCGCGAAGGCGGTAGCCATCGCCAAGCTGCTGGGAAGAGAGATCGCTACCCCGGCGGAAGCCAGACAGATCCTGAGCCTGACAAAATAAAGACAGTAGTTGTATAACCTGACAGGTGTCTGCGGTTTTAACAGGGCTGCGGACGGCCTTTGTGACTGAGAGACGGACCGGATGATTCCGGTCCGTTTTTTGAATGCCGCCGGACTGATGTTACATTCTAGTTATACTTTTTTCATGCTTTTCATTTCGTTTATGTCGTCTTATTTTCCCCTGTTTCTCATGGGTCCGCGGCCTTGTTTTTCCTCCCTGATCCGCCATGCCGGCACGGGCCGGCTTTTTCTGTATGGGCATCATTTGCGCGTTTTTCAGCAGATCTGCAGCAAAGACCTGCCAGGGGATCAATTTTATTTTCTTATGGTCCGCTGCCGCCATTGCGGCGACAGATATTTTCCTTTATAATGTAGCAGAGAAAGGGGAGCGCGGAGAGTATGTCTTTTTCAACGGATACTAAAAATGAGCTGACACACGTAGAACCCGATAAAAAATGCTGCATGCTGGCGGAGATCACGGGATTTCTTCGTATGTGCGGAAGCATCCAGCTGGCCGGCGGCGGAAAGATGGACATCAAGCTGTCCACGGAAAACCCGGCGATCGCCCGGCTTTTTATCAAGCTGATCAAGAGCTATTTTGGGGCGAAAGCGGATCTGTCGGTCAGCGAGGCGCACGTGCTCAAGAAGGGGCATTCCTACGAACTGACCATCACGTCGGAGATGAACGCGGAGCAGATCTTGCGTGAAACGGGTATTCTGCGCGTGAAGGAAGGGTCGAATTATATCAGCGACGGAATCTATCCGGATCTGATCCGGAGACGGTGCTGCAAGAAAGCCTGTCTGCGGGGCATTTTTCTGGGCAGCGGGACGATCACCGACCCGGGAAAGGGATATCACGTGGAGCTGGTCTGCGCCAGCGAATATATGGCGGCGGACGTCAAACGGCTGGTAAACAGCTTTGGACTGAAGTCAAAGGTATCAAAAAGGAAGAACCAATATGTGGTCTATCTGAAGGAAAGCGAGCAGATCATTGATTTTTTGAATATATTAGGCGCTCACGGTCAACTCTTGCAGTACGAAAACGTGCGCATCGTGCGGGAAATGCGAAATAAAGCCAACCGCATCAATAACTGCGAGAGCGCCAATGTGGATAAGACCGTAAACACAGCCGGACGCCAGATCGAGAACATTCGGCTGATCGAGAGATCCCGCGGGCTGGCGTCTCTGCCGGAAAAGCTGATCGAGACGGCACGGCTGAGACTGGAAAATCCCGAGGCTACACTGGCGGAGCTGGCTGAGATGACCGATCCGCCGATGAAAAAGTCGGGCATCAACCACAGACTGAAAAAATTGGACGAAATTGCAGAACGGATACGGGCCGGGGCGCGGACCTAGGGGCCGGAGATGTAAGTCGGAGGAGGCCGGACAGAAGGAAAGGCCGCCGGCAGTACCGGTCCGGGAGAACGGTCGGGAGAACGGTCGGGAGAACGACCGGAAAAATGACTGGAAAACGACCGGAAGAACGACCGGACGTGGCAGTACGATATTTGAACTGGGGCGGGACCCCGGGAAGGAGAAGGAATGGCAGTACAGCGGGGAAGAGTCACAGTGATCGGACACAAAAACCCGGATACGGATTCCATTTGTTCGGCCATCGCCTATGCGGCGCTGAAGCAGAGCAGGGATGAAGAAAAAGAATATATCGCGCGGAGAGCCGGAGGGCTCAATGAGGAGACGCAGTTTGTCCTGGATCGTTTTCAGGTCCCCGCGCCGGAATACATCGCGGACGTGGGCACACAGGTATCGGATATCAAGATCCGCGAAGTAGAGGGGATCAGCCGTCTGACCTCTCTGAAAAGGGCCTGGGAACGCATGAAAGGAGCCAGCGCCGTGACGCTTCCCGTTACCAGCGGCGATACGCTGGAAGGGATCATCACGCTGAAAGATATCGTGACCGCTTATATGGACGTGTATGACAGCCAGATCCTCTCCCGTTCGAAAACGCCGTATTCCAACCTGCTGGATACGCTGGAAGGAAAAATGATCGTGGGAGATCCGGAGGAAGTCATCGGACTGGGCAAGATCAACGTGGCTGCCGGCAGTCCCGACATGATCGAGGAGTATGTGGAGCCCCACGATATCGTCATCGTAAGCAATCGCTACGAGGCGCAGCTCTGCGCCATCGAGCTGGAGGCGGCCTGCCTGATCATCTGCAACGACGCCCCGGTGTCGAGGACCATTCAGAAGCTGGCCCGGGAGCGGGGCTGCCGCATCATATCTACGGCCCACGACACATATTCTGCGGCGCGCCTGATCAATCAGAGCGCTCCTGTGGGATATTTCATGAGATCGGAGGGCATCGTGACCTTCCGCATCGACGATTTTACCGAGGACGTGAAGAAGGTCATGGCGGAAAAACGCCACCGGGATTTCCCTGTGCTGGACCGCCAGGGAAATTATGTGGGCATGATCTCCCGCCGTTTCCTGCTGAACATGCAGAGGAAACAGGTCATTCTGGTAGATCACAATGAGAAAAATCAGGCGGTGGATGGAATCGACGAGGCAGAGATCCTGGAGATCATCGACCATCACAGGCTTGCCAGCATCGAGACCATGGCGCCGGTCTATTTCCGCAACCAGCCGGTGGGCTGTACGGCGACCATCGTCTATGAGATGTATCTTGAGCAAAGGGAAGAGCTCTCTGCCCAGACGGCCGGTCTGCTCTGCGCGGCGATCCTCTCCGATACGCTGATGTTCCGCTCGCCCACCTGTACGGAAGCCGACCGGCGGGCGGCCCGCGCGCTGGCTGAGATCGCCGGCATCGAGGCGGAGGCCTTTGCCAGAGAGATGTTCCACGCAGGCAGCAATTTCGGAGGAAAGTCGGCGGAGGAGATCTTCTATCAGGATTTTAAAAAGTTTTCCATCCGCGATATCAGTTTTGGGTGGGGCAGGGCCACCCCCCAGGCTCCGCGGGGATGGCGGGTATTCAGGGAAAAACTGTCCCCCATTCGGAAGGGGCCCGCAAAAAGCAGGGAATGGCGCAGGTCAGTCCTCCTCCTACGGCAACTTTG
>Ga0129308_1003481_pt1 | contig 11211 bp, 10 predicted proteins | sample L827metagenome_FD_94440 | JGI IMG/M metagenome (GOLD analysis project Ga0129308, IMG submission 94440) | Ring-tailed lemur group fecal microbial communities from Wisconsin, USA - L827 metagenome | ecosystem: Host-associated > Mammals > Digestive system > Large intestine > Fecal | place: USA... | reverse complement strand
GCCCGATATGAAATAATGCCGGCGCACGTGGCCTTCCTGCTGCCAGGCAAGCAGCTCCTCTTCCTTTGGCGCCGCTTCCTCCGTCTCTCTGAAAGCAGTGTTTAAAAGGCGCTTCCAAAAGCCTGTCGCCATCAGAATTTCAGCCCTTTGAGCAGATCTCCCAGAGACGTGCCTACGGATTCTCTGGAGCTGTATTCGGCCGCCTGCTTCTCTTCGATCTCATCCGGCTCCTTCGCCTCGGCTGCCGCCCTGATGCTCAAGCTGATCTTGTTATCATTTGTATTGAGCACCTTCACTTTGACCTGATCACCCACATTGAGCACCTCGGAAGGCTTCTTGATTCTCTTCTGGCTGATCTGGGAAATATGCACAAGGCCGCTCAGGCCGTCGCCCAGATCCACAAATGCGCCATAGGGCATCAGGCTCTCCACGCGCCCTTCCAGAACGCTGCCCGGCACGATCATGGAAATCTTGTGGTTTAAGCGTTCCGCCTCTTTCTCCCTTAACAGTTCTTTGGCGGAAAGCACCAGACGCTTTTTCTCTTTATCCACAGTGATGACGTAAACTTCCAGCGTTTTCCCCAGAAAGCTGTCCAGCTCCTCCACATAGTCCAGCGCCAGCTGCGAAGCCGGAATGAATCCGCGGATTCCCTCCACAAATGCAACTACGCCCTTATTTACTGTCTCGCTGACCTTCACGGCAAGCGGCTTTTTCTCATCCAGATACTGCTGCAGCCTGTCCCAGCCCAGCACCTCTGCCGCTTCCACGCAGGAAAGCGCAATATTGCCCGCGCCGTCGTCCTTCTTCACAACGGTCGCCTCGATCACATCGCCCACATGCACATCGGTCAAAACCGAAAATGCCGGATCGCTGCTCATGTCAGCAGCCTTGATCACACCCGGCGCATAATAACCCAGATCCAGGGTAACGCCCTCCTCGTTCACATCAATCACGGTGCCGGAAATGATATCCCCCTCATTGATGGTACGGAAGGATGCCTCCAGCTCACGGCTGTAATCCGCCATCGTCTCTGTAGAGCCGCCTTCCTCCACATCCGCAATTCCTTTTTTGATTTCTTCCATAATAAATGACCTCCTCTTCGCCGCCGGTCCATTTTGTTCCAAATGCCGCATTTCAAAAGATGCCTTACGCATTCCGCCCGGCGTTTGTAACTAGCATACCACGGATTTCCGACAATTTCCACCGGATAGTCCTTATTTTTCTATTAATGCCGGTCCCGATCTAAATGACGGGAAAAGTTACCCTCTGCAAATTCGCCGATGATCTTTTCCGCCTCCCGATACATCATTTTCCTTTGGCTGAAATAAATCCCTGCTCCCGTAAGCAAAAGCGCGCTCCGCCCCCTGCAAAGAGCAGAAAAGCAGCACACAAAAGCCGTCCTCCCCTTCAAGCTTACGAAATTGTAAGGACCGGCACGGCCTGACAGCATTCCAAAAAAACACAGCAGATTTGACACAGCCACCAAAAGGCGGTAAACTTGTATACACATCGGCCGACACGTATACCGCCCGACAGCGAAAGAAAAATGAAAGGAATTTTTATCATGAAAAGAAAGGCATTCCGGGCAGCGCTGCCCTGCACACTGCCCGTTATGATGGGATATATTTTTCTGGGAATCGCTTTCGGCGTGCTGCTGTCCGGCAAAGGCTTTTCCCCTCTGTGGGCGCTTCTGATGAGCGTCTGCATCTATGCCGGATCCATGCAGTTTGTGGCAATCAGCATCATGGCAGCACCCTTTGCGCCTCTTTCCGCCTTTTTGATGACGCTCATGGTGAACGCCCGCCATCTATTTTACGGACTTTCCATGCTGGAACCCTTTAAAAACATGGGCCGTCTGAAACCCTATATGATCTTTTCCCTGACCGACGAGACCTATTCTTTGTTGTGTGGTGTAAAAACGCCGGAAGGTGTGGACCGGAAATATTTTCTCTTTTTCATTTCCCTGCTTGACCAGCTGTACTGGATCGCAGGTTCCTGCATCGGCGCCATCGCCGGAAATCTGATTCCCTTCGATTCCACCGGCATCGACTTCGCCATGACGTCCCTGTTTCTGGTGATTTTTGTGGAACAGTGGGAATCTGTAACGGACGCTTCCAGGACTTCGTCCACATGCACCGCAGCTTTGCCCGCGCCTTCTTCGAACGGTTCCGCGACCGCTTTCATACGCTGTTTTAGCATACATCTGCCCGCTCTTCTGGGCATCGGGATCACTCTTTTGTGCCTGCTGCTCTTTGGCACAGACAATTTTCTCGTCTTTTCCATGGCGGGCATCCTGGCTGCGCTGCTTTTATTCCGGCGGCAATGCTCCCCGTCTGATCTGTCATCTCTGCCGCCGGACTGTGCAGCCGGACAGGCACCTGACAGCGCATCCGCTATACCTTCCAAAGAACAGGAGAACCGCCCATGACACCCCAGACCTTTTTACAGCTTTGCATCACCATTGCCATCATCACATTTGCCACCGTGCTTTCCCGCGCGCTGCCGTTTTTCCTCTTTCCGGCAGGAAAGGAGACGCCGCCCGTCATCCGCTATCTGGGCACAGTGCTTCCCTACGCGGTCATCGCCATGCTGGTTGTTTATTGCTTTAAAAATGTATCTGTCTTTTCCGGCTCCCACGGACTGCCGGAACTGATCGCCGCTGCTTTCGTGATTATCGCGCACAAGCGGCGGCACAACCTGCTTTTGTCCATCGCAGGAGGCACCGCGCTTTATATGCTGCTTGTGCAGGTGGTTTTTTGAAGTTTTCCTGCAGAATATATTAAATCCGTTCCACCGGAATCCAGATCGCACTCTTATAATCTGCCGCGCTCATGTCCCCCTCGGAATACCACTCCACGCTGCAGTCTATCGCTATCTTAAAGCTGCGGTTTTCCGGAAGCCACTCCTGAAAAATCTTCGTGTTGACTGACTGCAAAGCTCCCGGCATAGGTCCCGTACAGGTAAACTTCACCCATTCCATCTCGGGAATCTCCACTGCTGTCATCCCCTCAGGCACTTCGCCGCTCTGCCATATGCCCGCGATCAGATACCGAAACTTTCCTTCTGTCTTCTTATCATCCACACAGATGCCAAACTCTCCGACCTTATTCTCACAGATTACCTTCTCCACATCACTCTTCGGAGCCCTTCCGCCGCACAGCGGCCTCATGTATTTCTCTGCAATCTCATCCCAGAACCTGGGAATTTCCTGATAGCTGTTATCAAAAGAAAACTCCCTTTCAAAGCCGATCACCGAAAAAGCGCCCATTTTTTCCACCGTGTAATCCATATCTTTTCCTCCTTGCACCACAATGCTGATTTTAAGAGGCAGGAATGTTTTGATGGCGGAAGAATCCTTCCTGATCTGCGCCGGCGAACTCCCATGAAAACGGCAAAAAGCTTTCGTAAAGCTCTCCGGCGTTTCATAGCCGTACTTGAACGCCAGATCGATCACCTTTTCCACGCCTGCAGCTATGTCCAGCGCCGCCAGATACAGACGGCGGTTTCTCAGATATTCCCCCACGGAATATCCCGTCATGATCCGAAATCCCTTCTGAAAATAGAAGGATGAAATATTCACCTGCCGCGCTACATCGTCCACACTGATGTCCTCCAACAGATTGTTCTCCATATAGGCAATCGCACTCCGCAAGCTCTCCGTCCAGTCCACTTTATCCTGCCTCCTGTTCTTTGGAAGGTTTTGGTCGTACGCCCTTTCCCTTTCCATGCTTTTATTCTAATACAGCTTTTGATCCGGATCCTGTCAGTTTCTGCTTTTATCTGTCTATTATCCCTGATCCTGTGCCCGATAGCAACCAAAGGTTGCGAAAGAGCACCTTGAAATTGGTGGCAACCGACATTATCATTTTGTAAAATGGGAATGAAGCACGACTTTGATGCAATATATCCGCACGGATGGCTTCGTGATTGGCGTCAGTGCGGGAAGCCTGATTTTTTCCAATAATTTACCCGGCAATTTGGGGCTGATTGACACGAAACTGGATGTCCACTGTGCTCAGGGGGAAAAAAGAGGAAACGTGGCATATCCTTTAAAGGAAAATCTGCGGCTTACAAATACCCTGCGCGCTTGCAATACGCAGTTTCCCGGATGGATTGGAAATAATCGGCGAATAATCAGGGGGCGGCATATGCCGCCCCGATCTGTTCATATACACTCTTCGCATCCAGTACATGAAAAGCTTCCGTATCATGGGAACCGTCCGCCCCGGCCGTCACCAGAATATAATCCCGCCCGCCGATATTGGCAAGGCTGGCCAAGCACAGACCCGCTTCCTTTGTATACCCCGTCTTACCGCCCAGAATCGTTCCTCCCGTCACCGACGCAGAACCCAGATATTTAAACATTGTGCTTTCAAATGTGATTCCCTCCGGATGGGCTCCGGTCGCAGCACTCGTATAGCTCCCGCTGCAAAAGATTTCCCGGAAAATGTCGTTTTCCAGCGCATACCGCAGCAGCCGGGCAATGTCTTGCACTGTGGAATAATGCCGCTCTTCATGTAATCCGGTAGAATTGCAGAAATGTGTATTTTGAAGTCCCAGTTTAGCCGCCTTCCCATTCATCAATTCCACAAACGCTTCTTCCGATCCCGCAATCCGATCCGCACAGGCGATGCAGCATTCCGCGCCTGACGGAAGCATGATGCCGTAAAGCAAATCCTTCACCGTCACAGCCTCCTCCGGTTCAAACCCCGCCACCGAAGCGTGCCGGATATAAAGCATGCCAAACATCTTTGTCGGCAATGTGATCGTTTCCGTCAAATCCGGCAGATTTTCTATCGCCACAATCGCTGTCATGATCTTGGTCAGAGAGGCCGGATAAATGCGCTCCCTGCTGTTGTGCTCCGCAATCTCGGTCTGGGAAGACAGATCCAGCAAAACCGCATAGGGACTGTACAGCTGTGTCAAATCTATATCCCGGTCAGGAAACGCATCTTCTCCTGCACTGCTGCCCGGCATCTCCCTTTCCTGTGCGCCTGACACAAACAGCTTGTCCGAAATTTCTACCGAACTTCCCTCTCCCAGCAGCACGCTCCCAAACAGCCAGATGCCCGCCAGACACACCGCCAGCGCTGCTGCCATGCGCACACACTGCCGGATGCGCTTTTTTCTGCTGCGGCGTTTCTGTGCACGCAGGCGTTTCTGTGCGCACAGGTGTTTCCGTCCGGCTAAATGCTCCCGTCCGCTCATCTTCTCTCTCCTTTCGCCGCACAGGCGGCATTTTATTCGCCATGGGCTTTGAGCCGCACCCGCGGCAGCTCCACCACAAAGGCAGTCACTTCTTTTTCGCTTTCCGCATAAATCCTTCCTCCGTGCAGCACGACAATATCCTTCGCGATCGCCAGCCCCAGTCCTGCCCCGCCCGTATTTGTATTTCTCGCTTCATCCAGCCGGAAGAACTTCTCAAACAGGGAATCCAGCTTCTGCTTCGGGATGGTCCTGCCCCGGTTCTGAAAGGATATCCGCAGCATCTCCTCTGCATTCTGTGCCTGTACCACAATCTCCGTATTCTCATAGCTGTAGGCAATCGCATTTTTCAGGATATTCTGAAACACCCTGGCCAGCTTATCAGGATCCCCGTATACAGTCATTTCTTCTTCCGTCTGCAGCCGTATCTCATTGCCATGCGCCTGCAGGAGCGGATAAAACTCATCCGCCATCTGCGTGAGCATAAAGGTCAGATCCACCGTCTCCTTTTCCAGTATCACCTGCTGCAGATTATAGCGGGTGATTTCAAAAAATTCATTGGTCAGCTTTTCCAGGCGATACGCCTTGTCCAGCGCCACATGCACATATTTCGCCCTTTGCTCTGCGGGCATATCCCGTGCCTCATCCAGCAGGCTCAGATAGCCGATCACAGAAGTGAGCGGCGTCTTCAAATCGTGGGCCAGATAGGTGATCAGATCATTTTTCCGCGCCGCCTCCTCTCTCATCACCTGCTCATGATGCTGCATGACCGTTTTGATTTCCGCCATTTGTACTGAGACCTCCGCATATTCCTTTGGAAAAACCTCCCCGGCTTCCCGCTGTGTTGTCATATAGAGACGGACCATTTCCGCCGTATCTGTTATGGATTTCTGAAGCTGTTTTTTTGCATATGTTCGCGATTCCAGATACACAATTCCGCAGACTGTAAGCACTGCAGCCAGCAAGGTTCGAAAAAGCAGCCTTTTTACCGCAGGCCATGCGGGCTGCCACACATAATGCAGCACTCCCTCTGCATCCTTCTTTATACTCCACGTCATATAACGGTCCGTGAACCAGTCCACAAAAACACCGTTCCATACCCGGTCTACCAGATCGTACAGCACAAAGCACAGGAAAATTCCTGCTGCCGCAGCCGCCATCATTTTTATCATCCGCCGCCGCTCGGCTTCCCTATAACTGTCGCTGCGCATTGCCGCAGACACCTTTTTACTGTCAGCCTTCAATTTTATAACCACACCCCCAAACCGTTTTTATATACTTTGGATTCTCAAAGGAATCTCCCATCTTCTCCCGTAAATGCCTGATATGCGCCGTCACCGTGTTGGAATTTTTACTGAAATACGCATCTCCCCAGACCTGGTAAAAAAGCGCCTCTGCGCTGACCACCTTTCCTCTGTTCCTGCTCAGGATACAGAGAATGGAAAATTCCGTCGGTGTCAGAGACAGCGGCTTTTCATTCAGTGTGCATTCATGAGTTCTTTCATTTACTACCAATCCTCCGCACACTATGCTATCCTCCTCATCCTCAAACGCTGCATTGTACTTTTTATACCTGCGAAGCTGCGCCTTCACCCGTGCCACCAGCTCCAGCGGCAGAAAGGGCTTTGTAATATAATCATCCGCCCCGATCGTCAGTCCGTTGATCTTGTCTGTCTCCTCTCCCCTTGCGGTAAGCATGATCACCGGATAACAATGTGTCTCCCGAATCCTTTTACACAGCTCAAACCCGCTGATCCCGGGCAGCATCACGTCCAGAATCGCCAGATCCAGCCGCTTCGTCCCGATGCATTCCAGCGCATCCGCCGCCTGATAATATACAAAAACCTCAAAGCCTTCTCCCGTCAGATACAGCGCCACCAGATCCGCAATTTCCTTTTCATCGTCCACCACCAGTATTTTTTCCTTCATGATCATCCTCCTCATGCGCTGCGCCGGCAAAAATGCGTTCCTGACGCTTTTTAGCCTGTACGCCGCGCCGGCAAAAACAAAAACCCGGCCTTTTTTACCTGCTCATCTTAGCAGATTTATAAGGTCGGGTTTTAATGATTTCACTTATAAATTATTGAGATTTTCTTAAATTTCCGTCAAACTCTTTTCTTACCACAAAAAGCATTGTAAAAAAGCACGCTGCGCCGCCCACAAAATTGGAAATGGGCTCCGCCATAAACACGCCGTTTACAGCAGGCGATACCAGCTTCGGGAGCAGCAGCGTCAGGGGCGTCACTATAATCACCTTGCGCAGGATGGAAAAGAAAATGGCGAACTTCGCCTTGCCCAGCGCCTGGAACACGGTCTGTCCCGAGAATTGCAAAGACATCATGAAAAAACCAAAATAATAAATCTGCATGGAGGGCACCGCAGCTTCCACCAGCGCTTCTTCCGTATTAAAAATGTGAATGAAAAAGACCGGAAACAGATGCAGGATTCCCCAGATCAGGGTGGTATAGCAAATACAGCTCACCGCCATGAACCGGATCGCCGTTTTGATCCGCTCCTTCTGTCCTGCGCCATAGTTAAAGCTGATGACGGGCTGGGAACCGTTTGTGATGCCGGATACAGGCATGGTGACGATCTCCCTCACGGAATTGATGACTGTCATGACGCCCACATACAGATCCCCACCGTATGCGGAAAGCGTGGCGTTGCACACCACCTGCACGATGCTGTTGGTAATAGACATCATGAAGCCGGATAAGCCCAGTGCCGCAATGCTGCCCACCGTTTTGAGGCATGGTTTCATGCGGCACAGGCGGATACGAAGAATCGTCTTTTTTCCGGTAAGAAAACGAATCGTCCAAAGGGCCGACGCCATCTGCGCAATTACCGTGGCGATTGCCGCCCCCTGTATTCCCATCCCAAAAGCAAAAATGAACAGCGGGTCCAGCACGATATTCAGCGCTGCGCCGATCAGCGTAGTGACCATCCCCACACGTGCAAAGCCCTGGGCATTGATATAGCTGTTCATTCCCAGGCTCATCATCACAAACACATTTCCCAGAAGATAGATGGTCAGGTAACGGTCGGCAAAAGGGTATGTGGCATCGCTGGCCCCAAAGGCATACAAAAGCGGCCGTTTAAAAACAAGTCCCAGAACCGTCAGGAGCACGCCCGTGACCACCAGCATGGTAAAAGCGTTGCCCAGAATCTGTTCTGCTCCCTCATCATCGCCCTTTCCCCGGGCGATGGAGCACAGGGGCGCTCCTCCCATGCCGAACAGATTCGCAAAGGCGATTACCGCGGAAATGACAGGCATGCACAGTCCCAGCCCTGTCAGCGATAACGTCGCCTGATCCGGGATACGCCCGATATACATCCTGTCCACCACATTATAGAGAATATTGATCAGCTGCGCCAAAGTCATGGGAAGCGCGAGGGAAAGAATACTTCCCACCACGCTCCCCTTTGAAAAGTCGTTATTGGTATTTTGTCCCGCCATAATGCCGCCTGTCCTTACACAAACACATATTTCGCAAGCCTTTCAAAGGCCTCCACCACCAGAGAATGAGGCAATGCCAGATTCATGCGGATCGCATAGGGGCGGTTAAACGGGCGTCCGTCCTGCCAGATCACGCCGACGCCGATGCCTGAGCGAATCAGCTCATCCATGGTAATTCCTTTCTTTTTGCACCATTCCTCGCAGTCCAGATAGAGCATGTATGTCCCCTGCGGCTTCGCCAGCTTCACGCCTTCAAAATGTCCGCAAATATAGTCATAAGCATATTCTGCATTTTCAGTAAGCACGCCTCTGAGCTCGTCCACCCACTCGCTGCCCTCCGGGCTGTATGCGCCGATGAGCGCGTGCATGGAAAGCACATTCATGCTGTTGTAATGGGACAGCGATGCCTGTCTGCGCACGCGGTCGCGCAGATAGCCGTTGTATATGATATGATAGGAACCGATCAGTCCCGCCAGATTGAATGTTTTTGTGGGCGCGTAGATGGCAATGGTTCTGTTTTTTGCATCCTCCGAAATGCTCTGCGTCGGAATGTGCCGGAAGCTTCCCAGCGTCAGATCAGACCAGATTTCATCCGAAATGACGACGCAGTCGTTTTGACGATAGACCTCCATCGCCGCCTCAATCTCCTCCCGCTCCCATACTCTGCCCGCAGGATTGTGGGGGGAGCAGAAAATCGCCATATGAATATGATTTTCCTTAATCTTGCGGTCCATGTCCTCATAATCCATCCGCCAGATTCCGTTCTCATCCCGTTTTAAATCGGAAAGCACGATCTTTCTGCCGTTATTATTCAGCGTCCCGGTGAACCCAACGTAGGTCGGGGAATGCAAAAGCACCGCTTCACCCGGCGCGGTGAACGCCTGCAGCGCGGAAGCAACACAGCCCAGCACGCCGTTTTCATAGCCGATCGCTTCCTTTGTCAGCCCCGTCACATGGTTGCGCTTCTCCTGCCAGCCGATGATGCTGTTATAATATTCCTCTGTTGGATTAAAATAGCCGAACGCCGGATGCTTCACTCTCTCTGCGATATGCTCCGCAATGGTTGGCACCGTCGCAAAGTTCATATCCGCAACCCACATGGGAAGCCGGCTGAACCCCTCCTTTATCTCCGCATTCGGAAAAGGAATCACGTCCACGGCGATGGAATCCTTTCCTGTTCTGTCCATGATTGTCATAAAATCGTATTTCATCTTTTGCTCCCATCCGTCCGCCCTGCGGACATATATTTTTCCAGCAGCGCATAGGAAACGCTGCCTTTTGGATGTACCATATGAATCGCCTTTTCCACAGGAACCCATTTCGCCGCATCCACCTCTTTTGACAAAACAAATTCCTTCCGCTTCGCCCTTGCCAGAAATCCGATCATCAGCATATCCTTTTTGGCAAACCAATACGTCCCCGCAAATTCCAGGGAATCGATCTGTATTCCCGTTTCCTCAAAAATTTCTCTCTCCGCGGTCAATTCCGCCGTCTCTCCCGGCTTCATATATCCGGACACCAGATTATAATACTGATTGGAAATATAGCCCTGCTTTAAAAGTGCCGCTTCTTCCTTTTCATTCACCACCAGGGCAATAATGCAGCTGGAAAACATATCGAACAGCGGCATTTTACATGCGCTGCACCAGGGCACAAGCCCCTCGTCTCCGATTTCCTTATCTTCCAGCCGCGTCCCACAGTGTGGACAGTATTTAAAATGCATTTTATCCTCCATTCCCACGATCGCCTTTTCTTTTAAACCCTGACGCCCTCTTTCTGCGCAGAACCAAATCCCCGAAACCTCAGAAAGAACGGCTCCGATGTGGCGTTCATCCGCACGCTTAATCGATCATCCTTCCAGGCAAAATCCATGCTCACATGTCCCTGCTCCTCATCGGTGACAAAGCAGTGCAGGATAAAATGCCCGAGCTTCCAGCTGCCCTGACACTCACAGCGATAGCCGCTGTCCAAAAACAGCTGCCGCTCCCATTTCTGCTGCCCAAAGCGCAGTTCAAAGCTTCCTTCCGGAATTTCAAAAGACAGACGTCCCTCATCCCAGTCAAAAGCGAGCGCCTTCCACTGCATGGAATTTTCATAAAAAGCATAGGTCTGACGGTTTGTTTTCTTTCTGATTCTCTCCTCAATGTCCTCTGATGAATCCCCTGTAATGCTCCGGCCGCTTGCCGGACCGTCTTCCGTTTCTCTCCTGATCTGCGCATTTTCTTCAAAAGCGGCCGGATTGCATTCCGGTTTTTCTGTCAGCCAGGGATAAATCGTCTGATAAAAGCTGTCATAGATGATCTGCAGCCCGGCCGGATTTCCTATGGTGTCCGCCATCGTCAGAAAACAGAAATCCATTTTGGGAAAACACACCGCCAGCTGCCCTCCCATGCCATACAGAACAAAGCCCTCCTTCCGGGGCATCCATGTCATAAACCCATAGCCGCACTGCTCATCCAGCGTGGGCTGCAGATCCGTGGGCACAACGGGACAAAAAGCCTCTTTTAAATATTCCTCCGGCAAAAGCTCCTCCCCGTCCAGAACGCCGT
>Ga0129308_1003480_pt1 | contig 11217 bp, 19 predicted proteins | sample L827metagenome_FD_94440 | JGI IMG/M metagenome (GOLD analysis project Ga0129308, IMG submission 94440) | Ring-tailed lemur group fecal microbial communities from Wisconsin, USA - L827 metagenome | ecosystem: Host-associated > Mammals > Digestive system > Large intestine > Fecal | place: USA... | reverse complement strand
GGAATTGATCTTTGAATTCCTGAACAAGCTGTGCGTCGGTCTTTTTCCGAAGTTTGATCGCCGCTTCATGAATCATGATTTCTTCTTCGTTCATGCGACATTTTCTTTTTTTAGCCATTTGTTCACCTTTCCTTCTCTCAAATTATCCAAGCAGACGCGCCAGAAGTTCGCTGTTCTCCTGACGGGCAAGCGTTGCGCGGACAGATTCATTCGGGAATGATACCGGCAACGCCATTTTCTGAATTCTGTTTACAATGCGATCGTCAAGCCCTAATTTTTCAATCGCGCAATTACTTGTGAAAATCGTTATTTTTTTCTGGATCATGCGGCCATTCAGGATATTGTAAAACCGTTCTTCAATCCAGCCTTTGCTCTGTTCGACGCCTATATCGTCGATAACCAAGACGGGAACGCGAATAATATCCTGAATCAGCTTTTGTTCTGTCTCGCCTCCGTTTGCCTTCCAACTGCTTTTGATTTCGTCCAAAATCTGAAGCGTGGTCGCGAATTTCGCCGAAACAAAGTATTTGCAGATAATATCATTCGCGATCGAAACCGCAAGCCGCGTCTTTCCGGAACCCTTCACGGCAGAATAAAAATATAAGCCTTTCCCGGTTTCCTGAATCTCTTTAAACTGGATCACGTAATTCCCGGCGATTGCCTTCGCCATTTCCGCCAGTTCCGCGGCTTCCGGCGACGAATAACAGTCTGTCCGGAAATTTTCAACGGTGTGGCCTTTAAATTCTTTCGGGATTGTGGCGAATGACAGTTTGCTTTCAAGGATTTGCTTTTCCCTGATCCCGCATTTGCAAGGAACTGCGACTTCGTAATTCCCGCGCATTTCCATGATCCAACCGCTGTCATGACATAACGGACAGCTATAATCGTTTATTCCGGCGGAACCGTTCAAGGGCTTCGTTTTCTGCTGTTCTGCTATTCGTCTGACTTTCTGTTCTAACGTTTCTGTCTGGATCACTATTCCCGCCCCCTTTGTTTTTATAATTTCCCTCGACAATCTTGATCGCATTTGTTTTGTTGATAATCCAGTCAAACGTACACGCGGCCCATTTTCCATTGCGGCCGGTAAGAAAATCGCTATCCTGTACCATACGGAAAAGGCGGTTCAGTATTTCTTCCGGCGTCATTCCGTCCATGATTTTCAGGGCCTTAAATTCTTTCAACAATGTCCGTATTTTCGTTTTCCGGCCTTCTGTCAGCCCCCGGATTCCCGGAAGGTCAACGCATATCGCAGAATAGTCAGCCTGAACTCGCTTCCAGTCAATCGACATCCGCTTCTGCGGCTCCGGCTGATCCAGTGTCTGATCGTCCGTTTTTTCAGGATTCTGACTAATATTAAATTCTCTAGAATTTAATATATTATTATTTATATCTTTTTCTTTATCTTCTTCTATCTCTGTTGCGTGACTTCCCGTGATTTCTTCGTGACTGTCACGTGACACGTCACGCGACATATCGGAAAGAAGAAGCTGCTCCTGTGCCTTTATTTGATTTTGCCGTTCACGCTGGCGCTGTTTCCGAAGCCTGTTCTGCTCCCTGATCCGATCCATGCCATCAGAATTCTGATGCTTCATAAAGTTTGAAACATAAATTCCCCTTTGCGTCTTTTCGATCATGCCGAAGCGGCTGAACGTTTCCAGCGCAAGGCGCACCTGCGGCAAAGATTTATTAAAAATCGTCGCCAGCATTTCGTCAGAGTAGGGGAATTCATCTTCAATGCACAAATAGCCGTTCGCGTTGCACTTCCCGGCCAGCGCAAGAATTCTAATCCAGATAACAAGGATCGTGTCGCCATCCGGAAGGGCCTGAATCAGCTTTATTTTTTCGTCATCAAACATGTCAATCCGAAGTTTGATCCAAGTTATATCAGCCATTTTTCGATACCTCTAGTTTAAATATTTACTCAAAATGTCTCTTCTGGCTTTCGGCCTTTTTTGCGGCTCCGGCTGTCTGGATAATTTCCGTTCGCCTGAAAATTCATCAAGAAAATTTACGCCTTTTTTCAGGCTTGTTTCCTTTACGGCGGTCAGGTTCTTGATAATCGTTTCCCGGTTTTCGTCAACACGCTTGTACACCGTGTCAAGACGCGCCGTCGGATATGACAACCCAGAAAAACAGATCACCGCTTCGTCTTTTGAAACCGTCTGGAACGTGTCGATCGGGACGCCAACGGCCTTCTGGATGTCAGTCATGGATATTTTCGCCGGAAGCGCTGCAGTAATGTATTTGACGGCCTGATCAGTTTCGAGCGGTGCGAAAATATTGTCCTTCAATGTGTCGATCACCTTAGCAGAATTATCCACCTTTCTTCGGAGAACAACGGCCGTTCCGTGTGCTTTCAGCGTTTCTTCGATTTCAGCCTTGTCGATATTTCCTTCTTCGCTTTTGCATGTTTCGGGGATTTCAAGAAGCGCACAAAAAGCATCGACAAAGGCAGGATTCAATTTCAATTTTTCGCCCCGGTTATTATCCAGAATGAAACAAGCTGCAGTTGTGTCAATTTCAACAAGTTCGCTGAAGCATTCGTAAGCATTGATATGCGATTTCACGCTTTCTGAGCCGGCTGGAAGAATTGTAATTGCTCCGACAGTCTTGTCTTCATCGGTTAGAAGATCAATCAACATAGGCCCTGCCCCCGATCCGGTTCCTCCGCCGCTGGCGAAGATTACAAAAATCATTTTCTGTGTAATCTTTGAATCAATCTCAGCCGCGATCCGGTCGAAGTCATCAACAACAAGCTGTTTTGCCTTGTGCCGATCTTTGTTGCATCCCTCGCCTTCCGGGATATGGTACTTGTATTTCGCCGCAGTCAGCGTATCAAGATCTTCCTGCGACGTGTTGATGTAGAGCACCGTATAACCTTTTTCTTCAAACAGGCGGCCGATATTTCCCCCGGCCTGGCCTACTGCTACAAAAGCGATCTTATTCTTCATTTTCTGCTCCCCTTTCGTCTAAAAAATCTTTAAAGATATTTTCACGGTCTGTAAGTTCGGAACCGACCATGTAAAAAACTAAATTTGAGTCATTCTCTAACGGTTTAACAACCGTTCCGTATAGTGACATAAATTCACCATCCGAAAAAGAAATTGCAACATTTCCCGTTGTGCTATATGGGACACGTTTATTACCGATCACACGTGCGCCGGTCAAGACAGCTTCCACGCCGTTGAACTCATACATCCAGTCGCCGATCGGCTGAAGCGGCATTTCAAAATTCAACGCTCCCTGAACAGTAATCAGCTCCCCCGTGTAATCGTCCGTATACTGAATTGTTGCAAACTGCAGTCCTTCATACTGTTCTACGGCCTTTACCTGTAACGCACGGATTTTCGCCGCCTGAGTCATGGCAACAACCGCAAGTGCAACGGTCACAATCCAGGAAGCTAATATCAAGCTTTTGAAAAAAGATTTATGTTTCAGCATTCTTTTCCCCTTCCAGAATTTGAACGCCTTTTTCTGTGATGTAGAACGTCGCCGCACGGCCTTCCTTTAATCCCTGCGCCACAAGCCCAGCCGTTTCAAATTCTTTGATTTTTTTATAAATTGTGTTGTCTTTATATACAAATTCTTCTTCATCCACTATTTCACTAACCGCCATAGCTGAAAGACGGTTGTTCGCCCCGTTCTGGCGAAGAATCGAAAGAACTATGAAGCCGAGCCTATTCACTGTATCACCTTTCTTTCATTTCGGATTTACTCTGATATATTCTGATTAACTCTGACGAACTCTGATAAACTTTGATTTATTCGGATTTACTCTGAATTAAATCAGGTCTTCGCTCCGCGATGACTTCTTCCAGGCTCCTTCCACCAAGTGTGTATTCAATATTATCGGTTCCACACTTCGGACACGTTCCACTACATATACATGACAAATATCTGTGACCGCATTCCCGGCATTTGCATAGCCAGAAAGGATCAAGAACGTAAGTGATGCCGTCACTATATGTCTTGTGTTCTTCCTTAAAGTCGCGCATAAGCCCCCTATTGACAAAATCAATGATTTTGTCTAAAATTATTAAAGGCTTAGCAATTATCGCGGGCCTTCTCCAAGGGATAGCGGTTGATTTCCTGATCGTGTGCTATCCCCTTTATGCTGTCTTTTCCGGGGCCGGTATTGACAGCCGTTCTGTCATTATTCCTACTTCCAGTTTATCCAGAGAATCAGACAACGCTTTGTCAAGCTGATCCACCGTCTGGATTCCATAAGCTTTCAACGCTTCCTTCAGCAATTCAATATCAGGTTTTTTATTTTTCATTTTCCCGTCCTCTAAATTTTCGTATAAGCTGTAAACAGTTTTAAATACATTTCGTGATCTTCGTAAAAACTGACTAACACAAACTCCCCACAGTTCGGACAACATCTGCAGCATCTACCTGCAGGCAGCCAATGCACATCATCATCATTAATGTAGACTTGTTTTTTGCACGACGGGCAAATTCCTTTATACCACTTTCCGTAGTGGTGACGCCCGATCGCATCTTCCCTTCGCTCTATTTTCTCTATCTCTTTGTTAAATGCCAATTCTATGGGATACCGTGTATAAACTTCCGACATGTCGTCGATCGTTTCGCAATGAGAATAATCGCAGCCAGCCTTTAACGCTTCAATTGTTTCCTTTGTGAACGCAAGACGTTTTTCTACGTATTGACTTTCGATAATCCGAATCAGGCGCTCCCCGACTTCTTTTCCAGCCAGGGAAAGTAAAACCGCGTTTGCATTGTCCTGTTCGATTCGTGCGCGAACTGCGGCTAACATATGTCCTTCAAACATATTCTTTCCCTCCCATGCGCCGCGATCGCGGCGCGATCAGATTACAGTTACCAGATTACAGGTTCCCCCAGAAAAGCGGAGAAGAAGCCGATGAGCGTGTACACGTACGACCGCGGGTCGCTCAAGTCCAGAGCGGACGAACCGGCGTTGGAAGTGCTGGCCCAGCTCGCGCCCACAAGAGGCATCGCTTCGTCAAGATCAGCGTCGGCGGCTAACCATTCGTTCGATTCTTCCTGATCCGGCGTCACGATTCCCAGGCGGCGAAGAATTTCAGGTGTTTCCGGAAGAAGGTTGATAACCTCTTTGCGGCAACTGACTGCCCATCCGTCAATATCTTCGTCAGTCGTAATACAAACTTCTCCGTCCATCATGCCGATTCTGACAGGCTTTCCGCTGACCTGTACGTCTTTATATTCCGCGCTATCTTCGGAAAGATCGGCTTCCGGATGTGCGGCGTCGTTATCTGATATGTACTGGAAAATACCATTTTTCAGCCTGATTCCGGTCAGCCGCTTCCAGACGTCGCCGTTCGCGTCTGAAACACCGTCAAACGTGCCGTCATGCCGCCAGGTTGCCGGGCCTGATCCGGTCAGCGTTGTTCCGTAAATGTTGCCAGGAATGCCGCGTTCCTTCGCGTCATAGTAGAATTTCCCGTTGTTCGTGTTACCGTGCGGCATTGTTCCGGCCTGGCGGCTTTCTTCGACCATATGGAACCATTCCGCGGCCGTTGCCACATGCCAGCCCTTGCCCTTCTTGCGACACGCCGCGATCATTTCATCAAGCGTCAGGCGCGTCGTCGGCGCCATAAGCGGCAACGAATAGGCGCGTCCGTTAATTACCACGTTCGGGAAGGCCGACATATAGAAAGCGTCATATTCCTGGCCCCGAACAAAGAAAACCCGATCAGCTTCTTCAGCGGTCTTTGCGGTATTCTCAAACTTCACCATGAACGAAGGAATCCCCTGATCGTCAATAATTGCAACTGTGCGCTTCAAAATGTTTTTCATTTCTTTTTCTCCTCTCTTTCTCTCATTCTCTGAATTGCCTTTCGGATTGAAGCGGGCCGGTCTTCCCAGGCGTATTCGTAGCCATCCGGGGCCGGGCCTTTTTTCACGCGGCCGTTGCAACGGTCGATAATCGTTTGATAAGACATGTAATTTCGTCGCCCGGCTTCCCTGGCAGAATAATACACGTCAATAATTTCGCCGTTACTGTTTATCTTTACAACCGCCCGTTTGCCTGATCGTGCACCCGTCAGACGCCCAATTTCGTACTTTTCCATGTAAGCCAGGTTGTTCACCATATTGTCACGGAAATCACCGTTTTTATGGTATACAGCGCGGTCAGTCGGCCGCTTTCCGATAAAGGTCAGCGCAATAATGTGTGCTAAATTTACTTCCTGCGACTTCATTTTGACGTATAACTTGCGCGATCCGCGGCGATCACCTTTTTTCTCATATGGTGTCAGAATGCGGATTTTGCCGTTCTTGTACACGCGGCGTACCTGACCGAAGAATGACGCCTGATAAACGCCGCCGAAGCCCGGAACCGTCTTCCACTCCTGAAATCTGCTCATTTCCATAAATCACCCCCTCTGATTAAAATTGCTCATTTTTAAATATCACACTGCCCGATTGCAGTCAGGCTCAATGATCTGCCTTTATAATTCACTTCTGGCATATTCTTTGATGCATTCCCTTTTCACCTTCTGCGATATCCTGACGCCGCGCCTTTCCAATTCCTCAATCAGTTTCACGGCCGCTGCCTTCCTCCTCTCCCGCTTTTGCTGAAGCTTTTTAAAATCTTCCGGCGTTCGATCCGGGGCCATGCGCGCCGGTTCGCCTGAAGGAAAATCATCAAATAAATCGCTATTATTCACAATTACAGCTTCACGTTCATTGATAACGGCCCACCATTGCATATTAGCGCGATAATATACACGACCGCGGGATATATAGCCGTTCCGTCTTTGCCGAAAATATTTCAAATCGCCGTTATGTATGATCTTTCCGTCGCGATCTTTTCCGTAATATGATTCCGGCTCATGGTTCATTGTCGTAAGATCGAAGTTCATATCCGAAAAAAGTCGCCAGTTATAAACAAGGTCTATTTTGATTTTGTCTACTGCATTTTTCGCCCGCGGTACTGTTGTTTCCTTTACTTCGGTCAGCGTTTTCAACTTCTCTATGATCTTCCGCATATAAACCATATATTGAAGCCGGATCAGGTGCGGCATTTTTGCCAATTTATCAAAATCATACCGGCCGCCGTTCGGATTATCGAAAATAACGTTCTGAAAAAACTCGATTTCAAATCCATTCGGATATTTTCTTGCAGTAAACTCTAATTCTCCGCGCTTTCCATACCAATAATTTTTACTTATCAGCTTGAATTGTCTTGAAACCTCAGGGTCTTTTAGCATCATGAACCCTTCAGCTTCCAGCATGTGCAGAATTTGGTAAAAATAGCAATAGTGTTCAAACTGTCGTCCACGCCAATTATTCACTGATCTGTCTGTCACATTTTCATAAGATAATTTCGTTCCAGTAACACGAAATTTATTAATATCATTCATTCTTCTGATTGCTCCCCCCTTCAACTTTTCATTTTCGCTCATTTTTAAATATCACACCGTCTGATTGCAGTCAGGTAGCGGCGTCACTTCGTCACAATTTCAACTTCTTCATATGCTCGAACCAGATAGAACGACGGTTCGAGCTTGTTCTTTTTCAACCATTCGTTGACGGCAGCGTCAATGGCGTCTTCCAGCTCCTGAACCTGCTCGGATGTTACGCCATCAAGCCAGCCATCCGCATGTTCTCCGAAATCGCTGTCAATGGCCTGTTCTTCCAAATGTTCGATAATATCGCAGCAGGAAGAAAGACGCGGCTTGTGAAAATCACATTCACCGACGTACGCCTTCATGCGGCGGCCTGGAATATCCGGATTGTTCCAGTTACGGCGGCGGGCATCAAGCGTCGCCTGCGCTTCTTCGGCAGCGGCCTTGATCGCCAGATCGCGCGTTTCCGCCTTTCCTGTATAATACTGATTGTCAAAACTATAAGCCCACATATTCAATCTCCTTTCTTACCTGGCCCGGAAATCAATCCGGGCATTTCTGCCTTGCATTGCGCTGTGTCCTTTTATGCGCTCATTTTGCTACATTTGCCTTCGGCATCTGATGAGTAATACTTCCATCTTTTACTTTTATCAGACCTAACATGATTCCGAATACCTGATTCTGACTTGCTTCATCCAGATACGGTGCCATAAGCTTAATATTCTCCAGAGGATTGTCTGTGAGATTGATATTTACTGCCTTTTCTGTTGTCATTCTGTTTATCTCCTTTTTGCTATTCTGTATATTGTAATATTGACTTTTTACCCACATCCTCCTATTCTTTATGTACAGACACCGCTATGCCGAGTACATAAGAAAGGAGAATATAATGTGGAAATACAATAGTCCAATAGGCACCTTATATATTAAGCGGCTTTCATCCGGCCAATATGGATTAATATATAACGGTACAGTATGGGAAGCTTGCGATACCCCACAAGCAGAATCGGATAACGTTTTAATGCAATGCACAAACCGCTCTGAATGGGACATGCTTGATGTTTCAGATATCAGCGTTCCCAATGACTTATCTGAATGGGAACAGTGTTAGACCGTTCTCGGATATGGCTCAGCCGTTGAATCTGTATCACACTTCATACGACTGAATCTTTCCAATGTCGCAACGATATGCCCCAACATTTGAATTCCTTCATATATGTCATGGAGATCCGTTCCCGTTAACTCCTGGGTATTATCAATTCGTTTTTCAACTAATGCAGCATATTTTTCAGCTACATTTTTCACTATGTTTTCCAGTTTTTCTATATTGCTCATCTTCTTACCTCCCGCTTCACTTAATTTTTCTTCCATATTTACTTGTATTTTCGCTTCATCTCCTCTATCCTGTATTTGATTTAGTGATATAATATCATCATTAAATGATTCTGTCAATATTATATTATTGATTCAATGATTTTTTATTGACTGAATGATTTTTTTGTGATAGTATTGTGCCATGAAAGGAGGTTTAGACTTGAACGAGCGACTAAAAAAAATAAGAAAGGCTCTTGATTTAACTCAAAAACAATTTGCTGATGTACTTCATGTCAAGCAAAATACTGTTGCTACTTATGAAATGGGACGCATAGTTCCAAGTGATTCGGTTATTGCAGGAATCTGTAGAGAATTCGGTGTTAACGAGATCTGGCTCCGCACCGGCGAAGGCGGGGATGAGAACATGTTTTCCAAGATTTCTGACGACGACCGTTATTCATTAAATCTCGGTAAGCTCAGCAAAACGGAGAATGAATTAGTAAAAAACATGATAAATACCATTGCCGAAACATCTCCGGAAGGTTTGAAGTACATAGAAGAGTTCATGAAAGGATGTTTAGGCATAAAATAAAAGAGAGCAGCTTAGCTGCTCCCCGCGATTGTCAGTATGATTAGATAGATTCGACGTAATAGTTTTTCATCATTAATTTCACTGACAAGCTCTTTTATCCTTTGTTTATAATCCATTTCGCCCTCCCATCTGCATAGCAAGCGTTAAAATTTGATAATCAAACGATTGCTCCTGCTTTTTGTTCTTACATTAAATAAAACGGATGGGAGAAAATGTTATTACGGTAATCCGGGATTTGTCCGAGAACCCGGACACTTATTTGTGATCGGAGTCGTACAGGTCTGAAATTTTCATTTTCAAGCCTGCTGCAAGCTTCTCCATCGTGTCCATGCGCGGCATTTTTCCATTCATTATGTCATTAATTGTTGATTTTGGAATGCCCGTCATAATGGACACCTGGCGAACAGTTAGATTTTTAGAATACATAATTTTATCTAACAGTATTTTCATGTTGTTCACCTATAATTATTTTACATAAAAATGGTTTTATATGCTACTGGTAATTTATGGAAATGTCGTAAAGGGAAGTGATATTCAAAACATGGGATTTTTTAATCTTTTCAAAAAGAAAAAGGAAAAAAAGAAGAAAGAATCTACTGTTACAATTTCTTTTGAAACAAAATGCACGGTAAAGCAAGTGCCTGTGGAAACAAGCACAAAAGCTATAGAAGACCTTAAGGACGAAGTCCGAAAATACAATTTTGGAGAGTCTGAATATTATGATAATTTGAACTATATGCTTTTTTCTGGAAACGCCGTTTTTTCAGGCACTGGCCGAAAAAGAACTATCAAAATCGAAGCCTTTTCCGAAGAAGAAGCTCGTAAGGAATTAATTGAGCAAGGCTTTTTAGCTGATACAATTAATATCCAGCGAATTCAATTTGAACGCATGACTGAAAATCAGCTTGCGGCCTTGGAAGAACATGGTGATCCTGTGCCTACGAAATCAGTAAGTAAAATAGATGCATCTTCTATTATCACCAGAGTTATTGGCGAAGAAAAAACTGCTGATCGCTCGCTTTTTGATTTCTCAACAGCGCAAAAGGTTAAGCTATCCTATTTTGCCGGTGAAGAATCCGTGTGCAATAGTATATGGTATAGCTTCGATACAAACAAAAAAGTAGCATTTTATCTTTTATGTTTAAGAAAATACAAGTATGGCACATGGGATTTTGACAAATTTGACTGTTACTTGAATAAAGCACCTGATCTACTTGCAAATCAAAAGTTTTTTAATTCATTCAAGCGTTACTTAAATGCTGGATTTAAAGGCTTTGACAAAAATACAAGCCGAGACACTAATTGCTACAAAATAGCTCTGGAGGAAATATAAAGAACGCCTAAAAGCAAAAAGGGAGGGAAATACCATGATGAGAAAAACTTATTTAGCATTGCTCGCTGCAGTTATGTTTGCAACCACACCTGTTAATTGCATTGCAGCCGAAAACGCCACGGAAACCGAAGCCCCCGCTTCTGATGTAGTTACTATTTTTGACAGCGATTCAAAGAAATTAGAGTACATCGGCTGTACTTTAACAGAAGATTATCAGGGCGCGCCAACGGCTGTTCTTCTCCTGACTTATACGAACAAGACTTCTACTGCAAATACCGCATTAACTGATTATTTCGTTACCGTTTATCAGGGCGGCGTCAGTCTGAAAACAACCGTCCTTCTTGACCAAAAGCTTTCCACCGCCGTTTCAAATTCAATGGTGCAGGTAAAAGACGGGGCTTCTGTAAATTATTGCCTTCCGTATCTCCTGAATGACATGGAAACGCCATTGGAAGTTGAATATTCTGATTCAATGTTCGGTGGAAATAAGACTACAATAAATATCACGCTCAACAATTCAGGTAACGAGGAATCACAAACGGAAGCTGTAAACTGGGAAGAAAAATATAATGAACTGCTTCAGCAATACAATGCTCTGGAAGCAAAATATAACGAACTTCTAGAAT
>Ga0129308_1003479_pt1 | contig 11218 bp, 9 predicted proteins | sample L827metagenome_FD_94440 | JGI IMG/M metagenome (GOLD analysis project Ga0129308, IMG submission 94440) | Ring-tailed lemur group fecal microbial communities from Wisconsin, USA - L827 metagenome | ecosystem: Host-associated > Mammals > Digestive system > Large intestine > Fecal | place: USA... | reverse complement strand
GGTTGTGACCCACGGCGCCGCCCACCGCCTGGGCGGCGGCGGAGATACCGGCGGCTTTCAGGTCCTGGGTAATGGCGCCGTAGGTGGTCGTTTGGCCGTAGGGAATCTCCAGCAGCCGTTTCCAAACCTCCTGGCGGAAGGGGCTGCCCTTGGGCGCCAGGGGCGGCAGGGGCGGCAGGGGCTCTTTGGCAAAATACGCCTCCAGCCAGGCTCTGGCGCTGTCGAAAACGGGCAGGCTGCCTTCCCGCGCATCCTTTTCCAGTGTGGCGGCAAAATACTTCTGCCCCTCCAGCCAGAGGCCAGTGATGGCCTGGCCGTCAGAGGCCAGGTGCAGCGGTCCCACCGGGGAATCCATGTGCATGAGGTAGGTCATGGCGTTTTTGCTCCTTTCTTTTTGGGGGCGGCTGGGTCCGTCAGCTCCGGCAGGGCGCCGCCCGCGATGGCCCACAGGTACAAGCTGGCAGTGGTGCCGTAGGGACTGTACCGCTTCCGGTAACGGTCAAAGGTCTTGCGGTCGATGGTTTTTTTCCGGTACAGCATCCGCATTCCCCGGAGGATGGCCAAATCGCCGTAGCTGACCACGTCCGGCCGCTGCATACAAAAGATCATCAGCATCTCCGCCGTCCAGGGGCCGATGCCCCGCAGGGAGGAAAGCTGCTCCCGCACCGCGTCATCCGGCAGCTGGTTCAGCGCCTCCACATCAAAGCTGCCCTCCAGGACCCTGCCGGCAAAGTCCAGAATGTAATCCGCCTTCCGCCAGGTCATTCCCAGGGCTTGCAGATCCTCCCGGCTCCGGGCGCAGATACGCTCCGCTGTCACATCTCCGCCCATCAGCTCCAAAAAGCGGCGCCACACCGTCCGCTGGGCGGCGGTGGACACCTGCTGGCCGATGATGTGGTGGATGACGGAGGAAAACAGGTCCGTGTCCACCTCCCGGCTCACATGGCCGATGCGGTCAATGGCGGCGGCCAGCTTGGCGTCCCGGGCACGCAGATGGTCCAGTTCCCGGTCTCCATACAAAAATTCCATGGCGGAATCCTCTCTTGCTGTCACGATATGTGTTCATTATACAAGAACAAATGTACGATGTCAACCGAAGGTGAAGATTTGACCCGGCAGGGACAGGACGCCACTTGCAAGGGGCGGCAAGTCGTGATACCATAAAGGCGGGATCACACGAAAGATGAAAGGGGAGAAGACCCTATGCTGCTTGCCATCGACGTTGGCAACTCCAATACCTCCGTGGGCCTGTTCGACAAGAACAAGAGCCTGCGTTTTTTGGCGTCCCTGGATACGGACAGCCGCAAAACAGCGGACCAGATCAGCATTGACCTGATGAATCTTTTTACCCTGTACCACTTTGATTACACGGATGTCACCGGCGCCATCTTGTGCAGCGTGGTGCCGCCGCTGAATTTCATGATGGAAAAGGCGCTGACCCGGCTGCTGGGCAAGCCGCCCATGGTGGTGGGCCCCGGCGTGCGGACGGGCCTGAACATCCGTCTGGCGGTCCAGACCCAGGTGGGCGCGGACATCGTGGCGGACGCCGTGGCGGCGTTGGAGAAATTCCCAACGCCCATCATCACCATCGACATGGGCACCGCCACCACCATCGGCGTTATTTCCGAGGGCCGCAACTATGAGGGCGGCTTGCTGCTGCCGGGGGTCAACGTATCCCTGGAGGCCCTTTCCCGCCGTGCCGCCCAGCTGCCCGCCATCTCGCTGCAGCACCCCAAGTCCCTCATCGGCAAAAACACGGAGGACTGTATGCGCTCCGGCATCGTGTACGGCACCGCCGGAATGCTGGACGGTGTCATCGACCGCATCCGGGAGCAGTTCCCCGGCCGGGAGGTCAGCGTGGTGGCCACCGGAGGCAATGCCCCGGTCATCGTCCGCTACTGCCGCAACAAAATCGTTTACGATAAATATCTGCTGATGGAGGGGCTTTGGACCATCTATCAGAAAAACAAATGATGGAGAATTGACATGACACAGATCTACGGGACCTTCGGTCCCGCCTGCGGCAGCTGGGAAACCCTGGAGGCCATGTTCCGCGCCGGCATGACCGGTATGCGGCTGAATCTGTCCCACTGCGACCTGGCGGATAGTGCCGGAATGCTGGAGGCGTTCCGGGAGGCGGCGGGTGCCGCCGGTGTGGAAGCGCCCCAGCTGGTCATCGACACCCAGGGGCCGGAGCTGCGCCTGGGGGACCTGGACGCCCCCATGACGCTGGAAAACGGCGCCGCTGTCCATTTGGGAGCAGGCGGCATCCCGGTCCCGGCCGTGGTGCTGGCGGCGCTGGAGCGCGGCTGCCAGGTACTGCTGGATGACGGCAAGCTGGCTCTGGAGGTCACTGCCGCTTTCAGCGGCGGCGCGGAGGCAAGGGTCCTCCGGGGCGGCGTCCTCACCGGACGCAAGAGCATCAAGCTGCCGGGGAAGGACCTGCGCCTTCCGGTGCTGACGGAGCGGGATATGCAGAACATCCGCCAGGCGGAGCGTTTCGGCGTCACCGGGCTTTTGCAGCCCTTCGTCCACAGCGGGGAGGAACTGTGCCGCCTGCGGCGCATCCTGGCGGAAAACGGCGCCGGACACCTGAAGCTGTTCGCCAAGATCGAGACGCTGGAGGGGGCCGCCCACCTGGAGGATATCCTGCTCCAGGCGGATGTTATCGTCATCGCCCGGGGAGACCTGGGCAACGACATGCCCTTGTGGCACCTGCCCGCCGTACAGAAGAACATTGCCGCCGCCTGCCGGGCGGCAGGGAAGCCCTTTCTTGTGGTGACCCAGATGCTGGCGTCCATGGAGCGTTCCCCCGTGCCCACCCGGGCGGAGGTCAGCGACATTTTCAACGCCGTGGCGGACGGCGCCTGGGGCGTCATGGTCACCGGGGAGACCGCCGTGGGCCGTTACCCGGCGGAGGCCATCCGCTATCTTACGGAAACGGCCCGGGAGGCCCGCCGCTATTTGGCGGAGCACGCATAAAAAAACAGCGTGTACCGATTTGGTACACGCTGTTTTTTCAGTAGGGAGGTGCTTACTTCGCCAGGACCTTCTTCAGCTTGGCAAAGCGGGGCAGGGAATCCTGCTTGGGCAGCTTGGGCTCGCCCTGAATCAGGGGCAGCACGTAGTCAACAAAGGGCTGCTCCACGTTGTTATGGGCGGCGTTGATCCACTCCAGGGGGACCTTCTTCTCGGTGTTGGCCACGTCGGTCAGGCCCAGCAGCTTCGTCTTGCAGACGTACTTGCCGTCCTCATAGGCGCGCTCGAAGCCCACCATCTTGTCGGTGATGCCGGCCACGGCGTTCTCCACGGCGGCTTTGCCGGACATGTAGGACTCCTCGATATCAGTCTCGGAGGCCAGGTGCGCGCCGCAGCGCTGCAGCAGGCTCAGCTCGATGCCGCGGACCTTGGCGCCGGTCTTCTCCTTGACGACGTTGGCCAGCAGGGAAGCCAGGCCGCCCAGCTGGGCATGGCCGAAGCCGTCGGTGGCAGAGGTCTTGGCCTCGGAAACGAAGGTGCCGTCGGCATAGTGGATGCCCTCGGAAACGGCCACCATGCAGTTGCCCTTCTCCTTGTAGATGCGCTCCACATCCGCCAGGAATGCGTCCATGTCAAAGTCCACCTCGGGCAGGTACACCAGGTCGGGACCGGCGCCGTAAGCGGTGGCCAGGGCGGCCGCACCGGCCAGCCAGCCGGCGTGACGGCCCATGATCTCGATGATGCAGACCATGCCGGTGTCATACACGCGGGCATCCTGATAGACCTCCATGCAGGAGGTAGCGATATACTTGGCGGCGGAGGCGAAGCCGGGGCAGTGGTCGGTGCCGTAGAGGTCGTTGTCGATGGTCTTGGGCACGCCCATGACGCGGCACTCATAGCCGACCTTCTGCATGTACTTGGAGATCTTGTTGCAGGTATCCATGGAGTCGTTGCCGCCGTTGTAGAAGAAGTAACGGACGTCGTACTTCTTGAAGATCTCCAGGATGCGCTTGTAATCGGTGTCGTCCACATCGGGGTCGGCCATCTTATAACGGCAGGAGCCCAGGGCGGAGGAAGGAGTATACTTCAGCAGCTCCAGCTCGGCGGGGTCCTCCTCGGCCATATCGAACAGGCGGTCGTTCAAAACGCCCTTGATGCCGTGCTCCGCGCCCAGAACGCGGGTGATGTTGGGGTTTTTCAGGGCGGTGTCAATGACACCGTACACGCTGGCATTGATGACGGAAGTGGGGCCGCCGGACTGGCCCACGATACATGCGCCTTTCAGTTCACTCATGAGAAAAAGCCTCCTCAGAATTTGTTTGGACCCTCAGGTGACAAAAGACCACACGCGAAGGCCCTTTGCCAGGGTCACGGGCGGAAAAAAACGTATGATCTTTTGTCAACTGAGGGCATTGCTATCATATCATTGAAAAAAAGAATTGTAAATACTTGCAATTTAATTTTTCTGTGATATTATCATAGAGGAAAATCGTTTTCGTCCATTTGAAATGTCTGATTTGCCAATCCTTTAACGAACTCCTTTACATCGGGGCGGCAAAGGGGCTTCAAACCGGGCGGGACAAATAAGAACAGGAGTGAAACATTATGGCATTGGTCACCACTACCGAAATGTTCAAGAAGGCCTACGACGGCGGTTATGCCATCGGCGCTTTCAACGTCAACAACATGGAGATCGTCCAGGGCATCACCGAGGCCGCCCAGGAGCTGAAGGCTCCCCTGATCCTCCAGGTCTCCAAGGGCGCCCGTGCCTACGCCAACCACACCTATCTGGTGAAGCTGGTGGAGGCTGCCGTTATTGAGTGCCCCGACATCCCCATCGCCCTGCACCTGGACCACGGTCCCGACTTTGAGACCTGCAAGTCCTGCATCGACGGCGGCTTCACCTCCGTCATGATCGACGCCTCCTCCAAGCCCTTCGCCGAGAACATCGAGATCACCAAGAAGGTCGTGGAGTATGCCCATGACCACGGCGTGGTCGTCGAGGCCGAGCTGGGCACCCTGGCCGGCATCGAGGACGATGTGAAGGTCGCCGCTCACGCCGCTTCCTACACCCGCCCCGAGGAGGTCGAGGAGTTCGTCGCCAAGACCGGCTGCGACTCTCTGGCCATCGCCATCGGCACCAGCCACGGCGCTTACAAGTTCACCGCCGCTCAGTGCACCCGCAATGAGAAGGGCATCCTCGTTCCGCCTCCCCTGCGTTTCGATGTGCTGGAAGAGGTCTCCAAGCGCCTGCCCGGCTTCCCCATCGTGCTGCATGGCTCTTCCTCCGTGCCCCAGGAGTTCGTGAAGGCTATCAACGAGCACGGCGGCAAGATGCCCGACGCCGTCGGCATCCCCGAGGAGCAGCTGCGCCACGCCGCCGAGCTGTCCGTCTGCAAGATCAACATCGACTCTGACCTGCGCCTGGCCATGACTGCCACCATCCGTCAGTACTTTGATGAGCATCCCGGCGACTTCGACCCCCGTCAGTATCTGAAGCCCGCCCGTGCCGCCATCAAGGCCATGGTCGCCCACAAGATTGTGGACGTCCTGGGCTGCGACCACAAGGCCTGAGCCTGACGCTTACCCGTTCCAAAAGACCGGAAACGCCTTTGCGTTTCCGGTCTTTTCTCTCACCCGCTGCTTTTTGCCGCATAAACTGGTGGCAGGGGAGGGGATACCATGCGCTTTTTGCAGGACTATGACCGGCAGGCCGCCGTCCAGTACGCCCACCGCTGGGCCTATGGCCGGAACCCGGCCTATTACGACTACGAGGACCTCGGCGGCGACTGCACCAACTTCGCGTCCCAGTGCGTATTTGCCGGCAGCCGCATCATGAATTTTACGCCCACCTTCGGCTGGTACTACATCGACGCCAATCAAAAGGCGCCCGCCTGGACGGGCGTGGAGTATTTCTGGAACTTTTTCACCCGCAAGACCTTTTCCGTGGGGCCGGTGGGAGAACCTTCCTCACTGGAGGCCATACAGCCCGGAGACATCGTGCAGCTGAGCTTCAAGAGCGGGAGCTTTCAGCACAGTCCCGTGGTGGTGTCGGTGGGCGCGAAACCGGCGCTGGAGAATGTGCTGGTGGCCGCCCACAGCTATGACGCCGACAACCGCCCCCTGTCCACCTATGAATTCCGGGACATCCGGTTTCTGCACATCACCGGCACCATCCGGCCCTGAAAATTTCAAATTCTGTTCACAACTTTTCCAGCCTGCCTGCTATCATAAAAGGACAATACTGGAAAAGAAGGGATGTTTCCAATGAAACGGTTCGGTTCCTGGCTGCTGGCGGCGGCTATGGCGGTGTCATTCCTGGCGGTCCCGGCGGCCGCCGCGGACTACCGGGATGTTCCGGCGGAGGGAGCACTGGCCGGGGAGGTCCGCAAGGCGGTGGACTACGGCCTCATGCAGGGGTACAGCGAGACCACCTTCGGATACGGTGACTCCATGACCCGGGCCCAGTTCGTCACGGTGCTGAGCCGGATGATGGGCTGGAGCGGCGGCGATGCCGGCATCACCCAGGCCATGGCTTTGCCGGCGGGCCTTTCCGCCACTTACCGCGCCGCCATTGGGGCCGCCGTGCAGAACGATGTGGTGGACAGCGGCAAAGCCTTCCGCCCCAACGACCCCATCACCCGGGGCGAAATGGCGGAAATGCTGGTGCGGGCGCTGGGCCTGAAGTCCGCGGCGGAGCATCTGCATTCCTCCGCGACGCCCAATTCCGACGCCTACTCCATCCTGCACGGCACCACCCCTTTCACGGACCTGCCGAAAGGGGAGGAGGGCTATATCACCGTGGCCTATACCATCGGCATGACCAAGGGCACTTCCGAGACCACCTTCAGCCCCGATCAGACCGCCACCCGGGCCCAGGCGGCGGCCATGCTGGTGCGTATCTATGAAAAGCTGCAGCAGAAGACGGACTTCCTCCACGGCTTTTACGCCATTTCCTCGTACAGCCAGCTGGACTTTGCCCGGAACATGGACGCCGTCAGCGCCGGCTGGAGCCGCATGACCTGGGACGGAGAGACGGCGCTGCTGTCCACCACCAGTGCCGGCGGCAACGAATTCGCCATTCCCAGCGGCTATGACAGTGTGACGGGCTATATGGATGCCAACGGCATCACCCTGCACCTGAACGTGTTCATGGATGCCTCCGGCGGCGCTGCGGAGTTGCTGGCGTCGGAGAATGGCCGTGCCCAAGCGGTGGAGCAGATCATCAACGAACTGACCGTTTCCTACAACGCCATCGGCAAAAATCCGTACAGCGGCGTCACCATCGACTTTGAGGGCTTGCGCAAGGGCAGCAAAAGTGATTTCACCGCCTTTTTGACGGAGCTGCGGGCAGTTTTGGACCAGCTGGGCCAGTCCCTGTATGTGTGCGTGTCTCCGGTGCTGAGCAGCGGCTATGATAGCGGCGGCTGGTATGACGGTTATGACTACGCCGCTATCGGGGCTTTGGCGGACAAGGTCATTCTGATGGCCTATGACTACGAGCCCCGGGACATGAGCAGCTTCATCGGCACCACCTATTACCAAACCGCTGCCTCCGCTCCCATCGACCAGGTGTACCTGGCCCTGAAGGCCCTGACCAACGAGGTGGACCCCGAAAAGGTGGCCCTGGGCTTTTCCTGCAAGAATGTGGCCTGGAAAATCGATGAAAACGGCAGGCTGCTCTCCGGCACGCCGGTGTATCCCTCCAACGACACCGTGTCCAAGCGCCTGGCCCAGGAGAGCACGGAATTCGGCTGGTCCCAGGAGTACCAGCAGTCCTACGCCATTTACCGCGCCGAGGACGGCGGACGATACTTCCTCTGGTATCAAAATGACCGCAGTATCCAGGTGGCTCTGGATGCTGCCCGCCTGCTGGGCGTCACCGGTGTGTCTGTGTGGCGGCTGGGCACTGTGCCCATGTACAGCGGATGGAACTGGATGCGCCTGCTGGACCGCTGAGGCGGGCAGGGAAGGGGCCCTTCAAAAAATTGAAACAAGCCGGCAAAAAGCCGCCCCAAACGGGGCGGCTTTTTCAATCTTTTTTCTGGTTTTTTCCAGGTTTTTTCACACGTGACAAGGGATTTGCCTTTGCAGCTACCCGCAGGGATTCGTTATCCACATGGGTGTAGATCTCAGTGGTGTTCAGATGGTCATGGCCCAGCACTTCCTGGACGGCCCGCACATCCACACCGTTTTGCAGCATCAGCGTGGCGGCGGTGTGGCGCAGCTTGTGGGAGGAATACTGGCTGGCGTCAATGCCGGCCCCGGCCAGACGCTTTTTCACCATGGCGTGGACCGTGGAGCGGCTGATGCGCTCGTTCTGGGAGGACAAAAACAGGGCGTTTTCATCTTTTCCGCGAATAGGCCGCCGGACCGCCAGATATTGGCGCAGGGCATTCTGACAGGCGTCGTTCAGGTAGATGATGCGAACCTTGTTGCCCTTGCCGAGGACCCGCAAGGCCTCGCCTTGGATGTCGTTGAGGTTCAGACCCACCAGCTCGGAGATTCGCAGGCCGCAGTTGAGGAACAGCGTCAAAATGCAGTAATCCCGCTCCTGGTTTTTGCCGTCCACGGAATCCAGCAGCTGGATGCTTTCATCCAAAGTCAGGTATTTGGGCAGGTTTTTCTTCAGCTTCGGAGAATCGATATCTTTGACAGGATTTTCACGAAGTAAGTGCATCTTATTGGTCAGGTAATTATAAAAGGACCGGATGGTGGCAATTTTTCTGGCTCTGGATGCGGAATTAAGGCCGTATTCCGGGTGGCGGCTGTTTTGGTTCTGCACGCGGTCCCGGCTGAGATAGGCCATGTAGCCATAGATATCCGTCAGTGTGATACTGGCCACGAAGTCCAAATCCACGTCCATGATGTCGATTTCGTCCAGCTGCTTGTCCGCAAGCGCGGGGTCACGAATTTGTTTCATGTAACGGAAGAAATTCCGCAGGTCCAGAAAGTATTCGTCGACTGTTCGCTTGGAGTGCGCTTTGACGGTCTCATGATAGGCCAGAAAATCCCGCAGGATCTCCGGCGCTTCGGTACGGTAATCAACCATAGATTTATTGATACGGAAATACACAGCCGCAGCGGTCCAGGAGTCTGTCCAAAGCCTGGAAAAACCACCGGAAACGGCCAAATCCCCGAGGGAGGCTGTTTTCCTCTCCCCTAAATTGAACAAAATTTTTATTTTGTTCAATCGCATGTATTCCCGCAAAGCCTCCTTCCCCGGGTCTTCATTCGTGAATAACGGATTCATAAAATCCGCCGGTTCGGGTCAACCTAACGGCAACAACCTATGAAACGGATGATGCTCATGAGCCTGATCCCGTGCACCAGCAAATGCGTTTATCAGCAGGACGGCGTCTGCACACTGGACAGCGCCGCCGCGGCAGGCGTGCCGTCCCTGGGCGGCGCCTGCGTTCATTTCATTCCGGCTGCCGCAAAGCGGCTCGGATCGCCTCACCGATATTCCGAACCGGGATCAGCCGCAGTCCCTCCGGCGGACGAAGACTGTCCGCCCGGTGCGCCGGGACCACACACTTCGTAAAGCCCAGCCGGCGGACCTCGGAAATGCGCTGGGCCAGCTGGTTCACTGTCCGCAGCTCGCCGGTAAGGCCCACTTCCCCAATCGCCACCAAATCACGGGGCACCGGCCGGTCCAGATAGCTGGAAGCCAGCGCTACCACGGCGGCCAGGTCGGCGGCGGGCTCGTCCAGCCACAGGCCGCCGATAATATTGAGATATGCGTCACAAGCGGACACTTTCAGCCCACCGCGTTTTTCCAATACAGCCAGCAGCATAGCGGCCCGGTTATAGTCAAAGCCGTTGCTGGTGCGGCGGGGATTGCCGCCGGCGGAGGTCACCACCAGAGCCTGGATCTCCGCCAGGACAGGCCGCATCCCCTCCATGACGCAGGTGACGCAGGTGCCCGGCGCATCGTCCGGCCGGCCAGACAGCAGCATTTCCGAGGGGTTCTCCACCTCCGCCAGGCCCTCGTCCCGCATCTCAAACACGCCGATCTCATTGGTGGCGCCGAAGCGGTTCTTGGCCGCCCGCAGGATGCGGTAAGACGTGTGCTGGTCTCCCTCAAAATACAGCACGCAGTCCACCATGTGCTCCAGCACCTTGGGCCCGGCGATGGAGCCCTCCTTGTTCACGTGGCCGATGACAAACACCGTGATGCCCTGGCCCTTCGCCAGCTGCATGAGGGCCAGGGTGCAGTCCTTCACCTGGCTGACGCTGCCCGCCGGGGAATCCAGCGCATCGTTGTACAGCGTCTGGATGGAGTCCACGATGAGCACATCCGGCTTTTCCGCCGCCACGGATTCCAGCAGGTCTCCCAGGCAGGTCTCTGAGATGACGTACAGACTGGCGCTGTCTACGTGCAGCCGCCGTGCCCGCAGCTTCAGCTGATGCTCCGATTCCTCACCGGATACATACAAAACCTTGGAAAATTCGCATAATTTACTGCAAATTTGCAGCATCAGCGTGGATTTTCCGATGCCGGGGGCGCCGCCCACCAGCACCAGCGAGCCCTTGACGGCGCCGCCGCCCAGCACACGGTCCAGCTCCCCCATCCCCGTGGGAAAGCGGATCTCCTCATCCGCCTGCAATTCCGTCACCGGGCAGGCACGGCGGACAGCCATACCGCCGCGGGCGGTCCGGCCCACGGCCTTGGAGGCGCTTTTCGGCACCTCCGGCTGCTCCACAATGGTGTTCCAGGCGCCGCAGGCGGGGCACTTCCCTGCCCACTTCGGCGTCTCGTTTCCGCACTCCGTGCAGTAAAACATGGTCTTTTGTTTCATATCGTCCCTCTTACGACGCCAGACAGCCGGCGGTGATGGCGGCGGCCAGGCGGGTCTGATAGGCAGGCTGCTGAAGCATGGCTGTCTCCTCCCGGTTAGAGAGAAAGCCGCACTCCACCAGGATGCCCGGTGCATTGATGTTTTTCATCAGGTAAATGGTGGCCGGAATGGATTTCGTCTTCTTCTCATTCCCGGCGTTGACGGCGGTATTCAATGCGTCCTGCACGGACTGCGCCAGCGCATCGGCGCCTTCCTTGCTGTTCCAGAACACCTGGGCGCCGTGGGTCACCGTGGAGGACGGCAGGCTGTTCTGGTGGATGCTCAGCAGCACGGCGCCTTCCGTTCCGTTCACAAGGGCGACCCGGTTGTGGAGGTCGGAGACCTTTTTCTGCCGGGCGGTGACGGCCTCCTGGGAGTGGATGGACACATCCTCCCTG
>Ga0129308_1003478_pt1 | contig 11225 bp, 3 predicted proteins | sample L827metagenome_FD_94440 | JGI IMG/M metagenome (GOLD analysis project Ga0129308, IMG submission 94440) | Ring-tailed lemur group fecal microbial communities from Wisconsin, USA - L827 metagenome | ecosystem: Host-associated > Mammals > Digestive system > Large intestine > Fecal | place: USA... | reverse complement strand
ATGCGCCCCGACGGTTCTTGCTTTACCGACCATGATGTACACGCTGTGCTCGGAAGAAACGGTTTTCGCCGGCTCAACGCAGGCGAGGACAGGAACGAGTGGTTCAATTGTACCGTACAAGATGTACAAGCCGCAATCCGTGAATTGCGTACAGGAGAGATCGCCGATACACGCCGTACCGCCGATTTTAAAATGCGCCCCGAGCAAAATGACGCTGTACAGCGTACTATAGATTACTTCAATGCCATTAAGGAAACTGAGCCCGGGCGCATTCCGAAATTTCTGTGGAACGCAAAAATGCGTTTCGGCAAGACTTTCGCTTCCTATGAGCTGTGTCGGAAGATGGGCTTCAAGCGTATTCTTGTGCTTACCTTCAAGCCTGCGGTCGAGTCTGCGTGGCACGAGGACTTGCAGACTCATAGAAATTACGAAGGCTGGCAGTTTATCTCCAACAAGGACGCTCACAATAATAAAATCGACATAGACAAGGCTTATAATAATGCCGATAAATCAAAACCTATTGTTGTTTTCGGCTCGTTTCAGGACTTGCTCGGCACTAATGAAAACGGCGGTATCAAGACTAAAAACGAGTTTATACATACTACCAACTGGGATATTGTTATTTTTGACGAGTATCATTTCGGCGCTTGGCGTGAGAATGCAAAAAAGCTGTTTGAAAATCCCGATGATGAAGCGGAAGTCGATTTTGATATAGAAAAATATCAGGAAGAGGAAGCGGGAAACGCCTATAACGAGAGTTTTCTTCCTATTACTACATCTTATTATCTGTTCTTGTCCGGTACGCCTTTCCGTGCAATCAACAGCGGCGAGTTTATTGAAGATCAGATTTATAACTGGACTTATTCCGATGAGCAGAGGGCGAAGAACAGCTGGATAGGTTCGGACAATCCATATTTGTCTTTACCGAGAATGGTTATGATGACCTATAAAATTCCCGAGAGTATCCGCTATATTGCTCAGCAGGGCGAATTTGACGAGTTTGACCTCAATGTGTTTTTCTCGGCAAAAGGAAAAGGCGAGGACGCACGATTTGTTTATGAAAACGAGGTTCAGAAATGGCTTGACCTTGTTGGTGGTGCATATCTTCCCTCAAGCGTTGACGATTTGAAGCTCGGACAGGATAAGCGCCCGCCTATGCCCTATTCCGATACACGACTTCTGAATGTGCTTACGCATACACTATGGTTTCTGCCGAATGTGGCTTCCTGCTTTGCTATGTACAACCTTTTACAACAGAGTCAGAACACCTTTTACCACGATTACAAGATAAATGTCTGTGCAGGAACAAAGGCAGGTATCGGACTTGACGCTGTGCGGCCTGTAGTAAACTCTATGGGAAATCCGCTCAAGACAAAGACTATTACTCTCTCCTGCGGCAAGCTGACTACGGGCGTTACAATAAAGCCCTGGACAGGCATATTTATGCTGCGTAATCTGAAAAGCCCCGAAACCTATTTTCAGGCGGCATTCCGTGTTCAGTCGCCTTGGACTGTTCAGAATGAAAACGGCGGCAGCGAGATTATGAAGCAGGAGTGTTATGTTTTTGACTTTGCTCTTGACAGAGCACTCAGGCAGATATCGGATTATTCCTGCCGATTGAATGTTGACGAAAACAACCCCGAAAAGAAGGTTGCAGAGTTTATAAGTTTTCTGCCTGTGCTTGCATACGACGGCTCTACAATGAAGGCTATCAACGCACAGGACATTCTTGATATTGCACTGGCAGGTACATCTGCTACGCTTCTTGCAAAACGCTGGGAATCAGCTTTGCTTGTCAATGTTGATAATGACACGCTGAACAGACTTATAAACAATCCCGATGCTCTGAAAGCTCTTGAAGGTATCGAAGGCTTCCGTAATCTGAATCGCGATATTGAAACTATAATCAATAAGTCCGAGAATGTAAAGAAGGCTAAAAAGGAAGGCATTGAAAAACTTACGGAAAAGCAGAAGAAAGAGCTGTCCGATGATGAAAAAGATTATAAATCCAAAAGGAAAATGATTCAGGAGAAGTTTATCAAGTTTGCGACAAGAGTTCCTGTGTTCATGTATCTTACAGATTATCGTGAAAACTGTCTTAAAGATGTTATCACTCAGCTTGAGCCAAATCTTTTCAAGAAGGTAACAGGACTAAATGTAAAGGACTTTGAACTGTTGTGCTCGATCGGTGTTTTCAACGCAAGTCTTATGAACGACGCTATTTTCAAGTTCAAGCGTTATGAGGATGCAAGCCTTACATACACGGGAATAAACAGGCACATGGATGATGAAGTCGGCGGCTGGGATACTGTTCTCAGGCGTGAGGAATATGAGAAGCTGTTCTACAATCAGCAGGCTACTATGGCGGTAGAACGCAGCGAGGACGACTCTGAAGAAGAAATGATCATCGAAAAGCCGAAGCCGGCAGAAAAGCCAGTTACAACAGCAAAGCAGGGACTTGTTACCGCACAGTACGGCGTTAAATCTCCTGTTCCTGAATCGCCGAAGGTCGAAAAGGTAAAAGAGCCGGAATCCAAAATAGATCTCTCTGCGGTAAAAATCGGTGCAACCGTTAAGCATAAAATCTTTGGTGAAGGCGTTGTTGCAAAACTGAATGATAAACACATTTTGGTTGAATTTAAACAGGGACAGAAGGATTTTGTCTTCCCGGGTGCATTCAAGCAGGGATTTCTGAAGATATGAAATAAGGAGCAGGCGATAAAGTCTGCTCCTTATTATTTTATTAACTTATCACTCCCATATAATTACCTCTTTCTCAACCGCTTCTTCTTTAATTATCTTCCCGTCAAGGCCGCAGTAGAGGTATTTTGACTGTGTTATTACTCCGCTTTCATCATCGGATATCGAATGTAACATAGGAACATGTACCACCAGCGCAGGTGTTCCGTCATCGAGCAGTATTATATCTTCAAGCAGCTGTGCACGGTAGTCGCTCCACAGCTCTAAAAATTGATGCGGAGTATTGCCCGCTGCATCAAGGTAAAAAGTGTAAGGCACAATGCCTGCCGCTTCTATTTTGTCCTGTGCCGTGTCAAGAGTCATATCGGGCGTATTGCGGCACTTGTTTACAAAATACTGATATCCGTTTGCGAAGGAATGCATTGTCTTGTAATACTCCGTCTTGTACGGGAAAGTGTTATTATAGAAAGACAGCTCTTTTACAGATATCACTTTATTTCCGCTTGTGTCATAGAGCGTTTCTTCTGCCATTCCGCTGAAAAGCACGCTGTAATCGCTCTCTTCGGTCACTCTGACATAGCCGTCGGATGAAAAATCCATAGCATATTTTGCAAAGGCAGGGATAGCGATATCGCCGTTCATATCAAGATATCCTATCTTGCCCGATGAGGTATCGGCGTATGCCGCATATCCGTTTACCGGCGGAGTGAATGAAAGCTCGGATGAGAAAACCTCGTGCATTCTTCTGTCAAGGCATACATACTTGCCGTCACGGCTTATAACTATATACTGCGAGTCGGGACTCATGCAGGCGTACTCATATTTGCCGAGCAATGCGCCGTAGCGGTCATAAAGCTCATATTCGCCTGCGCTTTTATAACACAGCAGTTTGTCATCGTATGCCCATGCTTTAAGAAAACTGCCTATTCGCTTTCCCGTTGGAGTAAAGTAGCAGGGATTGTTGTCTGTGTATGTTTCCACGCAGAAAAATCCGTTATCCCACAGTGTTATATTTCCGTTGCCGTCGCCGCTGAACAGCACTTCTCCGTTGTTTATGTCAATTATCATATCGATGTTTACCGTATAAAAGGACTTGTGGTTGGTGTATCTTATAAGCACGCTGTCCTCGGACGCTTTGCTTATATACAAATTACCGTCAGACAATATATCACGCGTGCTTTGCATATCGTCTCTGTACAGCTTATATATGTTCTTCATCTTCTGTGAGGCGGTGTCAAATAATTCGTTGCTTTTGGTAATTATCAATCCGTCATCGGTGCTTGTTATCACCTGTTCGCTTTTTACTGTAAACCCGATGTTGTTAACATCTTTGAATACAAGCGTTCTATCATCGCTTTGCGCCGATGCAAAGAAGTATTCGCTACCGCATTTCATAACATACATTGAGTATGAACTGTCGGAGGGAATCGGCATTACATTACCTGCTGAATCGGCTATATAATATCCGTTTTTGTAGAGCAACGCATATCCGTCTTCAAAGCTACCGTAGTTCAGCACAACCTGTGCGCCCTCTTTAAGCTCCTCTTTGCTGTCTATATCATACAGTACGGGAAGTGCGCCGTATTCCGTTAAGCTTGTATCAGCTGCTGTACACAGCGGTACATATCCGAAGTTCACGGCATTGCCAAAATATTCCGCCGAGTCAAAGTCGGTGGGTATGTACCATTTATGGCAGGTGCCGTTATGTATCAGCTTTGTGGGAGCAAAGCCGAGCTGTGAGGCTATATCCTTGCCGGTCATATCTATGACGGAATATGCACCGTCTTTGAATACATACGCATACCCGTCCGCATAGAACTCCGAAGCGCCGTCATATTGCGCCTCAATAACTACATTTCCCTCGGTGTTGATGTATCCTATTTCCCCTTTGCTATAAAACGGAGCCAGACCGCAGTTGAACGAGGTAAACGGATAATCACATTCGAACAGCCTGCCGTTTTCATTGTATCCGCAGTATTTGCCGTTATCGTATACGCAGGCTGTTTTACTGTTGTCAAAGCCGCTTATTACGGCAGTACCGTCGGTTTCTGCGTAAACCTCAGATAGTTTACTGTCAAGCAACACCTTTCTCATTCTGCCGTTGTCTTTTTTAATCAGGACAAGGCCGTATGAAGCAAAGACGGGGTCACGGTCGCAGTAATAGCCGTCAGCTTTCACATTAAGCTCTTTGTCGCATACCGTCACGCTGAATATTCCGTACTCGTTATCGGTACGGCACAGCAGTACATATTCATTCGTAACGAATATCCTGTCATAATATTCCGTAAGCTTTTGGGACTCGGAGTTGTATATTGCGTAGGTCTTTTTTGAAAATTCGTTGCTGTCCTTGTTTATGTCGGTTTCACGCATCGAGCCCGTAAATTTGTCGCCGAACACCTGCTCTATATTTATTCCGCTGTCTATCGTTATAACGGTGTTTCCGTCGTTTGACAGAAGATAGTATTCGTTACAGGGAACATTGTAAATGTGCCCGTCGTCTGCGGCGGCGGTGGTTGTCAGCTCGCAGTATGCGTAGGTGTATACCGAGTCCTCTTCAAAATTCTTTGCATAGGTGAAGCGTTTGCCGCCGAATGCCGCCCTTCCCTTAGCGTCAACGAACTGCATTTTACCGTCGCTGTCGGTCACGGCGGAGAGTCCGTTTTGGGCAAAATCTTGAGCGAATGAGAACTGAGGCGAAACGGTATAAGCGCCCTTATCATCGATATAGCCGAAGCCGTTTTCGCTGCTGACTGCCGCAGTGCCGTTAGTTTTGTCGTCAAACGGATATGCGGCTGTAAACTGCGGCTTTATCACAAATTCTCCGTTTTCGTCGATATATCCCCACTTATCGCCGCTTTTTGCAGGAGAGAGCGACATATTGAACAACTTGTCGCCCGTACCGGGTAAGGCTTCTTCTACTTTCTCACCGAACAGCCCGAACACATCAAAAGCAAATACCAAAGCGGCAACAGTACCGAGTATGGCAACGCCTGCGGCACTGCCTATTATCGCTTTTAGACGGCTTTTTTTATTTTTATCTTCTTTTTCTCCGGCAAAAGCGGCACAGAACGGGCAGAACTGCTCGCTGCTTTGTATCTCACGCTTGCACGAAGGGCATAACTTGCTCATTTTATCTCCCTTAATTATTCTTCTGTTATCGTTTCAAGGTCTGTGCTGATATGATATATGCGGTAAGTATTTTCATCGGACTCATCCTGCACTGTTACGGCGACGCAGTTTTCTTGACAGTTTACGACTGATGTGACATTTTCAAATACTAACTGCTTGCCGTTTTTCAGATTTATCAGCGTTACGGTGCTGATGTGCCGGTCATAGAAATATTTGTCTTTTACGAGTATCCTGTCATTGTCTGCAAGCCACATAGTCTCATCGTATTCGCAGTAATAACTGCATATATACTCTGCATTCATATCGCTGTCAATAGAATAAACCTGTGCTTCGTTTGTTCCCGACCATGATTCATAATATGTAAATATAATAGGGTACTCAGCCTCTGAAGTGCTTGTGTAATCATTACCGTAAATATGAGGATGCTCATCGCTTGTATATTCTTTTCCCGTCTCAAGATCGAGAAGATGGTACATACTGCTGTCACGATACAGCACAACCCCCTCAAATACCGGCGATAAATAATCGCAGGATTCAATGGTTAACACCTTTTCTTCGGTCTTTGTGTCGAATATTGATACTTCATCGTTATTCCAATTGCGGATTATTATATAGTGATCGGTCTTTTTGATATGCATATCATATCTTTCAAGGGGAACAATGAAATTTTCTGTTGAGAGGAGCTTTGATCCGTCGGAGTTGTACAGTGTTATGCCGTTGTCGTCGTTATATCCCACCGGATATCCGTCTATCAAAATAAGCCCTGTGTCTCCCTTTTTGATAGGCGTACCGTCCAATTTCAGATAATACGATTCGGGACGGTTTTTGCTGCTGCAAATAAACACGTGTACAGCGTAGCTTCCGTCATACAGTTCAGATATCGTGTATTCTGAAATTGAGTTGTCGTAGCTGTTTGACGGATATTCGTCATAATGAACATTTCCGTAGGTGTCGTAATAGTAAGTACTGCCGTCGCTTGTTGCACTTGCGTAAACGTCTACCATTCTGTCCGGACTTGCTTGATAGTATTCGACAGCAGTATAGAAGTCAAGCAGAGAATAGCCGTTATCCTTTACCGCATCGGCGTTCTCGATTCCCCAGGCACATTTTATACTGCCGCCCGTTATGCTGTTGATGTAAACCGTGACAAAATTGTCATAGTATATGCCGCTGTCGGTTTCGGTTGCTTCACGCACTTTTGACGCAAAATAACCGTCGGGAGTTACAGAAGAAATATAGTTGTAAATAGGCTTTACGCAGATATTTCCGTCCATATCAAGCAAGCCGAGCTTGCCTTCTTGCATATCGGCAAAAGGAATATATCCGTTGGCGCAAGGCTGAATATCGTACTTTGTTGTGAGGATAAGACCGAAATATCTGTCATAAAGGCTGAATGTGCCGTCGTCGTTTTTAAGCACTATACTTCCGCTGTCAGCGTTTATCTTCGGGCGGTAGTCATATTCTCCGATGAGCTGTCCGTAGCGGTCGAAAAGACGGTATTTGTCATAGTCAAAGCACAGCAGTTTGTCACCGTATGCCTTAGCGTATGCATAGCTGCCGAGCTCTTTGCCGTAGGCGGTGTACACGGTCGTTTCCCATATTTCCGTCTTGTACTCCCAGAAGTATTCTCCCAAAACGTCAGGCTGTGTCTGCAAGGATAACAGCACCTTTCCGCTTGCCGGATCGCATACAATATAACGGTTCTTGGCATCATCGCTTTTGGCGGACCTGTAGCGATGCATATACAAAAAACTGCCGTACTGCGATATGTTACAATATTTGCTTGAGTATACCGAAAGAGCAGGTTTAAGTCTGTTGTCATATATCACGGTTTGCTTTGTTTTTGATTTTTCTTCTGTCAGCTCAACGGCGGTATAGTCATAAGCAACATTATCACGGCATTCGCCCTCTATCTTTATCGTATTGCCGTAAAGGTCGGAGAAAAGCGTCATGTTGTCCTGCTCGTGCCTTATTACATCAGCCGAAGCCGTATTAACAGCGGTTGCATTGTAAAAGGGACTGTCTTGAATAACCGAACCGTCTGACATAGCAAGATAACTTTCTTTGGCGGAACGTTCGCTGACGAGGAAGCATCCGTTGTCAATGACGCTGTTTCCTTTTGGCAAACTGTACCTTTTCGATATGATTTTGCCCTCTTTATCCAGCATAAGCATATTGGTAACATAGTCATTTTCGGCGGCGTCATATTCTGCCGTGCTTTCTCCGAAGCAGATATCCCCGATATACATAGGTTCGCCGCTGTACTGCTCAAAGTCGGAGAGGTCATACCAATCGTGTACGCTGTTGCTGAACAACAGCTTGCCTTGCGTCTGGGCAAGACCGCCTGCTATGATATTGCCGTTCATATCTATTATCGAATATTCCGTGCCGCTTTTTACATACGCATAGCCGTCAGCGTAAAATTCGCTTGCTCCGTCATACTGAGCCTCTACGATTTTTCCGCCTGCGGTATTTATATATCCGATTTTGTTGTTGTTATAATACGGAGCAAGACCGCAGTTGAACGAGCCAAATTGAAAGTCACATTCAAAACGGCTTTCGTCTTCGGACAAGCCTATATATCTGCCGTTTTCGTAAATGCAGGCATATCCGCTTTTATCAAATCCGCTGATTATTGCCGAGCCTTTTTGAGCGATATATACTTCTTTTGCGCTGTCGGTTATCAGCACCTGCTTTATTGTGCCGTTATCTTTTTTAAGCAGAACTGCGCCTTTGTCATAAGAAGCTACATCAACGGGACAGAGATATTCGCCGGGGAGAGTTTGCAATGTATCTGCGCTCATAAGAGTGGCTTTATACAGTCCGTCCTCGTTTGTACCGTTGCACATTATAAGAAGCTTGCCGCTGACTATTATACGGTCATAGTAGTCTGTCAGTGCTTCACGGCTGTTGCAGGAGAAAACTGCGTAGCGCTTTGTAAAATCGGCATTTCTGTCGGATTCTATCACCTTATTAGTTGTAGTGCCTATGTATTTGTCCCCTATGATACGATCTATGCTTTGTCCTTCGGGAAGGTCGGTAACTGTGCCGTTTGCGCCGAGAAGACTGCATATTAAAGCATAGTCGGAAATATCGGTAGTGCCGCCTGTTCTTGCGGTCAGAGTATAGGCAAATGCGTAGCTATCAGTAAAGTCGGAGACATAGGCAAAAAATCTTTCGCCGAATGCCACTCTGCCTCTGCTGTCAACATAAGCCGATTTTCCGTTGCTGTCAATTACTTTTGCAAGACCGCAATTTGAAAAAAATCCCGCAAAGGAATATGATGGATTTACAATAAATTCACCGTCAATATCGATATATCCGAACTTGCCGTCTTTTGCGGCAGGTGCGGTATCATTGACATCGGTATTGAAAGAGTAAGCCGCCGAATACTGCGGAGCAATAACCGTATTTCCGTCTTTATTAATATATCCCCATTTGTCGTTTACGCAAACGGGAGTAACCGACCGCACGAACAGCTTGTCGCCCGTACCGGGTAAGGCTTCTTCTACTTTCTCGCCGAACAGCCCGAACACATCAAAAGCAAATACCAAAGCAGCAACCGTACCGAGTACCGCAACGCCTGCGGCACAGCCGATTATGGCTTTGATACGGCTTTTTTTGTTGTTCTCTTCTTTTTGTTCACCGACGAATGCCGCACAGAACGGGCAGAACTGCTCGTTTTCATCTATTTCTCTTTTGCAGGAAGGGCAAGTCTTGTTCATATTAATTTCCTCACACAGATTTTGCTTTCTGTGAATATTATAACATAGGATTTCATCATTTCAATAAATCGGAGCAAACTGTAATAAAATTGTAACTATTTGTTACCGATTTGTAACCGTGTTTATATGTAGACTTTTTCTGAGGAATGTGTTATAATAAAGGCAATACCGCACAATTACCGGCTAACGCCTTTGCCGCACGCTTGCTTGCATATTTTCCGTCATCTTGCACAGAAATTCCTTGACATACATCAAGTATGGCTGCGAAATTTCTATACAATCTGACGAAAAATCTGACTGTGCAATCGCACGACAATAATTATGCGGTATTGCCTTAACTAAAATAAACAAAAAGGGGGCAGCGCATGAAAAAAACAATAATAGCGTCGTTTTTTGCGGCGGTCATACTGTTGTGCGCTGCTCTGGTCGGATGCAGTATAAGCGGCGATTCTTCGGAGCCGTTATCATCGGATTCTTCCGACAGGACAACCTCCGACTATACTTCGGAAAGCAGTACGGTGACGGATAAACCGCCCGATACTACGGCAGTTACTACAGATTCGCAAACTACACAGGAGAGCAAGCCGCCTGTTTCATCGACCGAAGCGCCGCAGACGACAACTACCGGGACAAAACCGCCCGACACAACACCGGTACAGACCGATCCGCCCGATACAACCCCCTCGCAAACCGAGCCTCCCGACACAACACCCTCGCAGACCGAACCGCCACAGACCGATCCGCCGCAGACAACACCGCCTCAGACAGAAGCTCCCGTAACACAGCCTTCCGAGCCTTTTATCATTACTCCGACCGCCGACGGTGTGACGGTATACGGCAACGACAGGGCGGTAATAGACGCTTCAAATGCGTCGCAAGGGTATATAATGGTGAAGCTGAAGAGCGCCGAAGACGGCAGTTTCAGGATACTTGTAAATGCCGACGATATATCGGTAAGGTACACCTTTCAGCTGAATAATTCGGGCAGATATGAGATCATTCCGCTGACCGAGGGAAGCGGCAGTTACACTGTTACCGTGCTTAAGGTAACAAGCGCAGGCAAGGGTACATCGATATTCAAGCAGAGCCTCAGCGTTAATATTGCGGACAGCTTCAGACCGTTCCTTTCACCCAATCAGTTCTGTATGTACAGCGCATCGTCAAATTGCGTTGCGCTTGCGTCAAAGCTGTGCGGCGGCAAGGATGAAATCGGAAAAACAGCGGCGATATACGATTATGTTATAAATAATATCAGATATGTTTCTACTGCGGAAAATTCGGCAAACGGCTATATCCCGAATCCCGACAGCATACTTGCAAGCGCAGGCGGAATCTGCTTTGACTATGCATCGCTTATGGCGGCTATGCTTCGCTCACAGAAGATACCGACAAGGGTCGTTGTAGGCTATGCAGGCGACACATATCACGCCTGGATAAGCGTATATATCACCGGCAGCGGCTGGATAGACGGATATATATACTTTGACGGAAACAAATGGAACCGTATGGACCCTACCTTTGCGGCAAGCGCAACGGATGAAGCCGACTATAAGAAGATGGTCGATTATATATCAAACAGCGGTAATTATTCCGTGCTGTATTATTATTGATTAACGGAGGGACAAGATGAGCAAAAAGCATTACCTGTCAAATGAAGATATCTCGGTGCTT
>Ga0129308_1003477_pt1 | contig 11226 bp, 12 predicted proteins | sample L827metagenome_FD_94440 | JGI IMG/M metagenome (GOLD analysis project Ga0129308, IMG submission 94440) | Ring-tailed lemur group fecal microbial communities from Wisconsin, USA - L827 metagenome | ecosystem: Host-associated > Mammals > Digestive system > Large intestine > Fecal | place: USA... | reverse complement strand
GTTCTTTCCCTAGCCAACGATAGTGGAGTGGAGACATTTTTCGCTGCGGAAGCTTTGGGGTTCTGAGCGTGTCCAAGCGGTTTATCCGCGAGTTTGCGATGAACCTCATAAATAGGCGGAGTAGCGAAAAATGGCGAGAACGCAACGTGTTGGAAAGGGAAAGAACGGTCTTTGGTCGGATGGCGTCTCCTCTCCAAAAAACATTCTACTTTACCTATTTCAGAAAGTATACTCACAGGGCACACCGCATTCTATGCCCTGCGGGCGAAGAAACAGCCAAGCTGTTTCACAAAGTATAAAAAGAAAGACAGATGCCTTCCACATCCATCTTCTCTCTTTTGTTCTTCACTTATCCTATCAACTCATAAAGCTTATTGATTGCCTCTTTTATCCCACCGACTTCGTTTAAAATTCCTGCTCTCACAGCCTCCTCTCCCACTAGAACTGTTCCCACATCTCTCGTAAGCATCCCCGTCTCCATCATAAGTTCCTCTATTCTCACGGGATTAATATTGACTGCGTGATTGGATAAAAAGCTGACAATTCTATCTTGAATCATCTTAAAATAATTATATGTCGGTTGTGCTCCAATTACCATACCATTCATCCGAACTGGATGAATAATTACAGTCGCAGTCGGAACAATATACGAATAATCTGTGGAGACAGCTAACGGAAGAGCAATAGAGTGACTATCTCCAATGACAAGAGATACTGTAGGCTTACTAAGTGATGCTATCATCTCTGCAAGTGCCAATCCAGCGGAGCAATCTCCTCCAATGGAATTCACAATCAATAATAGACCATCCACCTCACTGTCATTTTCAATCATTGCAAGTTTTGGCAAAAGATGCTCATATTTCGTTGTCTTACTGTTGGAGGAGAGATTTTCATGACCCTCAATCTCACCGATAATTGTCATAAGCTGAATTTGCTTCTTGCCCTCAAGCAGGACTTGACCATACTCCTTAATCTGTTCCCCTTGTCTTTCTTGTTTCTCTAAATTATTTGACATACTATAGTACTCCTTTTTGTATAATAATCTCTATACTATAGTATATCCTCACCTTATTTTTTTAATCCCTGTGAAAAGTCACTGCTGTCTAAAACGATTGTAAAAGGTCCATCGTTGATAATTTCCACCTTCATATCTGCTCCAAACTCTCCGTGAGCTACCTTTCTTGCTCTTTTCTCACATACTTTGAGAAAATACTCATAAAGTTTCTTGGCATGTTCCGGCGCTCCCGCATTTGTAAAACTTGGTCTTCTTCCTTTTCTACAGTCAGCGTAGAGTGTAAATTGAGATACAACTAAAATTTCTCCATCAATATCCTCTATCGACTTATTTGTCTTACCATTCTCATCTTCACAAATACGCAGTCCAAATATCTTATCGACAAAGCGTTCTACCTCCGCTTCATCATCCCCATCGCAAACTCCGAGTAAAATGACATATCCCTTTCCAATCTGCCCCACCACCTTTTCCTCGATGGCTACAGAACCTCTCACCACTCTTTGAATCACAACTCTCATCTTATAATGCCTCTAACGCCTGCTCAATATCCGCAATAATATCCTCCACGTCCTCTAATCCAACACTAAAGCGAATTAACTCTGGTCCAATTCCTGCCTCTGCAAGCTGCTCATCCGTCAACTGTCTATGAGTCGTACTAGCAGGATGAAGCACTCCTGTTCTCGCATCTGCCACATGGACAACGATAGCTGCCAATTTTAAATTATCCATAAATTTCATGGCAGCATCTCTTCCTCCCTTTACACCAAAAGAGATAACACCGCATGTTCCGTTTGGCATATATTTCTTTGCCATCTCATAATATTTATTTCCCTCCATGGATGGATAATTCACCCATGTAATCATATCGTTATTTTCCAAATACTCTGCCACTTTTGTAGCATTCTCACAGTGACGCTGTACACGAAGAGCCAATGTCTCTAAACCTAAGTTTAATAAAAATGCATTATTTGGACTTGGAGTTGTTCCCATATCTCTCATAAGCTGTACTCTAGCTTTTGTAATATAGGCAGCTGCTCCAAATGTCTTTGTATAAATAATTCCGTGATAAGATTCATCTGGTGTACTAAGTCCTGGGAACTTGCCATTATTCCAGTCGAAATTTCCTCCGTCTACGATAACACCGCCAAGCGCAACTGCATGTCCATCCATATATTTTGATGTAGAATGTACAATAATATTGGCACCGTGCTCAAATGGACGGCAATTAATTGGAGTTGCGAATGTATTATCTACGATAAGTGGAACACCATGTGCATGTGCAGCATCAGCATACATCTCAATATCTGGAATCTCAAGAGCTGGATTAGATAAACTCTCAATAAAGACTGCTCTTGTATTTTCTCTAAACTTTGTATCTAACTCTTCTCTCTTAATATCAGTTGGAACAAATGTAACCTCAATACCAAGCTTCTTAAATGTCACTCCAAATAAATTAACTGTTCCGCCATAAATTGCGTTACTCACAACAATATGGTCACCACTCTCACATATATTTAAGACAGCAAGCATAGATGCTGCCTGACCAGAAGAAGTACATAAAGCTCCCACACCGCCCTCTAAATCTGCAATTTTTTTCTCTACTGCATCCACAGTTGGATTCGCTAATCTTGTGTAGAAGAATCCATCCTCCTCAAGGTCAAATAATTTTCCAACCTGCTCACCTGATGTATATCTATATGTTGTACTTTGTGTGATTGGTAATACTCTAGGCTCACCATTTTTTGGCTCATAGCCTGACTGAATACATTTTGTATTAATCTTATATTGACTCATTTTCTTTCCTCCTATCGTTTCTCTTTTATACGCAAAAAACTTTCTCGCGACTTCTTATTTTTCAAAAACCTAATATTCCATCCTTTATGAAACAGCATAATCTGTTTTCCATCCCAAAGAAGGAATGAACTGCGGTGTACTCTATGGATGTATATTAGGTTTCACTTTGCTGTCTATAAGTGTAGCACAAAGTATAAAAAAAAGAAAGAGTCTAAAACAATGGTTTTAGACCCTCTATCTTTCCTTTTTAATCATGCGACAAGCAAATACATTGTCCATGAATCTTTACAGACGAAACGACTCTCGCCCTCGATTATTTTCTTAAGCCTAATCTCTCGATTAATGTTCTATATCTTGCAATATCAACTTTCTTTAAGTAAGCAAGTAATCTTCTTCTCTGACCAACCATCTTTAAAAGACCTCTTCTAGAATGGAAATCCTTTGGATGCATCTGGAAATGTCCCTGAAGCTCCTGAATTCTTGCTGTTAATAATGCAACCTGTACCTCTGGTGAGCCTGTATCTCCCTCTGTTCTACCGTACTCTTTGATAATCTCTAATTTCTTTTCTGCTGAAATCATGTTTTTTCCTCCTAAATGATATAATATAAATACTAAATACTTGAGCTTTCCAATCACTAGGAGATAGGTTGGAGTTTCCTGTCTCTTGGTGATGGTTTTTTACTCACTGTTTTTGAGTATAGCATACTCTTTTTAAAATGTAAAGAATGATTTTTGTTATTTATACTAATTTTAATTCCTCTATCAAATCTGAAAAATACACAGGAAGCGGAGCCTCAAACTCCATATATTCATTTTTCGTCGGATGAATAAATCCTAATACTCCCGCATGTAAACATTGTCCTTGCAGAGAATACGGCTGAGAACTTGGACCATAAATAGTATCTCCAAGAAGTGGATGATGAATACTTGCCATATGCACACGAATCTGATGTGTTCTACCTGTCTCAAGCTGACATTCTATATACGTCATCTGTTTTTTCAAATATTCTAATATATGATAATGCGTCACTGCCCTCTTACCATTTAAATCTATCGCCATCTTTTTCCTATCTTTTTTACTTCGCCCAATCGGCTTATCAATAACTCCATCCTCCTTCACAGTTCCCATCGCAATCGCTTTATATTTTCTTGTAATGCTATGTTCCTTTAACTGCTCAGCCAAGCAGTGATGTGCTCTATCATTTTTACAGATGACTAGCACTCCTGTCGTATCTTTATCAATTCGATGTACAATTCCTGGGCGCATTACACCGTTAATGCCTGAGAGCTGGTCTTTGCAGTGATATAAGAGACCATTTACTAAAGTATGCTCATAGCGTCCAGCACATGGATGTACGACCATATCTTTTGGCTTATTGACCAAAATAATGTCCTCATCCTCATATAAAATATCAAGCTCCATTTTCTCTGGCTTTATCTCCATCTCCTTTAATGGAGGAAGCCAAAATGTAATTTGCTCCTCTCTCGATAGCTTATAATTAGCCTTTACTACCTTTCCATTTACAAAGACATTTCCTTCCTTTATTAGTTTTTGAATATAAGAGCGAGATAAATCAGACATTTCCTCTGACAAAAATTTATCTACTCTCATATTTTCTTCGTCTTCAAATATAAATTGATACGGTATCATTTTTTCCTCCTACGAAAAGAAAAGGGAAGCTCTACTTCCCTTTTCTCTTTAAAAAGTCAAAATCCTCATCTTTATAATAAAATAAAACAAGAAAAAACAGCGAAAAAGCCGCCACTGTCACATAACAGTCTGCCACATTAAAAATAGGGAAATCAATTAACTTAAAATACAAAAAATCCACTACATACTGAAGTCGCACTCTATCTATCATATTTCCAATTGCACCCGCAAGTATCATAACTCCTAATACACGAAGAGGAATATATTTTTTCTCACTCGGCATTTTATAAAATACATAACACATAAACAATAAAAATATAGCCGTGAGTGAGAGCAAAAATACCTGCTTATTTTGCAACATTCCAAAGGCTGCCCCACGGTTTTCCAGATAATGAAACTCGAATACATTTTGGATAATGATAAATGACTCTTTATCCTTTAGGTTTAAAACAGCAAAATATTTTGTTATCTGATCGAAAAAAACAAGAACAAAAAAACTAATAATCGAAATTATATGATGTCTTTTCATGCCTCTTTTTGCTGCATCAAGATTGCTTTTTCCATCTCTTCTTCTGTCACATTTTTAACAATGCAGGCCTCTCCTATTTTATTTAATAAGATGAATTTAATAATACCATGCTCCATCTTTTTATCCAATTTTGTTGTGTCAATAATTTCCCTCGCCGAAAGGTTTGTTGGGAAAGTTGGAAACTCAAAATATTTTAGCCATTCTTTCAACTCTTCATACTGTTCTTTTGTGAGATTTCCTCTCTGCACAGAAATACTACATGCCGCAAGCATACCAATTCCCACACATTCTCCGTGAAGATAAGAAAAATTCATCAGCTTCTCCACTGCATGCCCCATTGTATGTCCAAAATTTAATAAAGCTCTCTCTCCATGCTCCTTTGGATCTCTCTCTACGACCCCTCTCTTAATATCACAGCTTCGGTAAATCATATCAATTAATGTCTGCTCATCCATCGCCTTAATCTCTTCTTTTTTAGAGAGCAGCCATTGGTAGTATTTCTCATCCTTAATTAATCCATGCTTAATAATTTCTCCGAGTCCAGAATAATATTCCCTTGTTGATAATGTATCCAATGTCTTTATATTAATATAGACGAGTTTTGGCTGGTGAAAGGCTCCCACCATGTTTTTGTAAGCGAGATAGTCAACTCCTGTCTTTCCTCCGATACTGCTGTCAACTTGGGATAATAAACTTGTCGGAACCTGAATGAACTCAATTCCTCTTAGATAAGTTGCCGCCGCAAAACCTGTCAAATCCCCGACGACACCTCCTCCAAGTGCCACAAGCAAATCTTTTCTGTCAAACTTATGAATAATTAAAAATTCATATAAATCATTTACTGTATTTAAATTTTTATTTTTCTCTCCCGCCTCAAAAACAAAAGAATAACATTCTTTCGCTAATTTTCCAATCTTCTCTCGCAAAATATCCTCGTAATGCAAAGCCACTTTTGTCTCAGATACAATACAGATTCTTCTGTTTTCTAAATTAAAATCCTTTAACGCATCCTTCAACCCATCAAATGAATTTGTCAAAACAATAGGATAAATTGGAGTTCCATTCTCATGAACAATTAATGTCTTTTCTATCATAATTCTCTCCTTAATTATATTTCTTTAACAAAACATGATATCTTCCTTTTTTGGAAGTATTTCCCACCTCAAAAAAAATAAACTTTCCATAACCGCGAACTGAGATAATGTCTCCCTCCTTTAGAAGAGCTGCGGGACTTACACAAAGCTTACTATTTTTATACACTTTTTTCATTTTAATATAGTCGCTGCTCTCTTTTCTAGACATACGAAAAGCTAGACTTAATAACGCATCTAACCGAAAAGAAGATACAAAACCACTCACATTGAGAAAAGAAGGTTCTCTCTCTCTCTGTTCCTTTTCCACCTCTACAGTCACATACGTATGTTTCACTTTAAATAATTGTTGTCTAATAAACTCCGCCATCGATTCATGTACATATACATATGCTATATTTTCCTCAACCAAAATATCGCCCAATATCCTTCTCTCTATTCCAAGATTGAGTAATGCGCCGAGAAAATCTCTATGACTAAGTTTTTCTGCAAATTTTAGATTAGAAGGCTTAATTCTCAATAAGACAATAGGAGGAGATACTTCATATCCAAATTGCTCTTTGGAACCAAAAATCGCAATTTTTCTCTCGGCAAAAGCATATCCTCCCCATAATTTTTTGGCAACAAAAGTAAGAGCAGGCATATTTTGTTCAAAAAGATCCTGCTCCTCTAAATCAAGAAAATATGTAAACATATATCGATTTTCTTCATAGGATTTTATAGCCAATTCTTTTATATGACTTAAAAAACTTTCTTTTGACTTCATAATTTATTTTAATCCACATAGGTATTTTCAGGAACATAATATCGTTTTTCTCATGACAGCTGGGGATACCATTTACGTTCCGCCCACAACTGCTCTTCAATTTTTTCTAAAATCTATCAAACTTTGGTGAAATGCTGCCGTTTTTCACTTTATTTTTTAAATCTCCTGTAATCTCTACATCCCTTGGGGCCAAAATGAAAATATTATCATTTACACCTTCTAACTTGCCATCCAAAGCATAGCTTGAACCGCTAATACAATCTATAATTCTCTGCGCAACATCAACATTAAGCCCCTCTAAATTAACTACCACGATTTTATTTTCTTTTAATAAATCGATCATAGCTCTTACTTCTTCAAATTCTTGTGCTCTAACTACTTTTACCATCTCGCCACCTCTATCTATAGAAGGCACATCACGACTCGTTCTATAAGAAGTTATATTTGCTTTTCTTGCTGTTTCTCGAATCGGTGTGGCTCTCTCCTCTTCCTCATCATCCTGTACTTGTTTTTCCTCTACTCTTCTTGTAAAGAAGTTTTTCATCTTAGGCTCTTCCTCTGTGACAACCTCTTCTTCCGTCACTTCTTCCTCTTCCTCGTCTTCCTCACCTTCGAAAAAATTATCATCGTACTCTTCTTCATCATTAAGCTTCATAAAATTTAGTAGCTTGTCTGTTACTTTACCCATATCTATCCTCCGCTAAATCTTATAATTTCTCTCGCCAAAAATTCCTGTTCCAACACGAATCATCGTAGCGCCCTCCTCAATGGCTACCTGATAATCTCCTGTCATGCCCATTGATAGAGTGTCCATAATTACATTATTAATGCTTTTTCGTTTTATGTCAACATATAATTGATATAAATTTTTAAAATGTACCCTATTTTCCTCTGGATTTGTCACAAAAGGGGCTATCGTCATAAGCCCTTTTATCTGAATTCCTTCCATATCTTTTATCTGTTCTATCAATGGAAGTACTTCTTCTTTTTCAAGACCAAATTTTGTATCTTCTTTTGCTATATTCACTTGAAGCAAAATTGGAACTATGGTATTTTTCTTTTTTGCCTCTTTATTGATTTGCTCAGCTAGCTTATAAGAATCCACAGAGTGAATTAAGGCAACTTTATCTACCACATATTTTACCTTATTTGTCTGCAAATGTCCAATCAAATGCCAATTTACTGGACGAGAAATTTTTTCGTACTTATCACAAAGCTCCTGTACCTTATTTTCTCCAAAATCAATTACATTTTCTTCCAAAATTTCTTCTATATCTTCCAAGGGTTTTGTCTTGCTCACAGCAATTAATGTTACTTCTTCCCTCTTTCTTCCCACTCTATCGCAGGCTTTTTGTATATTCTCCTCTACTTTTTGCAAATTTTCTTTTAACATAATACCTCCTTAATATATGAGCTGATCTTCTTCAATTGTGTCAGAATTTAGAACAATACGGTCATATGCTGCAATACTTCCCGTCATATTATTTTTTACAATACAATACTCTGTATTTTTCTTTTTGATTGTGACAGGCTTAAAACTAGCATACCCTTTATTGACACAGTATACTCCATTTAACTTTGTCTTCTTTTCCAATAAATACGTATCATTATCATCGGAAACTGCAAGAATCGTTCCTTGTTTCACTTCATCTGTCGGAATATAACAGTAATCCTCATCTTCCATTCCTATACTGAGTGTAATCGTCTTTTTATTTGATTTACCATCAGAAGGATTCACTAAAAATTTTGAAGAACTTGTATTATTTGGGTCTTGTTTAAATTTGAGCGGAACCTTATAGTATTCTTTTTCTACCAACGCTGTATTAGGAATCTTTAGTCCCTCCTCTGAGTTAAGCTGTATCTCCACATCCAAGAATCTATCATTAATATAACGTATCATATATGATGTAAGTGAAATAACAAGATAAGTTTTCCCATTTTTCTCCATAAAATTAATTCCCTGAGACGGAATAGTCAATCCATCCTTCTTAATTAATAAATCAAATTTTTTATTTTCTTTCATTTTCTCATAATTTTCTGTGGACAGTGGAAGAACAATCTGCCATTCATTATTTTTTACAATTCGGTATATATAGTCACCTTTTTTTACCTTTTTTTCTGTCTTTAACTCTATTTGCTCATATTTACTAAGATCAAAACTTTTTTCGGTAATCAACTTTGCCGTCATATACTCATATCCATCTTGTATATAAGTGACTATCCCACTTGACTGACTATATCCCTTTTGAAAACATTTTGCTCCAAGTTTTTGCTGAAGCTCGTCCATATTTTCTTTTAAGATACTACTTCCAATCTCACTGGCAGTATTCTCTAAATCATATTTTAAGAGATAAATATCACCAAATTTTGTGTCAGATGCTTCTTTTTTGTACTGATAAATCTCATCCTCCATCTTAGAGTACTCCAATTGATTTAATGTATCTTCTTGATCTACCATTTCTTTTACATATTCATTTACTTTTCCAGTCTCATCAACACTATATACAAGACCTCCACTTTTTACTTTTTCCCCTGCCCCTACATAGTAACTGACATATCCATCATAATCTGATTCTACTAAGGTCTCTTCTCGAATTGCAATCGCATTTCCCGAAAACTTTTCACTAATCTTACTCTCAGGAACTCTATATATTGTTAATGTATCTTTTCTCAAATAGATAATTACATTTGCCACTACATAGATAAAAATCATGAGAAATATAATGACTCCAATATTGATGGAAAATCTTCTTTTTAATCTAATCTCAACTATCTTATCCTTCTTGGGCATATTTACCATCCTCCAGTTTTTTTAATGCTGCGCCATATAAATAATGAAACTTTTTCCCCTGATATAAATCCTCTTCTCTCATTTTTTGTTCCAGCTGTTCTCTTAATTTCCACCAACTTGTATCCCAGTTTGAAAATATGGCATGTTCCTTTGGCACTCTGCTAAATAATCGCTCTACAACTATATCAGGACGCAGTAAAGCCAAAAATTGTATTACTCTATCTATGTATTCTTCCTTGCCACATAAAGTTATTGTACCATTTTCATATTGTTCATACAATACCGTTTTTTTCGGGATATAAAGGGAATGTAATTTTACAATATGGATTGGAAGAGCAGATAAAATTCTAGCTCCTTCCTTTACATCCTCCATTGTATCCCACGGGAGATTTAAAATCATATGTACACAAATTGGAAACTGATAAGAAGAAATCATAAGTACCGCATTAATAAATTCTGCCAATCCATGTCCTCGATTTATTTTCTCAAGAGTATGATAATTGACTGTCTGTAATCCAAGTTCTATTGTAATACAAATTCTATACTGTTGTTGTATTTTTTTTAGAAATTCCAAATAATCTTGTCTTATACAATCAGGTCTAGTCGAAATACTAATTTCTACGATGTTTTCAAACTTTGCTGCTTCCTCCACATATTTTTTAAACTGGTCTAAAGGCAAAAATGTATTCGTAAAATTTTGAAAATAGGCAATAAACTTACGAGCATGATATTTTTGTTCTATCTTTTCCCTAGTAAAAATTAACTGCTTTGTAACGGTAGCTTCGCTTGAGATTCCCTCAAATCCCGTTCCAACTTCTGAACAAAAGCTACAACCACTTCCATCCACTCTATTAGGACAACTAATTGGAAGCTTAATTGGGAGTTTATACACCTTTTCCCCATACTTTTCTTTTAGATATCCTGAATAAGTCCTATATAATTCACTCATTCTTCCCTCCTAAACTGATACTACTCTAAAGCAATTTCTCATAATTGTCTTATTTGAAAATCTATTCTATTGTATAAGGTATTTAAAAAATTTTCAAGAATAAACTGTGTAAGTTCTGTGAAGTATACCCTATGGAGGTAATAAAAAAGACTGTCTCAAAAGTTCTCCTCATTTGAAACAGCCTAATTTACTTTCTTTATGCATTTGTTCACCAAGTTCCCACCACAAAACTTAGCTTCGCACACTGCTATTCTTAATTATAAAGAAACTGATACGAGAGATTGAAGATCCTCTGGCAAATCTTCTTTATCGATAGAAGCACTGATAACGAAATCTACTTGGAACTCCTCAGAAATTGCCTGTAATCTCTTAATAGTTGGCTCTAAATTGCCATCAATCTTAGCAATCGTTAAGAAACTATCTAAATAAATCTTGTCTAAATCATGATCTTGAGATACGATTCCTGCTATAAATCCTAAAAACATATCACAATTTAAAATCTTATAATCTGGAACAACGATAAGACGAATACGATTGCTTAATTCGTACATATGCTTATTGTTTTTATCAAGGTAAACAATTGTACCATGTGTCAATTTAATATCATCGTTTACCTTTTGAATCAAAATTTTTGTTTTT
>Ga0129308_1003475_pt1 | contig 11232 bp, 8 predicted proteins | sample L827metagenome_FD_94440 | JGI IMG/M metagenome (GOLD analysis project Ga0129308, IMG submission 94440) | Ring-tailed lemur group fecal microbial communities from Wisconsin, USA - L827 metagenome | ecosystem: Host-associated > Mammals > Digestive system > Large intestine > Fecal | place: USA... | reverse complement strand
CGGAGCAGTAACCGCTGCTCTGCTGTGTAATATATAATTTTATTTACAGCTCTAAGGACACCTATAGCGGTATCCTTAGAAGTGTAATTAATGTAAATTGGCACGCCAAGAGGGATTCGAACCCCCGACCCTCTGGTTCGTAGCCAGATACTCTATCCAGCTGAGCTATTGGCGCACATCTTTGAAATTTACTAATATATTTTATCATACCGATACCGGTTTGTCAAGCGTTTTTTCAAAAAACGGGAAATTATTTTGCTTACAAAGAGCTTTGTATCTTTTTACCTTAATTTTATAATCCCGTGGTGATTTCTTTGCCAATCGGGTGATAAAATCAAGTTGTACAGCAAAAGCGTATAATAAACCGTGAAAGGAAAAAGGTATGAGAAAAGGAAAGAAGATAACGGCGGCTGTGCTTGCAGGAATTATGATGTCAAGCGCCGCACTTACAGCGTATGCCGCAACAGAACACTGGAACGATGGCTCGGAGGGCTCAACTACAGAGTGGACCGAGTGGAAAACCGAATGGGAAACAGTCAAGAACGATTATGAAAAAGTAGCAATTTCGATCGGCGCAGACGAAACACAGCTCGGCTTTGCATGGTACTGCAAAACGGTAGAACAGCCTCAGGTACGCATAGCAAAGACAGAGGATATGAAAGACGCCGCAGTATTCACAGGCACACAGGTTACAATTAATATCGAAGCTCTCAGCGGATATTATTCAAACAAGGTTACCGTTACAGACCTTGAAAAGAACACACAGTATTATTACCAGGTATACAAGAACGGCGAATGGCAGGATGTTGAGTCTGTAAAAACAGGCGATCCCGATTCATTCTCATTCCTGTATGTAGGCGATCCGCAGATAGGCGCTTGCAAAAACCAGATAAGCTCGGAAAACGAGACTATGAAGAATGAGATAGCCGCAAGAAACGACGCTTTCAACTGGAATCAGACGCTGACAAACGCAGTTGCTGCACATCCCGAAGTAAGCTTTATGCTCAGCGCAGGCGACCAGGTAAACTACGCAGACAGAGAATATGAGTACGCAGGCTATCTTAACGCTTCTGCTCTTTCATCTCTGCCCGTATCAACTACAATAGGCAACCACGACAGCGGTTCTTATCAGTACTCCTACCACTTCAATAACCCCAACACATTTGATCTCAGCGATACTACTTACGCTCTCGGTCATACAGCTGCAGGTACTGATTACTACTACACCTACGGTGACGCTCTATTCGTAGTTATCGATTCAAACAACTACAACTGCTCAACACACAGAAATGTAATCGAAAAGGCAGTTAACGAAAATCCCGATAAAAAGTGGAGAATCGTAATGTTCCACCAGGATATATACGGCTCTGGACTCGATCACTCCGACTCTGACGGTATAATCTTAAGAACTCAGCTTACTCCTATCTTTGATGAATTTGATATAGATGTTGTTTTACAGGGACACGACCACACATATTCAAGAAGCTTCCAGTTAAGCGGCGACGGCAACGAGCATACAGCTTATGACAAGAGCAACTGGGGCAGCGACGACTTCCTTGCCGAGAACAACTGCTACACAATAAACAGCGACCTTGTTACCGGCACTATAGTTGACCCCGAGGGTATTGTATATATGGAAGCAAACTCCTCTACAGGTTCAAAGTTCTATGAGCTGATTCCCGTACAGCAGGACTACATAGCAGAGAGAAGCCAGACATGGACTCCCAGCTACTCTGTTATCAATATGACAGAAACTGCACTTACAATAACAACCTACGACGCCGATACAAACGAAGTGCTTGAAGGTTCTTCCGCTTACACTATCGTAAAGAAGGCTGACAGCTCTGCTCTTACCGAAGCTGTAGAAGCGGCAAAGGCAAAGCTTGAAAACGGCGACGAGTATACCGAAGAATCCGTTGCTAAGGTTAACGATGCAATAGCAAATGCTGAAGCAGTTATAGCAGACGATCAGTCAACATCCGATGCAATTGCTGAAGCTACAGCTTATCTTAACGAAGCAGTAGCCGCACTTGAAGTAAAGCCCGAGGAACCCGCTCCCGACGATGATAACACTTCAGACGATACAAGCTCGGATGACAACACTTCAGATGATACCAGCTCGGATGAGCCTACCTCAGATGATACAAGCTCAGATGACACAAGCTCGGATGAACCTACCTCGGATGATACAAGCTCAGATGAACCTACCTCAGATGATACAAGTTCAGACGATGAAACAAGCACGGACGATGTAATCAACAACCCCGATACAGGAAGCCTCCTGCCTATAGCACCGTTTGCGGCAATAACCGCACTCAGCACATTTGCTCTTGCAGGACTTGTTGTTCCCGAAATAGTAAATAAGAAAAAGTCCAAGTAAACCATAACAATACGGCGGCTCATCCCCACGGCTTATTGCAGTGGGGATAGCTGTTTTATAAAAATGAGGTATAATGTGAAAAAACCGATCATTCCACGCAATAAAATAATAGGCTATGCTATAGCAGGTGCGGCTGTGCTTATAGCCGCCGTGCTTATTGTCATACTTAATTCTTTTGACAAAGTACAGCTGGTATCTACTTATAACAGAACATTTGAGAAGGCAACCGTTGTAGAAATAACAAAAGACAATCTTGAAGAAGACGGTAACAGATACGGCAACCAGGAAGTGATCCTTCGTATAAATTCAGGCACTTATGCCGGGCAGAATCTGAAGGCTATAAGTCCAAACGGAAATCTGTTCGGTGCGGCTTGTACCGTAGGTCTTGATGTGGTAGCGATAGTCAGCGCCGGCGAAAACTCAGAACCCGTAGTTACCGTTTACAGCAAGGATAAAGAATATGTTGTTTATATTTTTGCGGCACTTTTTATCCTGCTTCTCTGGCTTGTCGGCGGCAAAAAGGGACTTAAGTCAGCTTTATGTCTTGCGTTGACGCTTGTGCTGACATTGTTTGTATATATGCCGCTTGTCTATCGGGGCTGCTCGCCGTTCTGGGCGGCGGCGCTTATCTGCGTATTGTCTACCGTGATCACTATGCTGTTTGTATCGGGAGCAAATGTAAAATCCGTTTCCGCTATCTGCGGTACTGCATTCGGAGTACTTGTTGCGGGAATTATGGCGGTGATATTCGGTGCGGCAGCAGGTATCAACGGCTATAATGTCTCCGAAGTGGAAAGCCTGATGTTTGTAGGCGAAAAGACAGGCATAGACATAGGCGGACTGCTCTTCTCAGGCATACTTATATCTACTCTCGGCGCAGTTATGGATGTCGGTATGTCGCTTGCCTCGACTATTGACGAAATACACGAAAAAAAGCCGGAGCTTACGGTAAAAGAGCTGTTCGCAAGCGGAATAAATGTCGGACGGGATATGATGGGTACTATGTCAAATACGCTTATACTTGCATTCGTAGGAGGCTCGCTCATAACACTTTTCCTCGACTACTGCTACGACCTGTCATACTATCAGCTTATCAATTCAAACAATATCTGCATTGAGATAATGCAGGGAATATCGGGTACTATCGGCATAGTTCTTACGGTGCCTTTTACATCGTTTGTTGCGGCTTATCTTGTAAAGAGGCACAACAAATCAAAGAGTGCGGCTAAGTCCGATAACAATAACCTATAACGCAGAAAACACCGAGCGGAACAACTTATTCCGTTCGGTGTTTGTCGAATAAAGGGCGTATCGCCGTCAATCAAAATATTCTCCTATATCGGTATTGCCGTTGTACTCCTTGCGGATGCGGATAATGACAGAGCCGTCGGGACTCTCCGACTCATCATCTATTCTGAATCTTGTCTTTGACTTTACAAGACCGTCCTTGTAGCGTTCAGCCTCTTCACGATTCAGCCCGAGGAGAGTTTCTGCCGATAAACCGCTGTCCTCTTTCTGTCGGAATGTGACTGTCTGCATAATGCAAGCCGCTTTTATCCTTTTCATATTTTTACCGCCTTTCAGTTTTTCTATATATATTATACTATTTCAATCAAAAAATTTCAAAGCAACTTTTTCACGAATTTTCGGCGGTGTATATTTGTGAAAATGCGCATAAAAAAGCAGAACATCGAATCAAGATGTTCTGCTTTAATTTTGCGTAACAGCTTATATCCTATCAGGTCGTAGGTTTCTGTCTTACCTTTATATGAACCTCTCTGAGCTGCTGTTCAGTTACTTCCGTAGGTGCGCCCAGCAGGAGATCCTGAGCGTTTGAGTTCATCGGGAATGCGATTACCTCTCTTATGCTCTCGTCGCCTGTCAGAAGCATTATCATACGGTCAACGCCGGGCGCCATACCTGCGTGCGGAGGTGCGCCGTACTGGAATGCATTGTACAGAGCGCCGAACTTTTCGGCTACATCCTGCTCTGTATAGCCTGCTATCTCAAACGCCTTTATCATGGTATCAAGGTCGTGGTTTCTTACAGCGCCGCTTGACAGCTCAACGCCGTTGCACACGATATCATACTGATATGCAAGTATATCAAGAGGATTCTTTGTGTTAAGCGCTTCAAGACCGCCCTGAGGCATAGAGAACGGATTGTGGGTAAATATCGTCTTGCCTGTTTCCTCGTCCTCTTCGTACATCGGGAAGTCAACGATAAAGCACATCTCGTATCTGTCATAATCGATGAGATTCATACGCTTTGCAACTTCGGTACGGATCTGACCTGCAAACTTAGGCGCCATCTTCTTGTTGTCGGCAATGAAGTAAAGAACGTCGCCTACTTGGAGCGCACATCTTGTCTTAAGCTCTGCACGCTGTTCGTCGTTTAAGAACTTGTCGATAGGGCCTAAGTAGTTGAAGTTCTCGTCAACCTTTACATAGCCAAGCCCCTTCATGCCTATCTCTTTTGCAAAGGCTTCCATCTTTTCAAAGAAGCCCTTTGACTGACTTGCCATACCGGGAACTCTGATACCTCTTACACACTTGTTTGCAAAAGGCTTGAAGTCGCTGTCGACAAACAGGTCGGACAGCTCGGTTATTATCAGAGGGTTTCTGAGGTCGGGCTTGTCTGTGCCGTACTTGAGCATAGATTCCGCATAGGGAATACGCTTGAACGGTGTGGGAGAAACAGGCTTGTTGCTGAACTTTTCAAAAACTGCGGATAAAACTTCTTCTGCGTTTGCAAAAACATCTTCCTGAGTTGCAAATGCCATCTCAAAGTCCAGCTGATAGAACTCGCCGGGGGAACGGTCTGCTCTTGCGTCTTCGTCACGGAAGCAGGGAGCGATCTGGAAATACTTATCAAAGCCCGATACCATAAGCAGCTGCTTGAATATCTGCGGTGCCTGGGGCAGAGCGTAGAACTTTCCGTGATGCTTACGGCTGGGGATAAGATAGTCTCTTGCACCCTCGGGAGAGCTTGTCGAAAGAATAGGAGTCTGTATCTCCAAAAATCCCATCTCGGTCATCTTACTGCGCAGGAATGATATTACCTGTGAACGCAGAACTATATTGTTGTGCATTCTCTTGTTTCGCAGGTCAAGATAACGGTACTTAAGACGGATATCCTCTTTTGTTTCGGTAGATGTGGGTACTTCAAACGGGAGCTGTTCTACCGTCACCTTACCCAGTACCTCAAGGCTCTCGGCTACTATCTCTATGGTGCCGGTTGCTATCTTCTCGTTGTATGTGCCCTCGGCTCTCTTTATTACCGTACCGCCTATGGTAACGGCACACTCCTTGTTTACGCCGTCAAGAAGAGCTTCGTTCTTCTGGAAGGTTATCTGTACATAGCCGTAGTGGTCACGCAGATCGATAAACTTGATGCCTCCGTGGTCACGGATGTTCTCTACCCAGCCTGCAACACGAACGGTCTTGCCGATATCGGATTCGCTCAGCATCTCGCAGGTGTGCGTGCGGTATTTGTTCTCTAAAAACATTTCTTTCTTGCCTTTCTTTCTTTTATTATCAGCCCTTGAGCTTTTCTTCAAGCATTGCCTTTACGCTTGCGGGTGAAGCCGCGCCTCGAAGTATCTTGTTGCACTGTCCCATAAGGAATCCGAATACCTTTGTCTCGCCGCTTCTGTACTGCTCGACTGCCTTGGGATTAGCCGCCATGATGTCGTTTATCGTCTTTTCAAGCAGTTCGTTGTCTTCTTTTATCCACAGCTGCTGTTCTTCGGCTATATCGGCAGGCTTCTTGCCGGATTCTATCATTTCACGAAGAATTATCTTTCTGTTGTCCTTTGATATCTTGCCGCTTTCGCCAAGCTCAATGAGCTTTGCAAAATCCTCTGCGGTAAACTTCATATCGTCAAGGTCAAGCTCACCTAAGTTTATTCTTCTCATAAGCTCGACTACTATGAATGTCGCTATCGGCTTGGGATTGTCGTATACCTTTATAGCTTCTTCAAAGAAATCGCTGATAGACTTTGAATCGGTCAGCACCTTTGCGTCTGCGGCAGATATGCCGTATTCTCCGGTATAGCGAGCAACTCTCTGCTCGGGCATCTCGGGGATATCCGCCTTTATTGCGGCAAGCTCTTCTTCCGTAAAGATTATCGGAGGAATATCGGGATCGGGGAAATAGCGGTAGTCGTGAGCGTCCTCTTTTGAACGAAGCGAGCTTGTTTCGCCCGTTGCGTCATTGAAGTGGAGCGTTTCCTGCACTACTCTTTCGCCGTTCTCGATAAGCTCTGTCTGACGGTATATCTCGTACTCAATGGCACGCTGAATAGCCTTTGTTGAGTTAAGGTTCTTTACCTCTGTTCTTGTTCCGAGCTTGTCCGAACCTTTTTCTGCAAGAGAAATATTGACATCGCATCTCATTGAGCCCTGCTCAAGCTTTCCGTCGCAGACTCCTGCATACTGAAGCATCATTCTTATCTTTTCAAAGAATGCGACAACCTCAGCCGCAGAGTGAAAATCCGGCTCTGTAACTATCTCGATAAGCGGTATTCCGCAGCGGTTATAGTCAGCAAGGCTGACACGCTCAATATCATCATGAACGAGCTTTCTTGCATCCTCTTCAAGATGTATGCGGTTTATACGCATTGTCTTTTGTTCACCGTCAACCGTGACATCCACATGGCCGCCCAGACATACGGGACGGGGCATCTGCGATATCTGATATGCTTTGGGCAGATCGGGATAGAAATAATTCTTTCTGTCCCACTTTGTAAAGCGTGATATCTCGCAGTTCATGATATAGCCTGCCTTGATGATATATTCGACCGCCTTTGCGTTAAGCACGGGGAGCGTGCCGGGCAGTCCCGAACATACGGGGCAGCAGCGTGAATTAGGCTCGCCGCCGAACTCGGCGGAGCAGGTGCAGAATACTTTTGAATTTGTCAGAAGCTCTGCGTGTATCTCAAGTCCGATAGTAGGATATAATTTCATATTGTTACCGTCCCTTCTTATACCTCGCTGTAACGCCTGTCAAACGACTTTTCAAAAGCGTCTGCGGTCTGTATCAGCGTAGCCTCGTCCCACTTTCTGCCGACAAGCGACATACCTATGGGCATTCCGTCGGCATTATATCCGCAGGGAACTGATATTGCCGGCAATGAAGCGATATTTACGGTAACCGTGCAGATATCCGCAAGATACATCTTTACGGGATCTGTCTCCTGCTCGCCTATCTTATATGCTACGGTAGGAGCTGTCGGAGTCAGTATGATATCCGCATTTTCAAATATCTCGTTATATTCCTTGATTATCTGCTGTTTTAATGCAAGCGCTTTCAGATAATATGCGTCATAGTAGCCGCTTGACAGCGCATAGTTTCCGAGAAGGATACGGCGCTTAACTTCATCGCCGAAGCCTCTTGAACGGCTGTCTCTTATCATCTCGTCAAAGGTTCTGCCCTCGCCTCTCAGACCGTACTTGATACCGTCAAAGCGTGAGAGGTTTGATGCGGCCTCCGCACTCGCTACAAGATAATATGCCGCAACGGCATATTTAAGGCTCTTCATGGAACAGTCAACAAGAACTGCTCCCATCTCTTCGTATTTCTTTGCCGCCGCAAGCACTGCGGTCTTTACCTCGTCGTCTGTACTTTCTGCGAAAAATTCTTTGGGCAGGGCGATCTTCATACCCTTTATATCCTTGCCGACCTTTGCGTTGAAATCTTCGGCAGGCTTGTTTGCGCTTGTAGCGTCACGGCTGTCCTTTCCGCAGATCGTATTCAGTATAATTCCGCAGTCAACAGCGCTGTTTGCTATAGGGCCTATCTGGTCAAGCGAGCTTGCAAAAGCCACAAGTCCGTAGCGTGATACTCTGCCGTAGGTGGGCTTAAGTCCCGTTACTCCGCAGAATGAAGAAGGCTGTCTTATTGAACCGCCCGTATCGCTTCCGAGTGCGGCAGGTGCCATTGCGGCAGAAACTACAGCCGCCGAGCCGCCGCTTGAGCCGCCGGGTACACGGGATAAGTCAAAGGGATTCTTAGTTTTGGCGAATGCGCTGGTCTGGGTTGAACCGCCCATTGCGAACTCATCCATGCTGGCCTTGCCGAGAAGCACATAATCATCGGCTTTCAGTTTTTCTATAACGCAGGCGTCGTAAGGGGGGATAAAGTTGCCGAGCATATTGGAAGCGCAGGTTGTTCTGATACCGTCTGTGCATATATTATCCTTTATAGCAAGCGGTATGCCTGTGAGCGCCTTTGCCTCGCCCTTGTCGATAGCTTCCTGTGCCTTTGCGGCATTCTTCATTGCCTCTTCTTCGGTAACGGTGATATAACCCAGTACCTGTGAGTCGGTCGTTTTTATTCTGTCAAAATATTCTTTGCAAAGCTCAGCCGCACTTATCTGCTTTGTATCCAGCATTTCCCGCAGAGAGCCTAAAGTCTGTTTTTTAAGATCCATATTATATCCTTTCAGCTTAATCTACCATTTTAGGCACAACATAGCAGTTGTCGCTGGGCTGTGTATTGCTCAGCAGTTTTTCCGCAGGGAATGAGGGCTTAGCGTCATCTTTTCTGACTTCGTCATAGCTTATGCTGTTATTATCCTTTGTGTCGTCATAAACTACATCAAATTCTTTAACGGTATCCATAAGCTCTATTATTGCGCTCATTTCGCCCATTACCTTTTCTTTTCCCTCATCGGTATAATTGAGCTTACTCAGATCACACAGATGGTCGATGGTCTTTATATCCATTTACCGTCATTCCTTTCTTTTGCGGCAGTTGTTTGCCGTAGGGCAAAACCTACTGACCCATTATATAGTTATACTTTTACTATTATACTACATAAACGGCGCTTTTGCAAGCGTTAAAGGCAAAAAAACGGCTTTGGCACAAAAAAAGAACCTGCTGTGCTTAAGCACCTCGGGCTTCGCGGCGGAACCGCTAACCCAATTACAGATTCTACAATAAGTATATCAGTTTTTATTGATAATGTCAAGGGATTTTGGGGTGACGTTTTATCTCAGGATGTTTATGATAATCTTCAGGAAATCCGACCAAAAACAGACCTTAAAGGCTTTGCGTGTACAAAATTGCTATATTGGTAAAAATAAAAACGAAGGAGAATATCATGTGCCGGATGCTTACGCCCCCAACGTCACGTCCGAAATCGAGCATGAGTTATCTCCTTCTGATTCAAGAATATCACAAACACCCGAAATTGTCAGCACCGTAAGCAAAAGCCTGTATATAGGAAGTAAAAAAATAGCCTTGCTACTGCGACAGATGTTCAAGCCCCTGCCCTTACGCCCAAAACGACCAGTAGTACAGCTACTGACATTACTCTATCACAAAATGATACTGATGTCAATAGTAGTATATTCAAAAAATAACAGAAGCTCCTAATACGAATCTAAAAGTAAAAGATACTTTAGTCCGTAGGAAAGGAACTTCTGCTGAAAATAATATATCACAACCCTCGTAAAATGCCAATACAAGTATTATGCAAGTTTTGAGAGCAAGCACCACAAAACCGCAAAAAGTTGGTAGCGACAGCTCAGCAGAGTGATACTTTTTGCGGTATGTGGATAGTGCTTCCGCAAATATGTCACCGGCATATTTGCGGAGGAACAATAGCCATTTGCATACAGTTAAGGGGAACTTTTCTTCGTGAGAAAAGTTCCCCTAACCCCTCAAAAGATCGTTTTGTCAAGAATATTCCGCTGTCTGCGGACAGCGGTTTAAGGCTCTGCCTTAAAAATCTGCAAGTCTTTGAAAAGGCTTGACCGAAACTTTTAGTTTTACCCCCAAAAACCTACCGTTAAACCCCGCCGTTTGCAAACCTCTGCAACGCACTACTTGTCCAGAGGCGGAACTGCCAACGGTGGCACACCGTTAGAGCATGTGGAGCTTTTTTGTAGCGTAAGCGTTAAGGGACATATCTGCCGTGTTGCCTGCAAGATATTCGTAGTAGCCCTGACAGCCTATCATTGCGGCATTATATCCGCAAAGCGAGATATCCGGCACGAAAAATTCACTTCCGCTGTCCTTTGCCGCTTTTGCGAGTTTTTCGCGGAGCATAGAATTTGCGGCAACGCCTCCTGCAAGCGCCAGCTTATTATATCCCAGCGCCTTTGCCGCCGCCATGAATTTATCCGTAAGTATCGATGTGATAGTATCCTGGAAGCAGGCGGCAAGCGAATTTACATCCGTCTCTATGCCCTTCTGCTCGTTGTTGTGTATAAGATTTATTACCGCTGTCTTAAGACCGGAAAAGCTGAAATCATATTCGTTTTTGGTGACCGGTCGGGGCAGTTTGTACTTTTGTATATCGCCCTGCTTTGCGGCTCTGTCAATATGAACGCCGCCGGGATATGAAAAGCCCATCGCTCTTGCCGCTTTGTCGAATGCCTCTCCTGCGGCGTCATCGGTGGTTTTTCCGACAGTTTCAAGCTCTGTGTAGCTGTTTACCTTAACTATATGGCTGTGTCCGCCCGACACGACAAGACACAGGTACGGCGGCTCAAGGTCGGGGTGCGATATGTAGTTTGCCGCTATATGCCCTTTTATGTGATGTACCGCTATAAGCGGCTTGTTTGCCGCAAGTGCTACGCCTTTCGCAAAATTTACGCCTACAAGCAAAGCACCGATAAGTCCGGGTGCGTTTGTTACGGCTACCGCGTCAATGTTGCTAAGCTTCATATCTGCTTTTTCAAGCGCTTCTACGCATACTCCCGTGATATTCTCACAATGCCTGCGTGAAGCTATCTCAGGCACTACTCCGCCGTAGAGCTTGTGCTCGTCTATCTGTGTTGCAATTACCGATGAAATTACTTTTCTGCCGTTTTCGGTTATCGCTGCGGCTGTTTCATCGCAGG
>Ga0129308_1003474_pt1 | contig 11237 bp, 8 predicted proteins | sample L827metagenome_FD_94440 | JGI IMG/M metagenome (GOLD analysis project Ga0129308, IMG submission 94440) | Ring-tailed lemur group fecal microbial communities from Wisconsin, USA - L827 metagenome | ecosystem: Host-associated > Mammals > Digestive system > Large intestine > Fecal | place: USA... | reverse complement strand
TGGTGTGGCTTTTGCCGCTTGCGGCAAAAACACGGAAGAAACCATTAGACCGACGATGGCGGGGACCCGTCTGGTAGGAATTCCAGCTACCAACGTTCCTGCGTCTCGCGCCGAAGATTTTTCGGTGCTTCGCAATAAAATCTTCGGCTGTACGTTGTGCTGTTTTACGGGGACCCCATCGGGCCTGCCCGATGGGGAAGAGGAGATTCCGGGCTGCGGCTGCCTTTCTGATGCTCTGCATCAGAAAGCAGGAAGCTGGCCGCGAATCGACGAGGCGGCAAAAACATGGAAGAAACCATTAGACCGACGAAGGCTGAGGGAGAGAAAAGAAATGGCCGAAAGCTCTCGAATGTCTCTCCCACCTGTCATCGTCAGAGCGCGGCTGTCTTCACGGGCACGAATGGCGTGATGGTGGAGATGGCGTGCTTGTAGATCATGCTCTGCTTGCCGTCGGAGACGAGGGTCACGACGAAGCTGTCGTAGCCCAGCACGACGCCGCGAAGCTGAAAGCCGTTCATCAGGAAGACGGTCGCCTGTATTTTGCCGCGCCGAAGCTCCTCCAGATACCGGTCCTGTAACGTTTCGTTGTTTGCCATGGATATTACTTCCTTTCTTTATGTAATATCCATATTCTATCATTGCCCTTTGGCGAAAAATGGGGAATCCTGTCAGCTTTCTGCCGCAAGACGGAGCGCTTCCTCCAAAATTGCGGAGAAATCCGGCTCCCGGTCCAGCAGCAGCCAGTGAATCGCCGGATTTTTGCGGAACCAGGTGAGCTGCCGCTTGGCGTAGCGGCGGGATTCCCGCTGAATCTTCTCGATGGCCTCCTCCCGGGAGATTTCACCCCGGAGGGCCTGCAGCGGCTCCTTGTAGCCGATGGCCTGCAGGGCCGTGGCGTTCGGACGGGTATCGCGCAGCCGCGCGGCCTCCTCGAAAAGTCCCTGCTCCACCATCTGATCCACGCGCCGGTCGATCCGGTCGTAGAGGTCCTGCCGGTTCCGGAAGTTCAGGCCGATCCAGAGGGGCCGGTATTTGGGCGGCTGGGCCTGGGTCTCCAGATTGTGCTCCGTGATGGTCTTGCCGGTCTCGAGGTAGACCTCCGCGGCGCGGAGAATGCGCTTCTCGTCGGCGGGATGGAGCCGGGCGGCGCTCTCCGGGTCGACCCGGCGCAGCAGCGCCAGCACCGCCTCGATGCCCTCCTTTGCGCAGAGGGCCTGCAGCTCCTCCCGCTTTCCCGTGGAGGGGAAGGGAGCGAAGCTGCGCCCGGCGATCAGGGAGTCCACATAGAGGCCGGTGCCGCCGGTGACGACGGCGACCTTCCCGCGATGCAGGATGTCCTGCAAGATGGGGTCGGCCATGGCTACATAGCGGCCCACGGAGAAATCCTCTTCCGGGTCGATGCAGCCGATCATGTGGTGGGGTACGCCCTCCATCTCGGAGACGGTGGGCTTGGCGGTGCCGATGTCCATGCCGCGGTAGAGCTGCATGGAGTCGCAGGAGAGGACCTCGCCGCCGAGGCGGCGGCAGAGGGCCACAGACAGTTTGGTTTTTCCGGAAGCCGTCGGTCCGACGACACAGAGGATGGGATTCATGTCAGCCTCGCTTGAATTGCCGCCGCAGCGCGCCGTCGGTCAGCCGGATGCAGATCGGACGGCCATGGGGGCAGTATTTGAGATCGTCCCGGGTCATGACCTCGCGGATGAGGGCATCCCGTTCGGCCGGCTCGGTGTGCCAGCCAGCCTTGATGGCGGCCTTGCAGGCGATGGTGTGCAGCAGGCTGTCCCGCAGGGCGTCGGGATCGGCCCGGCGGCCGGCCTGCAGGTCGGAGGCCATCGCGGCCAGGGTGGATTCGGCGTCGGCCTCGTCGATGTCGTCGGGGATGGCCCGGATCAGCACCGTCTGGTCGCCGAAGTCCTCCAGCTCGTAGCCGCATTCCCGCAGCAGCGGGCGGTTTTCCAGCAGCGCGGCCGCGTCCTCCTTCGAGAGACCGGCGGCGATGGGGCTGAGGAGCATCTGGGACATGGCCCGGGTCTCCTGCTTTTTCAGCTTTTCGAAGAGAATCCGCTCATGGGCGGCGTGCTTGTCGATGAACAGCACGGCCCCCGGCTCCTCCACGATGATGTAGGAATCCAGCGCCTCCCCGATGACGCGGTACGCCGGCGCAGCCCGCAGGGGCAGCGCCTGCTGCACCGGCTCCGGGGCCTCCGGCGCTGCTGCCTGCTGCGGGACATAGACCGGCAGCGGCTTTTCGGCGGGGGTGACGGCGGGCGTCCGCACCGCCTCGCGCAGCACCGCCGGGCCGTCCGGCCTCGGGCTGTCCTGCTTTGGGAGCAGCGCCTCGACAGCGGCCTTGGAGGGCGTCACGGGTTTGCCCATGGCGGCGGCCATGGCCCTGTAGTCGGCGGCGGACATCTGCCGGAAGGCGGTCTGCTTCGGCGCGGATTGGACGGCCCTGGGCGCTTCTTTCGGCGTGGCGGCCTGCGGCTGCGTCGGGCGGTCCGGCAGCGCGATGTCCTTCTTGCCGGACGCCTTGCCCAGGGCCGAGAGGACGCCGTAGTGGATGCAGTCGAAGACGCTCTTCTCGGAGAGGAAGCGCACCTCGGTCTTGGCCGGGTGGACGTTGACGTCCACGGCGGTCAGGGGAATTTCAATGTTCAGCACGCAGCTCGGGAACCTGCCCACCATGATCTGGTTGCGGTAGGCCTCCTCGAGGGCGGCGGTCATGGTTTTGGATTTGACGTGGCGGCCGTTGACGTAGAATAGCTGGCCGCTGCGGTTGCCGCGGGCGGCGGTGGGCAGGGAGACGAAGCCGGAGACGGCGGTCTTCTCCCAATGGCTGTCCACGGGGATCATCTCCCTGACGGCCTGACGGCCGAACACGGCGTAGATGGCGGAGCGGAGCTGGCCGTCGCCGGCGGTGCAGAGCTGCTCCTGCCCGTCCTTGAGGAAGCGGAAGGCGATCTCCGGATGGGCGATGGCCTGCCGCTGGACGACGGCGGAGACGTTGGCGCTCTCGGCCACGTCGGATTTCATGAACTTCATCCGGGCCGGGGTGTTGAAAAAGAGGTCACGCACCACGATGGTCGTGCCCCCGGGGCAGCCGGCCACGTCGCAGGCGGTGATCGTGCCGCCGTCGAGGGTCAGGGCGGTGCCCTCGCCGCCGGCTCTGGTCAGCAGATTGATGCGGGAGACGGACGAGATGGCGGCCAGCGCCTCGCCCCGGAAGCCCAGGGTGCCGATGGAGGCCAGGTCCTCTTCCCCTCGGATTTTGCTGGTGGCGTGGCGGAGAAAGGCGGTCTGGGCGTCCTGCCGGTCCATGCCGCAGCCGTCGTCGGTGATGCGGATCAGCGTCATGCCGCCGTTCTGAATCTCCACGGTGATGTGAGTGGCCCCGGCGTCGACGGCGTTTTCCACCAGCTCCTTGACGACGGAGCCGGGCCGTTCCACCACCTCGCCGGCGGCGATCAGGTCCGCCACATGGGGAGAGAGCTGTGTGATTTTTGCCATGGAAGACCTCCTAGCTGACGGCGCCCATGACCGCGAAGGCGATCAGGTTGATGGCTGCGTGGAGCAACATCGGCGCATAGATGGTGTCGAAATATTCATAGAACGCGCAGAGAACCAGCGTGGCCGGGAGGTACTGAACCAGGCTGAGGATGCTCTCCAGCGGCGTGAGCAGGCCGAGGTAGCCGACCACATGGATGGCGGAAAAGCCCAGGGCCGTGACGGTGTAGGCCAGCAGCCGGTTCACCCGCCGCAGGCTGCCGAAGATCAGGCCCCGGAACAGCGTTTCCTCAATGACGGGGGCCAGCAGGACGGAGAGAAGAAAGACAAAGGCCGGGCTGCTGCCCATCATGCCGAGGATGGCGTCGTTGTTCCGGTTGCCGAAGCCGGGCTGCAGGGAGAGAATGATGAGGTCGACCACCGTAGAGAGCAGAAAATAGGCGATCAGCGTCGCGGGGACGGCGATCAGGAGCCGTTTCCGGCATGCCGCGAAGGGCCGCAGGTTTTCCCGGAGGAACCGGTGGAAGATCAGCAGAATCGCGAGGATACAGACGCCGTAATAGCAGGCGTTCAGCTCCATCACGGTCGGGAGGCGCCCCAGGAGCGCCCGGAGCAGGATTTGCAGCCCCAGGCTCAGCAGCCGCAGATACAGCGGAAGAAAACAGAGCCCAAGGATCAACTCTTGCTTGGATAATATCACAGAAAAGCGTCGTTTTTGCATCGCAGCCTCGCTTCCTTGCAGAATGGGACAAATCAGAGCAGTTGCTTCAGCTCATAGAGCAGGTTCATCGCCTCGATGGGCGTCAGGGTTTCCACGGTGACGGCCTCCAGACGGCGGCGAATCTCGCCGGCCCCCAGGTCCAGCATGGAGACCTGGTCGTCCGGCTCCGCCTGAACCGGGGCCGCGGCGGGCTGTCCGGCCTCCAGGCCCTTGAGAATGGCCCTGGCCCGGCTGACCACCGGCGCGGGCAGTCCGGCCAGCTTGGCCACCTCGATGCCGAAGGAGTCGTCGGTGCCGCCGGGGACGATCTTCCGAAGGAAGATGATGTCGTCCTTCCGCTTTTTGACGGCGATGTTGTAGTTCCGGACGCCGGGCAGCTCCTGCTCCATGACGGTCAGCTCGTGGTAGTGGGTGGCGAAGAGCGTCTTTGCGCCGAGCTTTTTCGGGTCGGCGGCGTACTCGAGGACGGCCCGGGCGATGGCCATGCCGTCGAAGGTGGAGGTGCCGCGGCCAATCTCGTCGAGAATCAGCAGGGAGCGGGAGGTGGCGTGCCGCAAAATCTCGGCCACCTCGCTCATCTCCACCATAAAGGTGGACTGGCCGGAGGCCAGATCGTCCGAAGCGCCGATGCGGGTGAAGATCCGGTCGACCACGCCGATGCGGGCGGAGGAGGCCGGGACGAAGCAGCCGATCTGCGCCATCAGGACGATGAGGGCGGTCTGCCGCATATAGGTGGATTTGCCGGCCATGTTGGGGCCGGTGATGATGGAGACCTGATGCCCCGCCGCGCCGAGGGTCGTGTCGTTGGCGACGAAGAGGGAGCCCTTCAGCATCCGCTCCACGACCGGGTGGCGGCCGTCCTTGATGACGATCTCGCCGGAGAGGTCCACCTCGGGGCGGACATAGTTGTAGCGCACGGCGATGTGGGCGAAGCAGCAGAGCACGTCCAGAGCGCCGACGGCGTGGGAGGACGCCAGCACCCGGGCCGACTGGGCGGCCAGCCGCTGCCGCAGCTCGGTGAACAGGTCGTATTCCAGGGCCGTGATCCGGTCCTTGGCGGTCAGGATGGTGGACTCCAGCTCCTTCAGCTCCTGGGTGATGTAGCGTTCGCCGCCCGTCAGCGTCTGCTTGCGGATGTAGTTGTCCGGCACCAGACTGGTCTGGGATTTGGAGACCTCGATGTAGTAGCCGAAGACCCGATTGTAGCCCACGCGGAGATTTTTGATGCCGGTCTTCTCCTTCTCCGTGGCTTCGATGGCGGAGAGGCTGCCCTTGCCGCCGTTCATGATGTCCTTGAGGCGGTCCACCTCCTCGGAGTAGCCGGGGCGGATCATGCCGCCCTCGCGGACGGTGAAGGGCGGGTCGTCGACCACGGCGCGGTCGATCAGATTTTTGAGGTCGGAGAGGTCGTCCAGCTCGTCCAGCAGCACGCCGAGCATCGGCGCCTTGCAGCCCTGGAGCAGGGCGCGGAGGTCCGGCAGGCGGGCCGTACCGGCGGCGAAGGCGACGAGGTCCCGGCAGTTGGCGGAGCCGGTGACGATGCGGGCCATGATGCGCTCCAGGTCCGTGACCTCCCGCAGCGCCTCGATCAGCTCCTCCCGGCGGACGGTGTCGGATTTCAGCTCCTCCACGGCGCTCTGGCGCTGGGCGATGGCGTTCGGGCTGAGCAGCGGCTTTTCAAGCCAGCTCCGGAGCATCCGCCCGCCCATGGGCGTCCTGGTCTTGTCCAGCACCCAGAGCAGACTGCCCTTTTTCTCCTTGGCGCGCAGCGTCTCGGTCAGCTCCAGGTTGCGACGGGCCGTCAGGTCCAGCTCCATGAACTTGCCGGAGAGGTAAAATTCCATCGTGCGGATGTGGCAGAGGTCGTTTTTCTGGACCTCTCTGAGGGATTTCAGCAGCGCGCCGGCGGCGATCATCACGGCGGGCAGCGCCTCCACGCTGTCGGGCACGGCGGCAAACTGGGTGTGGACGGCCTCCCGGCAGGAGAGCTCGTCGAACAGCGCCGCGGAGCCGGTCTCCTGGCAGCAGGTAAGGCGCTCGGAGAGAGCCTCCGTCAGGGCGGAATTTTCGACCATGGTGCCGCCGCGGAGCAGCTCCGAGGGGGCGAAGCGGCCCAGCTCGTCCACAACCTTGGAGGAGAGGTCCGCGCCGGAGAGATAGGCGGCGTAGAACGCGCCGGTGGAGATGTCGCAGAAGCAGAGGCCGCAGACCTCGCCCTCGCCGTAGGCGCAGGCGAAGTAGTTGTTGCGGCCCTCCTCCAGCATGGAGCTCTCGGTGACGGTGCCGGGCGTGACAATGCGGACGATATCCCGCTTGACCAGCCCCTTGGCCAGGGCCGGGTCCTCCATCTGCTCGCAGATGGCGACCTTGTAGCCCTTGGCGACGAGCCGGGCGATGTAGGCCTCGGCGGAGTGGTAGGGGACGCCGCACATGGGGATCTTGTCCTCGGCGGCCTTGGTCTTGTCGTGGTCCCGGGAGGTCAGAGTCAGGTCCAGCTCCTTGGAGGCCAGGCGGGCGTCGTCTCCGAACATCTCATAGAAGTCGCCCAGCCGGAAGAAGAGAAGGCAGTCGGGATTTTGCTCCTTTGTGGCCCGATATTGCTGCATCATGGGGGTCAGTTCTGCCATGACGGGAATTCCTCCTAATTAAATAAGCTCGCCGCTGAGCGACCAGGTGGTGCTGCCGGTAACGCGGACGGAAATAAATTGTCCAATGAGCGCGTCTGGGCCGGCAAAGCGGACCAGACGGCCGCCCTCGGTGCGGGCGGTCAGTTGATCGCCGTCCCTGCCGTCGACGAGAACGCGGCAGGTTTTGCCGGCGTAGGCCCGGTGCCGCCCGGCGGAGATGCGGTTCTGTGCCTCGCAGAGCCGGTCGAACCAGGCGTTTTTCTCCCGCCGCGAAATGGGGTCCGGCAGCTTGGCCGCCGGGGTGCCGGGACGGGGGGAATAGATAAAGGTGAAGAGGGCGTCGTAGCCCACGGTTTCAATCAGGGAAAGAGTATCCTCAAATTCCGCCTCCGTCTCGCCGGGGAAGCCGACGATGACGTCGGAGGTCAGTACGAGGTCGGGCATGGCCTCCCGGGCCTGCCGCACCAGCTCCAGATACTGCGCCCGGTCGTAGTGCCGGTTCATGGCCTTCAGCACCCGGTCGTTGCCGGACTGGAAGGGCAGATGGAGCTGCCGGGCGATGTGGGGATTGGACGCCATCGTGTCGAAGAGCTTTTGGGAGGCGTCCTTGGGATGGGAGGTCATAAAGCGCAGGAGATAATCGCCGGGGATTGCGGCGATGCGGGCCAGGAGATCGGAGAAGTCCACGCCGGTTCCAAGGTCCTTGCCGTAGGAGTTGACGTTCTGGCCCAGCAGGGTGATGTCCCTGTAGCCCGCCTCGATCAGCCCGCGGCATTCCGCGATCACGTCCTCGGGCCGGCGGCTCCGCTCCCGGCCGCGGACGTAGGGCACGATGCAGTAGGAGCAGAAGTTGTTGCAGCCGTACATGATGGAAACCCAGGCCTTCAGGCCGCTCTGGCGGACAACGGGAATGCCCTCCGCGATGGAGCCGGCCTCGTCTCCGGTGGCGAAGACGCGCTTGCCGGTGGTGAGGCAGCGGAGCAGCAGGCCGGGAAATTCCCAGAGGTGGTGGGTGTTGAACACGCCGTCCACATAGGGGAAGCTCTTTTTCAGCCGCGCAACGACCTCCGGCTGGCCGGCCATGCAGCCGCAGAGAAAAATTTTCTGCCGTGGATGGCGGCGCTTGGTGTGAACCAGGGCTCCGACGTTGCCGAAGACCCGCTGCTCGGCGTGCTCCCGGACGGCGCAGGTGTTGAACACGACGATGTCGGCGCCCTCTGCGGTGTCGGTCAGGCCGTAGCCGGCCTCTGACAGCATGCCGCGGATGCGCTCGGAGTCGGCCTCATTCTGCTGGCAGCCGTAGGTGTCCACAAAGGCGACGGGCGTGACGCCCTGGGCGTCCCAATATTCCCGGATTTTCTGGCAGTTTTCCTGCTGTGTGCGAAGCGCCGCTTCGGAGATGACAGTCGTTTTCTGATTCAAGGCGTGAGCCCTCCCACCTGAGTAGCATGTAACATCTTATTCTATCATTTTTCGCTGCCGTTTTCAATCCGCAAAGCTGCGTAAAATTCGACCGGCCAGCGGAAGAGAGAAAAATGGACAAAAAAAGCCGCCGGATTTTCCGGCGGTGCAGAGGTGCGGTTATCCGGCGTGGGGGCTGCGCGTCAGGCGGCGGGACAGCAGAATGGCCGACGTACCGGAGGCCAGGGTCAGGATGGAGACGAAGAGCGGCATCCAGGAGACGCTTGCCGCGTCCGGCGCGGCGGCGGTGATCCGCGCGGCGGACAGGACCGGGACCGGCGCGTCCGCAGCGGGCGCGGGGCTGGAGGCCGGTTCCTGCGCGGCGATGGAGACCACATCCGCCGCTGCGGCGCTTTCCTGCGGGACCGTGCCGTCCTCCAGCGCGCCGCAGTTGACGCAGACGCCATCCACATACCGGTGGCCCAGGTTGCCGAGCTTCTGGGTATAGGAGTAGTCGCAGCCCTCGTTTTGGCAGGCGTAGGTGATGACGCCGATGGACTCGCAGGTCGGCTCCGTCGTTACGGTGCCGCTGTCCATACGGTGCTCCGTGCAGGCCGCCGCCGTCACCGGCAGCAGCAGCGCGGCCAGAACGGCCGCAGCGAAGCCGATTGCTCTCCGAATTCCAGCTCTCATGGAATGACCTTCCGTTTCTATCCGGCGCGCGGCGCACGAAAAACTTCGAAAAACGCCGCAAATATCGACAAAATTACAATATATTGTGGATAAAGCGCCAATTAAAAATCTATATCTAGTATACAACGGCCACCTGAAAAGTCAAGCCGAAAAGCGGAGAAAATCGGGATATTTTTGCGGATTGTGGGAGAAGCGGCGAAGCCCGCAGGGCGCGCGGCGCCCCGGACGGAGCGGATTTTCTCAAACAGTTTGAGAAATTCGATTGAAAAGTGGAATTGGCCGTGGTACACTAATTGATACTATGTCCGGTTTTGCCGGAGGAAAGGGAAAAAACATCATGAATTGCAAAAATTGCGGCGCCCCGATGGACGGGGACCGGTGTCCTGTCTGCGGACAGGCGGCAGAACCGGAAGTGGAACCGGCGGCTGAACAGACGGCGGAATCGGGAACAGAGCAGACGGCAGCTCCGGAAACGGAACCGACGGCAGAGACAATGGATTCTGCGCCCGCGGAGGCCCCGAAGAAATCCGGCCATACCGGCCTGATTATTGCGCTGGCGGCGGCCATCCTGGTCATCGTCGTGCTGGTGGTTATGCTGGTACAGGGCAGAAAGAACACGGAGACACCGGCGGAAGCTCCGGAAACGGAAGAGACCGCGGAACCGGCGGAAGAGCCCGCCGAAGAACCGGTCGAGGAGCCTGCGGAGGAAGAGCCCGCAGAGGAGGAGACGCCTTTTGTGCCCTCCGTCTCCTATGTGCGGGAGGAAGGTTTCGACGACGCCCTGCTGGATCAGGTGGTCGCCTCCTGCGGCGACAGTACGCTGACCAACCGCTACCTGGCCTATTACTACTGGCGGGAGTATTATGCTTTTGTTAATATGTATGGCTCCTATCTCAGCTATCTGATGGACCCCTATGCCCGTCTGGATACCCAGGCCTTCAACGACGACACCTCCTGGGACCAGAGATTTATGGAGTCCGCCCTGGATACCTATCAGATCTGCGCCGCAGCCGCAGCTAAGGCCCGGGCAGAGGGCTATACGCTGTCGGAGGAGGAGCGGGACTCTCTGGACAATTTGGAGGCGGACATCAGCGGCTATGCCGCCCAGTACGGCTTTGAATCGGCGGACGCCTACATCGAGGCGAGCTTCGGCCCCTACTGCGACATGGCCTCCTATCAAGCGTTTATGGAGGAGTATATTCTGGCGGCCTCCTATCTGGACGCGAAGCTGGCAGAGCAGGAGGTCTCCGAGGACGAGCTGGAGACCTACTATGAGGAGAACAAGGCGGACTATGAGTCGGCCGGCCTGGAAAAGGACGACACGCCGATGGTCAATGTGCGCCATATCCTGATCCAGCCCGAGGCTGTGGAGCTGCAGGAGGGCGACGAGGGCTATGAGGAGGCCGTCGAGGCCGCGAAGGACGCGGCCAGGGCCAAGGCCGAGGAGCTCTATGCCCAGTGGCAGAGCGGCGAGCAGACCGAGGACGCCTTTGCGGAGCTGGCAAAGGAAAATTCCAGCGACGGCTCCGCCGCAGACGGCGGCCTGATCGAGAATATCTACCCGGGCCAGACCGTGGAGGCGTTTGACGCCTGGTGCTTCGAGGATGGCCGCAAGACCGCCGACACCGGCGTCGTCGAGACGGAATATGGCTATCATGTCATCTATTTTGTCGGGCAGTGCGAGGAGTCCTACTGGTACAGCGTCGTCAGCGCGGACTATGCCAGCGCCCGCTATCAAAAGCTCTGTACCGACGTCAGAGCGGAGTATCCCGTCGAGACGGATCTGACCAAGGCGGCGGTCTATCCCTGCAATACGACGGTACAGCAGTAAAACCGGAGGTCCGTTTCCATGAAAAAGATGCTGTTCTTCGTAAACCCCAACGCAGGCCATTCCGGAATCCGGACCAACCTGCTGGCGGTTCTGCAGATCTTTTGCGGCGCAGGATATGAGGTGCGCATCCATACAACCACCGGACCGCGAGAGATCACCCGCATCATCGCGGAGGAAGGGGAAAACTACGACCTGATCGTCTCCTCCGGCGGCGACGGCACGCTGAACGAGTCGGTGGCCGGCCTGCTCCGGCTGGAGCGGCCGCCGGTGCTGGGCTATATTCCCGCCGGCACGGTCAACGATGTGGCTGCCTCTCTCCGTCTGCCGCTGGACACGCTGGAGGCGGCGAGAAACATTGTCTATGGCGAGCCGATGGACCTGGATGCGGGGACGCTGAACGAACGGGCCTTTGCCTATGTGGCGGCCTTCGGCGCCTTCACCGAGGTCTCCTATGCCACGC
>Ga0129308_1003473_pt1 | contig 11240 bp, 10 predicted proteins | sample L827metagenome_FD_94440 | JGI IMG/M metagenome (GOLD analysis project Ga0129308, IMG submission 94440) | Ring-tailed lemur group fecal microbial communities from Wisconsin, USA - L827 metagenome | ecosystem: Host-associated > Mammals > Digestive system > Large intestine > Fecal | place: USA... | reverse complement strand
CTCTAACCTTCCATAGCTTCTTTAATTCTTCTTGCAGCTTCTTTTAAATCTTCATCGCTTGATGCAATGGAAAAACGAACGTGCTTTTCATCTGTTGAACCAAAAGCAATACCAGCTGCTCCAGCAACTCCAGCTTTTTCTAATAAGAAATCACAAATCTCCACTGATGTATTTAAACCTTCTTTTTCAAAAGCGACCCATGCATAAAAAGCACCTTCAGGCATAACAGCTTTAACGCCTTTGATTTGATTTAAATCATTGATAAACATATTTCTTCTTCTTAAATAAGCTTCTTTCATTTCTTGAATTTCTTTTTGACAATCCAATGCAACAATAGCTCCATATTGAATAAAAGTATTAACACAAGTGATTGAATGAGAATAAATCTTACTCATATATTGGATATTTTCTTTATCAGCAACAACATAACCTAAACGCCACCCTGTCATTGCATAACTCTTAGAAAAACCAAAGATAGAAATGACACGATGTGCAATCTCTTTATAACTTGCTAGTGAAATATGTTTTCGATCATAAACAAGATGTTCATACATTTCATCAATCAAAATATGAATATCAGTTTCTTTGATGTAATCAACTAATGCTTCAACTTCTTTTTGAGTGAGATCATGTCCTGTTGGATTGTTTGGACTACATACAATGACCATCTTTGTCTTTTCAGTCGTTTTTGATAATAATTTTTCTTTTGTTAATTCAAAATTATCTGATTCATCTAATTCTAAAAAGACTGGGACAGCTCCATTTGCAAGAACCATTGGTTCATAAGAAACCCATGTTGGAGCAACTAAAATAACTTCATCTCCAGGATTTAATAAAGCTTGAATTGTCAAAAATAAAGCATATTTTCCTCCTGGTGTTAAAATAATTTGATCTTCACTTGCTTCAATATCATTTTCTTCCTTCAATTTTTGAACAATTCTTTTCTTCAAAGCAGGAATACCACTACCAAAAGAATAATGTGTTTGTCCTTCTTCGATAGCTTTGATCGTTGCTTGTTTGATTGCTTCAGGAGTATCAAAATTTGGTTCTCCACCAGCTAAATTAATAATATCTTTACCTTCAGCCTTTAATTGATTTGCTTTGACACTCATCGCTACTGTTGCAGAAGGTTTAATTTGTTTTACTCTTTCATTTCCTAATTGACCCATTTTTTTCACCTCTATAAAAATATATTATTATAATAACATAATTTCTCAATTTGTCTAAACATTTTTAATGAATTATTCTTTTGATTTCATAAACACCCTGTATTTTATTAAGATTATCAATAGCCAACTGTAAGACTTCTGCGTTTTCAACTGAGATCTTCATCTTAATATTTGCATCAACATCTTCAATACTTGCATTAATATTTAAAATATTGACTTTCACTTGACTTATTACAGTCATAATATCATTCAATAAATTAGGTCGATCCAAACCAATGATTTCAATATCAACTTCAAATTTCTTTTCCATAATGTTTGTATAATCCCAATAGACATCAATTAATCGCCCTTTTTCAACATCTTTGATATTAGGACAATCTGCACGATGGACTTTAATCCCTTGTCCTTTAGAAACAAATCCGACAATTGCATCACCAGGAATAGGATTACAACATTTAGAAATCTGGGTCTTTAAACCACTCATTCCATTCACGGTAATTCCTACACTCGTTGCACGTTTTTGTTGATTTAAAGCATTATTATTTTTCTTCAACATTTTTGATAAATTATCAAAAAAACCTGTTTTACTAGGAATAACTTTTTCTAATAATGTCGTTGCAGTTGCTTGTTTTTTCCCAATTACTAACAACAAATCATCAAAATTCTTAGCTCCAAATGAACCATAATAAGAACTATATGTTTCTGGGTTCATATATTTTTTTTCATCAAGATCTCTACGTCTAATTTCTTCTTTTAATAATTTTCTTCCTTCTTCAATAAAAGTCTTTTGATTTTCGGCATCTCTTTTAGAGATAAACTGTCTAATTTTATTTCGAGCACCAGCAGTTCTTACGATCTTCAACCAATCCTCGCTAGGTCCTGGAGAATTTTTATTCGTTTTGATTTCACATATGTCACCAGTCTTTAATTTTGTACTGATTGGCACCATTACATTATTGACAATGGCTCCAACCATATGGTGTCCAACTTCTGTATGAATACGATAAGCAAAATCAATTGGTGTTGAACCATTAGGAAGTTCAACGATTTTTCCTTGTGGTGTTAAAATATAGACATTTGCTTCAAAAATATCTCTACGTAAAGTATCATAATACTCTTTAGCATCACCATCTTTTACTTCATCACTTAAAGTAATGAAATCTCCTAACCACTGTAACTTACTTACAATATCTTTTTGTTCTTGTTTACTTGAATACTCTTTTCCCTCTTTATAACGCCAATGTGAGGCAATTCCTCTTTCTGCAAGTTCGTCCATCTCTTCAGTACGGATCTGAATTTCAAAAATATGCCCATCTTCACCAATGACAGCCGTATGTAATGATTGATACATATTTGGTTTAGGCATTGCTATATAATCTTTAAAGCGGCCTGGAAGTGGTCTAAAACAATCATGAAGAATACCTAAGACTTCATAACATTTCATTTTACTATTAACAATAACACGCAAAGCATTTAAATCATAGAGTTCATCAAAATGCTTATGTTTAATAACCATTTTCTTATAAATACTATAAATATGTTTTGCTCTTCCTTTAATTCGATATTCAATATGATGTTCAGTCAACAATTTTTCTACTGAAGCCATCATTTTATCTACAGATGCTTTTCTTTCACTACGTTTTGTTTCAAGAAGATCAGCAATTTCCTTATAAGCTTTAGGATCTAGATAAAATAAACAAAGATCTTCTAATTCTACTCTTATATCGTTGATACCTAAACGATGAGCAATAGGTGCATAAACCTCTAATGTTTCTCTTGAGATCCTTTGTTGTTTATCTGGACGCATATATTGCAATGTTCGCATATTATGAAGGCGATCGGCCAACTTAATTAAAATGACACGAATATCTTTAGCCATTGCGATATAAATTTTTCGATGGTTTTCTGCATAAACATCAGCTTCATCTTTGAAAGGCATTTTATTGATCTTGGTAACCCCTTCTACCAAAGATGTAATTTCTTCCCCAAATAAAGAGACCATTTCTTCTTTTGAAACATCACAATCTTCCATGACATCATGCAAAAGTCCTGCGGCTATTGTAATTGGTCCTGTTTGAAGCGTTGCTAAAATGTAAGCAACCCAAATAAGGTGAATCGTATAAGGTTCGCCACTTTTTCTTTTTTGTCCTTCATGTTTTACCATGATATAATCATGAGCTTTTTCAATCAATGCAAAACTTTCTGGATTACTAATATATGTTGAACAGAGTTCTTTGACATCATCAAATGTTAATTGATCATGCATTCCTTTTATTTTCACCATACTTCCACCTCCTTATGAAAAAAGGGTATTCCCTTTAATAAGTTAATACTGAATAAACGTCATACCCTTTTAATAATTCTCTACCTTTTAATGCTTCAAGTTCAATCAAGAATGCACATCCGACAACTTCTCCACCCATTTTCTCGATAAGCTTGACAGCTGCTTCAACAGTTCCACCAGTTGCTAGTAAATCATCAACGATCAAAACTTTTTGTCCTGGTTTAATACTGTCTTTGTGCATATGGATCTCATTTGAACCATATTCTAGATCATATTTTACACTTACTGTTTCCCTAGGAAGTTTTCCTGGTTTTCTTACTGGAACAAATCCCGTATTTAATTCATAAGCGACTGGACAACCAAACAAGAAACCTCTTGCTTCTGGTCCTACGATCATATCTACGTCTTTCCCTTTAGCATATTTTACCATTAAATCAATGGCTTCCTTATAAGCCTCCTTATCCTGCATAAGTGGAGTTACATCTCTAAAAATAATACCTTCACTTGGAAAATCAGGAATGTCAGCTATATAATCATACAAATTCATTAAAATACCTCCCTTTTATCATCATTATAACAAATTCTCACTCAACTTTAAAGATGTGCATGAATATCTTTCAATATTATTTGAATCGTTTTTATATTTCTAAACTCATTAATTTGTAAAGTTCCAATCAAATCAACGGTCTTTTCATTCATTAATTCATTGATCAGCTCACCTTTATGAAAACCTAAGGCATTGAATTTGACATGAGGATATTGAATATCCAGCTTCAAATGTTTCCCCTCACTTAAAGTATATATTCTTTCTATTGGAACATCTTTTAATAAAAATAAAGGACTTTCATTACTCATACCAAAAGGTTCTAAAACTGATAAAGTTTCAATTTGACTCAATGATATATCTTGACTATCTATTAATAAAACATCTTGATAACTTTCCATAACAGCATCTTTTAAAGCATCTTTGATCTCATTTTTAAAATCATCATAATGTTCCTCACTCAAAGAAAAACCACCAGCAAGATCATGACCACCCCAAGTCAATAAATACTTTTGATGATTGATAAAAAATTGATGTAATGAAAAACTTTCAACACTTCTAGCACTGCCCTTATATATTTTTTTATCTTCATCATAATGCATGACAAAACTTGGTAACTCATATTCTCTTGTATATTTTCCAGCAATCAAACCAACAATTCCTTCATGGATCTCATCACTGCCATAATAAAGGAATGAATCATGAGCATCTTTGATTGCTAATTGATATTGCTGATTTGTCAAACTCTGTCTTTTCGCATTGATCTTACCTGCCGCATCAGCAATCTTGATCATATAATCTCTTGGCGCATTTTCCAAAAAATATTTAACTAAAGCGTTAGGATGAATGATTTCTGGCAATCTACCAAATGAATTGATTTTAGGAGCGAGTGTGTATCCAATAGCTGTCGTTGTATAATTTTGAGTATTTCCTAAAAGCAACTCTAATGATGGATACTTCTCCTGTGTCATAAATTCTAAAGCTTTTTTGACTAATGATCTATTTTCATCTAATAAAGGCATCATATCAGAAATTGTCGTAATGGCAGCTAAACAATATAAATATTTATCTTGCTTATGTAAAAGAGCAACAGCCAACTTATAGGCTACAAAACCACCCGATATTTCTTTAAATGGATAATCAGGTGATAATTTGGTATGAATGATACAAGTTGCATCAGGTACATCATCTTCAAAAGCATGATGATCAGTAATAATGACATCTATTCCTAATTCATTAGCTCTTTCTACCGCTTCAAAAGCTTTGATTCCATTATCCACCGTAATAATCAATGAATATCCTTTTTGGGCGATTTGTTCAACTCTTTCAACATTTAAACCATATCCATCAACATAACGATGAGGAATATGATAACCAACCTGTACACCTCTTTTTAAAAAAGCTTGTACTAAGATCGTTGTCGCAAGAATACCATCACAGTCATAATCTCCATATATACATATTTTTTCTTCATTTTCAATGGCTTCCTCTATGCGATCAAGTGCCATATCCGCCTCTAAAAACAAAGAAAAATCATGATAAATGATGCGAGGGTTCAATATTGATTGTAATTGTTGATCATCAAAACCTTTCTGATCAATAATTTTTGCAATCAATGATGGCAAATGATATTCCTTTTGAATGTCTTTATAATTTTGACTTTTAAATATACGATACTTCATTTCTTCTCCTTAAAACAAAAAAACTGCATAAACAGTTATTTTGAAATCAAATCACTAAAATCATCAAGTTTTAAAGTATTTGCTTCTTTAATGACCTTAAATTTTAAATAATCAAACAATGTTGAAAAACTGAGTGACATAATATCATCAATTATTTCACACATTGAAAGTTCCTTTTGATTTTTCCATTTAACATGAAATAAATAATCTTTAATATCTTCTACATCTATTGTATGGACGCCTTCTTTTTTAAACTCATGAGCTTTGATACGCATTAAAAAAAGAATATCCGAAGGGAGTTTTTCTTCAATTTTTATTTCCACACAATCACTTCCATTCATAAATCTCAATTATTCGCATATTTTATTATAAACGAGATTTCGACATAAGGGAAGTGTTTTATGAAAAGAAAATTAATTAATTCATTTATTATTCTTAGCGGAAGTACAATGATCACTAAAGTTTTTTCAATTATCAATAGAATGCTTTTATCAAGACTGCTTGATGAACAAGGAATGGCCTTATATATCTTAGTTATACCAACATTGAGTCTATGTATCACTTTAGCTCAATTATCAATACCTTCAGCTGTATTTAGATTAATATCGCACCCTCAATACTCAAATAAAAAAGTCATTATCTCTGCTTCAATCATCTGTTGTTTTACTTGTGCAATAATTATGATTTTGCTTTTGACCTGCTCACCAATGATTGCACATCATTTTTTAAAAGAAGATCATGCCTTATATCCATTACTATCTTTAATTCCTTTTATTCCACTTGTTGGAATAAGTGGAATTTTAAAGAATTATTATTTAGGAAAAGAAGATGTTTGGCATTTGTCAGTTGCTCAATTTTTAGAAGAAACAGCAAGAATTATTTTTAGTTATGTTTTTATTTCTTATTTTAAAGATCAATCTATTGATTTTCTTGTCAGTATTGCAATGTTAGCTATGAGTGTTGGTGAATTTGTATCTATCATCTATCTTTTTATGAGACTAAAAAGAAAACCTCATATGATCCATATTCATATTGATACATTAAAAAATAACTTTATTTATCATGATTTGATGAATATTGCGTTACCATTAACAGGATCAAGACTTTTACATTCTTTATACAATTTTATTGAACCTATTGTTTTAGTCACAATTTTGACAAAAAATGGAATCAGTGAATCTCATATTCATTTAGACTATGCGATCATCAGTGGATATGTCATCAATATGTTAGTCACACCAACTTTTTTTAATAATGTGATTTTAAGATTATTAGTTCCAATATTAAATCGTGATGTTGCCTATCATCAAAAATATCAACTGCAAAAACATATTTTATGGGGTGTTGTTGCCTGTTTCTTTGTCAGTCTGCCTTTTACTTTTTTGTTTTATTTTTATGGAGATATTTGTTTAAAAATCATGTATAACACAACAAATGGTTACATCTATTTAAAATATATGTCCATTCCCTTTACACTTTTTTATTTACAAACACCTTTAAGTGCAACATTGCAGGCATTAAATAAAAATAAAGAAATGTTTTTTATGAGTATTCTTGAATGTTTGATAGAATTTGTCTTACTGATTCTTCTAACACCCTATTTTCAAACTTTTACAGTATGCATCGTCATGTTAGTTGGATTGTTCGTCACATTATTTTTATCAACAGTATTTATATATCATTATGTATATAAAAAAGCCGCCTAAGCGACTTCATCAAACTGCTTTAACCATTGTGAAAAAACATTTAAACCTTCCTTCACCATTTGTGGATCATTACCAAAACCAAAACGTAAATGATACTCATGATCAAAACATGAACCAGGTACAAAGAAAATACCAACTTCTTTTTGTAATCTTTCACATAATTCTTGAGAAGGGATCGGTAAATCATATTTCAAGAAACCAACAGTTCCATGTTTTGGAATTACGCAAGAAATATGATTTTCTTTTTCTAACCATTTCTTTAAATATTTTTTATTTTCCAGACATATTTCTTCACTTTGTTTTAAAATTATATCTTTATGTTCTAAAATAATTGAAGCAAGATAATCATCGATTGGACCATTACTGATGATATGATAATCTCGACGATAATTGATAAGATTAATCACATCTTTACTTGCTTTGATCCAGCCAAGTCTTAAACCTGCAAAAGAAAATACTTTTGACAAACTGCTTGTCACAATGACATTTTCATCAAGATCACTTGCAGAATAAGCCAACTTATGATCGATTGTTCCGCGATAAACTTCGTCACATAATATATAACAATCATTTTCTTTCGCAAGCTTTATGATTTCTTTCATCAATTGTTGATCAATGAATGTTCCAGTTGGATTGTTTGGACTATTTAAACATATTAATTTCGTCTTTTGAGAAACAACCTTTTGGAAATCTTCAATTTTAGGTAACCAGTGATTTTTTTCATCTAAATAAACATAATCAACAACACAACCTAATGATTCAGGAAAACTATATAATTGCTGATATGTTGGTAACATTGTAACAACATGATCACCGCTATCTAACAATGACATTAAGATCAATTCATTAGCATTGATCGTACCAGAAGTCATTGTAATATTATCAACAGTTCCTGTTTGATATAATCCTAAGATAGCTTTCTTTAAACGATCTGAGCCAACGATAGGACCATAATCGACTTTGATACTCATAAGATCATTCATAAAATCCTGCTGACATAAATCACTCAATTGCTTCAATGTCATACAGCTTACGCAAGTATCAGTTAAATTATAGATACAATCATTTTCATGTTCTGTCATCCATGTTTCTACTAAAAACTCTTGTAGTTTCATGTTAATGCATAACCTTTCTTAAAAATTCTTGAGCACGAGCTGTTTTTGGATTTTCAAAAAATTCTTGAGCATTATTTTCTTCAACGATTTGTCCATCTTCTAAGAAAATAACTCTATTTGCGACTGTTTTAGCAAAGCCCATCTCATGAGTAACAATGACCATTGTCATACCCTCATTGGCTAATTCTTTCATAACTTCCAAAACTTCAATAACCATTTCTGGATCTAAAGCACTTGTCGGTTCATCAAATAACATGATTTCAGGGTTCATACACAAACTTCTTGCGATAGCAACTCTTTGTTTTTGTCCACCTGATAGTTTATTTGGATATTCATCTTTTTTATCTAATAAACCAACTCTTTGTAAATATTGACAAGCTATTTTTTCAGCCTCTTCTTTAGATTTTTTCATAACTTGGATAGGTGCTAAAGTTAAATTATCAATGACTGTCATATTAGGAAATAAATTGAAGTGCTGAAAAACAAAGCCCATTTGACTTCTTAATTGAGAATATGTTTCCTTATTATTTGGATCATAAATTTGACCATTGATATAAACTTTTCCTTCTTCAGGTATTTCTAAACCATTGATACATCTTAAAACTGTACTTTTTCCACTACCAGAAGGACCAATCAAACAAACAATCTCACCTTTTTTAATTTCTAAGGAAACATCATTGACTGCTTTTAAACTTTTAAATTGTTTTACAATATGTTCTACTTTAATCACTTTCAGCCAACTTCCTTTCTAATTTCTTTGAAAAATAAGATATTGTTAATGTCATAATTAAATAATATACTGCAGCAATACAATATGGTGACATAAACTCATAATATTGATTTCCTAACACTTTTGCTGAGTTCATTAATTCAATAGCACCAATGCAGCTGATTAAAGAAGAATCTTTGATCAAAGTAATAAACTCACTGACAACTGGTGGAATAATTCTTTTAAAAGCTTGAGGCAAAATAACTAATCTCATTGTTTGCCATCTTGTTAATCCTAGAGTTTGACAAGCTTCCCATTGACCCTTATCAACCCCATTAATACCACTTCTAATTAATTCTGTTGTATATGCCCCACTATTGATACTCATTGCAACGATACCAATTACATAATAATTCATTCTAAAGACTTCACCTGTGATTTGTGAAATAATGATTGGAACGACATTGAACAAAATCATGATTTGAAGTAACATAGGCGTACCACGAATAACTTCAACATAGACATTCCCAATAAATCTTAAAATTTTATTTTTTGAAATCTTACAAGATGCTCCAATAATCCCAAAAACCAATCCAATTAAAAGGGATAGAGCTGCTATTCCAAGTGAAATCAGTGCCCCTTTTAATAAAAATAATAAATTCTCTGGGGTAAAGATCTTGTTAAAAGCACTAAACATATCTATCCCTACCTTTACTATTTATCTAATTGTTTTAAACCATATTTTTCACATAAAGTTTTATAATCATCACTAGCTAAGAATTTTTCTAATGCTTTATTAACTAAATCAATCATTTCTTGATTATCTTTTTTAGCAATAATAAAGTTTTGTTCATCTAATAATGATTCATCTAACATAACAAATCCTTGTTCTTTAACATAATTTTGAGCAACAGCTAAATCAACAACAACTGCATCATATTGTTTACTTGTTAATGAACTAAAGATTTCTTGAACATTTGTAACTGAAACAACTTTTGCATTTTTAATAGATTTAGCAGCTGTTTCTCCAGTAGCTCCACTTTGAGCAGCAATTGTTTTACCTTCTAAATCTTTTACTGATTTGATGTTTGAGTCTTTGTTGACTACAGCAACTTGAGCTGTTGCAGTATATGGATTAGACCAAGAAACTTCTCTTTTTTCATCATAGGTGAAACCAGAAATACCTAAATCCACTTGTCCATTTTGAACTTGAGTTACAATGTTTTCAAAGTTCATGCTATGCCAAGTGAACTTATATTCAGTATTGTCATCATTCAAATAATTTGGAAATAAAGCAACCATGTCAGCATCAAATCCAATAATTGTTTTACCATCTTTATCTAATGATTCATATGGTGCATAATCTGGTGATACAGCAACATTGATTTCAACGACTTTTTTATCTGTTGTTGTTTCTTTTTCTTGACCACCACAAGCTGTTACAGTTAATGCCATAGCTGCAACTAATAAACCTTTTAATAATTTTTTCATTTTCTTTCCCTCTTCTTTCTATATTTTTATGATATTTTTTAATAAATTAAAAATATCATATGACCCCTTTTTTCCAAATAAAAATCTCTTAGCAATCATTGCTAAGAGACGGAATTTCCGCGGTACCACTCTCATTGATATAGAAGTCTATACCCACCTCTTGTCTATAAAGTCGACAACTCAATATCCTACTTATTTCAAATATTGCTCTCCAAAGTGCGCTTCATAATAAGATAAATTACTGACCTTCCACTCTGTATCAGCTCGCTAGAATCATCATTATTACTACTCTCTTTATCAACGAGTTTAATTATAGTATGTATTATAGACCATCCAACATAAAAGTCAAGAATTTTTTATTACAATTTAAAACTCTTTGTATCTATTCCTTATTTTTCATATAATATACAACACGACTTGAAAACTTATGAACAGTAGATAAAGGTTTTTCTATAGCTGCAAGCTGTTGTTTTACATCAACAAAAAAATAAGATAATTGAGATAATTCTTTTTTGTTTTTCTTTAATTTTAAATTTAATT
>Ga0129308_1003471_pt1 | contig 11245 bp, 13 predicted proteins | sample L827metagenome_FD_94440 | JGI IMG/M metagenome (GOLD analysis project Ga0129308, IMG submission 94440) | Ring-tailed lemur group fecal microbial communities from Wisconsin, USA - L827 metagenome | ecosystem: Host-associated > Mammals > Digestive system > Large intestine > Fecal | place: USA... | reverse complement strand
TCCATCTTCAATTCCTTGCAGATCGTACGAATCTCGTCCTCGCTCTTACCTTCCAAGTCGTAACCCGTCTTTTCCTTGATCGCCTCCAAGATCGGCAAGCGACGGAAAGGAGCCTTGAAGCTGATTGTCTTACCGTCGATCGTGCTCTCGCTCGTACCGTTCACGGCGATACAGATACGCTCCAACAACTTCTCAGTGAAGCTCATCATCCAGTTATAGTCCTTGTATTGAACATAAAGTTCCATACAGGTGAACTCCGGGTTGTGCGTACGGTCCATACCCTCGTTACGGAAATTCTTACCGATCTCGTATACACCCTCGAATCCACCGACGATCAATCGTTTCAAATACAACTCGGTAGCGATACGTAAATATAAATCGATATCCAAGGAATTATGATGTGTCGTAAACGGACGTGCGCTAGCTCCTCCGGCGATAGATTGCAGGATCGGAGTCTCTACCTCCGTATATCCGGCCTCATCCAAGGCGGTACGCATGGTCTTGATGATAGCCGCACGTTTCATGAAAATATCTTTTACACCCTCGTTTACTACCAAATCCACGTAACGCTGGCGATAACGAAGCTCCGGGTCATTAAAACCGTCGTAAGCGACACCATCCTTATATTTAACGACCGGTAGCGGACGAAGTGATTTAGACAGAACTGTCAATTCTTGCGCATGAACGGAAATCTCTCCCATCTGAGTACGGAAAACGAATCCCTTGATCCCGACGAAATCACCGATATCCAGTAATTTCTTGAAAACGACATTGTATGTGTCTTTATTCTCGTCCGGACAAATATCGTCACGAGAGATATAGACCTGTATTCTGCCCTCGGAATCCTGCAACTCCATGAAAGAGGCTTTTCCCATGATACGACGGCTCATGATACGGCCGGCGATACGTACCGGGCGTGGCTCAGCGTCGTCTTTGAATGTCTCTTTTATTTCTTTGGAAAATGCGTTCGTTACATACTCAGCTGCGGGATAAGGCTCTATTCCCATCTGACGCAACTGCTCCATGCTATTACGTCTTATTATTTCCTGTTCACTCAGTTCTAATAGATTCATTATGCTATTATTTTGTATAATACAGCGCAAAAGTACAAAATATTTCTGATTTATGCTGACTTATGTGGTAAAAGGTTGAGGCAAACCATGTAGCTCCCATGGCTCTTTCATTTAACCATGCGTTTCAGCTATGCCGTGACGTATGGCTCACAAGGGAAATTCCGTACAATAAGCTCATAAGAGTAGCTTATCTGTAAAAGGACTGAGAATCAGCATTAAAAAAACAAGATCATCTTTTCGCAAAAACACGTACATGTTTTTGAAAAAAGTCGTACGTGTTTTCCGGAAAGGTCGTACGTGTTTTCCCGAATCCTTCCACCGAAAACGAAAGCGAATGCTAAAATTGACAAGAAGCCCCGCTTAAACGAGATGTTAAATGAAAGAGCCGTGTGTAGCTCATACATTAAAGAAGGAATAGAGTAGTACAAACTTTCCTAAGAAGTATATATCCTTTGCCATTAGCAGTATATATTCTATGGGGGAGTAAGTACTACTGCGTTTTTCGGTTATATAGTTAACAGATCTGTCTTACGCATTGTCATCTATTTTAATCGAGCAAGGCACAAAATGTAATTGCTTTCGGCATCTATATCCGGGAACTTATTAGCGAAAGAAGTTGCGCCTTTTTTGCCGAACAGCAAATGAGCGGGGATAGGAATCACTACCCAACCGTTTTCTTGTGGGAAAATATATTCAGGTTCCCAATCGAAAGACGAGTCGAATAGAAATTCTTTGATCAGTTCGCTTTTACCTGTGGCTTTGTCTATCAACGCGTAACTTTTTAAAGCGTCGGAAGCTCCTTCGAAGCGTAGAAGGATTTTTTGTTCACCTTCCATGAAAAATGGTATGTGCCCGATATAGCCTTTTTCGGAATACGCTTGCTCTAATAGGCGGCTATTATCCGAGGATTGCCAGAAATCCTTTGGCGGTATTCGGCCATCTACATCGATGGTATAGGCGGGGCGCAACTTCTCTCGGGTTAGCTCATATACATGATTGCTACGATATCCGTTTAAGAAAACACGCCTTTGGTAAGTCGGGAAAAAATCCTTAAACATGTGGATGAGCTTGGTGTGGGCCACGGGGTAATAGGAATTGATCACCTCTCCATTCTTCCAGTTTACGATATAAATGTTGTTCCGTGAGTCCCTGTCGCCCATTGTATTTAATATGAGCGTACTGTCATCCAGTATGGTCAGATCCCGGAGTGATAGCTCGGGGAAGCGTTTTTTGCTAATCATTTCCCCACGCTTATTGTAGGTCACGATTGCGGATGTCATGCGATCTAAGATGGAGATATCCCCATTGGCTTGTACGGTGAAATTGAAGAGCGACAGATAGGAGTCCGGTCCTTGACCTTGTTTGTTCAAGGTCGTCACGTATTTCCCCGAGCGATCGAACAGGGTTAATTTAAAGAGATCGCCCACATAAATGTAATCATCTTTTACGATGATCCGGTTTATGATATCCAATCCTTCTAGCAATGCTTGATCATCGCTATCTAGTGCGACAAACTCATATTCACTAAAAAGTTTGTCTAAAGGGCATTTTATTTCTTTGCTCAAAGGGATTTTGATAAAATGACCATCGGTCTCAAGGTTGTTCCCCATACTCAAGAATGGGAGAGCTATATTTGTTTTGAAGTTAAAGTGAACTTTTCTCGAAGTTCCTCTTTGGAATAGTTTACTACTTCATTCATGTCATGCGTAGCTTTTTCGCTATGTATCCTTGAACGGAACATCCCGTTTTGATCCCGGGGATGGGATAAATGGAACAGACAGCCATCGCTTCGATAAATTCGGTAGCCAAACTCAAGCCAACGGTAATGCCTTTCCCCATCCTCCAAGCCCCAACCGTAGAAATCTTCATTCTCCATACCCGCTTGCAGGTATTTATCTGTTTGTATGAAGACCGCTCCTCCAACCGCTCCGATCACTCCCTCTACCGTGTATAAAGAGTTCATCTTCGCCTGATGTTTTTTCAGGAAATCTAAGTCACGATAGAGCCAGTAATGTTCTCTCAATATATCTGACGTATCTAAAAAATTGCCATCATACGGATATGCGACATCGGAAATCCTAGTTCTAAGTTGTCTCACCGCATCCAATATCTGAAGATAGTCTAGTATCACGTCTGCGTCCCAAATACAAACGAGTGGGGTATCAACTTGCCTGGCGAGGATATTCAAGTATTTGGTCTTGTAGAATACCGGGTCTTTATCCATAAAGAAGGTGTACTTCACCGCTTCATCTTTTATTAACGAGGGGATAATCTCATTTGGATATGAGGAGGCCTCTAGAATTAAGATGCGTGTCCGGAAATGACGTACTATTGAGTCCACGGACATCAACAGGTTTTCCAAACGGATCATGGAATCGATTCGTACGGGAATAATAAATGTTGTATCTGTCAAGTCTATTCGCATAAATGTCTTTGCTTAATGTTCAATAATGCTAATACCACACCGGGGAAACCATTCAATAATCCTCTGTGTATATTATAGTAGTATTCGTTATCCGTTAGGGCATCCCAAGCGTCAGATGAGATGATCCGATCGTAAATTAGATGCGGATTGAAAGGAATAGTGTGCTTAGGAAAGTCCTTGTTTAATCCCTCTAGCAAGAAATATAGAGAAGCGTATCCATTGCTGATATAGATGTCCCTGTCTTTGATCTCTCTATTATATATTATGTCTAGGTTGATTGATTTTCTTAGTTCGTCCACATACCTTTGCCAATTCGGTGAACAATCCCGTAAAGGTAGCATACCCCATAACAGATATAGTCGGTTTAAATGCAGATGAGGCAAATGGGAGAACATATACAGAGATAGTTGTTCCAGAACCTTTTGTATCCGATCTTTGTAAAAATCATATTGTATAAGACAAGACAGGGTTTTCATTAATATCGGTACGTGATATTGGTAAATGGAAAACGTATAGGATTCCTCGAAAAAGGAGGCATCTATCAAATCGGCCAATTGATTGACTAACTTGATGATTAAACCCTCGAAAGGGAAACGCTCATTATCGTTTGTCTGGATTTCCAGTCTTTTATAGATGTAATATAAGAAATGGATGAGTTGAGACGGTGAATATCTAGATTCCATATTTCCGAAGACTAACTTTTTAAATAGTAAATCATCGATACCATTTAACAAATCATTAATGTCACCGTTTACGAATTGCTTTTTTACAATCTAATCCTAACGCAACTCCGCATAAACCTTCCTCCACGGTGAGTTTTGCGTTTTTAGAGAGATCATTTTCTAAGAGATCGTCCAGCAATCGCTCAGCCTCTTCTTTATAAATGGTTTCTTGCGTATAATCATGCAAATGGAATAAATAAATGATCAATCCCATTTTTCCATGTGCCAATCCGAAAGGATAGTCGGCTTGTAATGAGTCTATCAAATACTTGTTTAGCGAGTTGATTCGCGATGTTAGGTTGTTCATAGTTCTCAGTTTATTAAATAGGACATATCATTTAACTCGTATTCTTCAGGTAATAAATAACCGTCTATCAAAACAGTTGGAGTGGAACTGATCGTATTGCGCTTAACCCATTCGTTTTGTGTATGAAAGTTGACTAACATTTCTTTGTCATTAGGATTTAATTTGTATCTTTTATAGTAATCCTCTTTTTTATGACATCCTTTTGCGTACCAGCCAGATAAGAATCGTAAATAATCCGATTCATTATTTAATAGATACATGGAGGTCAGTAACATGGCGCTAGGTTCTAATTCCTGGTTAAAAGAGGTCAAGATGATTTGTATGCAAACCTCTTCTTTATATTCTTCGAGTAGCTGTTCAATTTTAGGGTGTAATTTTGCGCAAGGAGCACAATGTGGATTAGAGATAATGGTAATCCACTTTTTGGCATCCCTATTGCCCAATAATATCCCTGTATTTTTGTCAATGTCATATTGAGGCTGTTCGTTTAATAATGTTCTAAATACAGAGGCATTTAGTTTTATGCTGCTAAGTTTATTGTTGTTTCGCTGGATTTGCTGTCCTTTTACATATAATGTGATTGTAAAATGGAGCAGTAAAATGACGAGCCCATATATGCATCCAACGGTTATGAAATCAAATAAATCCCATTATAGAAGTCCATGCCTATCGCGAATAGAGAGATAAGAAAGGTGATCCATACGGTCGCTTGTACGGATAAACATAAAGCGCACCATTGTTTTACCCTGAATTTTTGGTACCATACGCTCCACGCTGTATAAGGTAACGCGATTATATTCAGAGTCTCTACATATATGACGTATTGGGGCAATAAAGCGATAGACAATATTGCGGAAAGAAAATATCCTAAGCCGAAGACACTCCAGTTGATCCCCAAGAAATGGGATGCCTGGGAATCAAGTGTTCCGCTACAATCACTGGATTTCAGAAACAGGGAACAGATTTTGTTGACATATTTATCCGAACCCAAGATCTCTCGAGAAAGCAGGATACTGCAAAAAGAGGCTCCGATCACATGAGCCACCCATAATCCCCAACTTCCTATCTCCATTCCTCTGTTGGTGATAAGGACACACCCTATTAGTGATAGAAGTAATGATACGAAACATGCGATTAGTATCCGCTGTCGTAAGTATTCTTTTCTATGATCTTTATAATCCGGTTCAATTGATTCATCGGTAGATTCGAAAAGAAGGACGATTCCAGACCATCATTCCAAGAATATCGGGATAGATAATGTGATACTTTTACCTCGCCATGAATAGGAGATAGCCTCGGCGGAAACATGTCGCACCAATACAAACTCATGATCTACGTAAGCCACAAAGGGTACATCCAAAGAGGATAAGCTTTCTTGTGTTTTTTGAATTTCAGCCGCTACATTCTCTATCTTATAATAACGTAGCATCTCGGATAATCCCAATAGGTTGTTTTTGTGTGGGTGGCTCTCGTAGAATCTTATGGTGAAATCTTCCGTGTGTTTTATCGATAAGATTTCTAAAATTTGGATGAATAGATTGTCATGGCTCATTGCTTCAGATCTTTAATGATTACCTAAGTTTACCAATAAACAATACCGGATTGCTCTCCTCGTTCAGCCCAGGGAAACGTCTTGCGAACTCTTCCTTCTTCAAGACATCTTCCGGATACATTAGCATGGCGCACCACCCCTCGTCCAGCGAGAAGAACTGTTTGGGCAACCACCGAAAATTATTATCGAACTTGATGTTCTCTAAAGCCCTGGCGTTTCCGTCTTTCTTATCGATCAAAGCTATTCCGTTCAAGTCATCTCTTTTCCCCTTAAAGGAGAGCAATATCGTTTCCTTGGATTCCACGTAGTCCGGGATATGGCCGATGTATCCTTTCTCCGCTTCTTCCAACATGAGTTGCATGCCCTCTTTTCCCTCTTGCGTGTAAAAGCCGACGGGCGGTATCCTGTTATCTACGTTTATTTTGTATCGTATTTTTGAACTATCCAAAGTGCATTCAAGGATGTCGTTGCTTTGATAACCATGAGAGATAATATGTCCTTCATACCGTTCGAATGAGTTTGTGAATGAACTGATATATCGATTGCAGTTGATGATGGAATCATACGAGTTTATAATGGTTCCCGTATGATGGTTGATGATACGGTACCGTAGTCGATCGGGGGTAGGCATACATTTTATGATGTATAGACTATCGCTCAAAAGAGTGATCGCCTCTATATAGCCGACATTCTCGTAACGTTTTTTGTTGATGAATTGGTGTGAATTTGAATAGGTTACGATTTCATTGGTGGATGCGATCGATAGATCTCCATTGGGCCATATCATGAAATGCTCAAAGTAGAGGTATGATTGCGGATCATTTCCCTTTTTGGATAAGACTCGTTTGAATTTTCCATATTTATCCCAAACAATTAATTGCTCTCCGGAGCCTATGTAAATATCCTCTTGAAAGATAGCGATGTTTTTGACATTGTAAAGTACATCTATCAATGCGTCATCCCTTGTTTCCAAAGGGACATACCAGTATTCCTCAAACATTTCATTCACGTCTTTTTCTACCCGATGTGAGAGTGGAATAAAATACTCGATTATTTCATCCTTGCTATTATCCTTGGCTCGATCCGGATTACAACTGATAAGCAAAAGGGAGGCTAAAAATAGAAGATAGATCATGGTCGTTAAGCGAAAGGGTGGACGATAAGAGATGACATCTGCTAGAGCCACCCTTTTCTTTTATTGTTAACCTCCTATGGTATTGCAGTTCTGTACTCCTCCATGGCCGGAGCATTTAGTATCACATTGAGAACAACTATCAGCATCAAGTCCATATTGGAGGTCATAACAATGACAATATGCACTTCCTCCCCCTAAGATTTTCATCATTTGCTCTTTTGGAAGAACTTTACCTTGTCGGTTTAACACTACTTTTGTCAGTTTTTTTAGATTGTCCATAATTTGAAAGATTTAAAAGGTTAATTGATGTGTGATCAAATGTTTTTGCTTTGATATTTACAAAGAAAATAAAAAAAATATAAAAAGTAATAGGTGTTGCGTTTTTTTTTAATTGTTATTTATTATATTTCACTTATGTAATATTGCTGATTATAATAGTGTTACGGAAGACTATGGATACATAGGGGGATAAACCCTTTCTATACTTACCCATACGATTCATCTACGGGGCGATTGTTTAGATCTTGTAGTAGTAGGGCCGCACTCCTTCCGGCAGGAAGAAACGGATATCCTTGCCGGTTTGGTAAGCGTTACGGATAAATGTGGAGGAGATTTCCATCAAGGGAGCGTCTACCTTTTTCACGTTCGGATAAATGGCAGGGATCGAGATGTCGAATCCTAGGCGGGGATAAATCAGCAGTTTGTAGTCTTGGAGTATTTTTTCGTGTTCTTTCCATCGGGGAAAAAGCTGCCAGTTATCGGCTCCCATGATAAAATAAAAGTCCCGATTCGGATAGTTACGGGATAAGGTTCGTAGGGTATCAATGGAATAAGAAGGTTTCGGTAGGTGGAACTCAATATCGCAGACCTTGAATTTAAGATATCCGTCAATGGCGGCTTGGGCCATTTCCAACCGTAGTGAGTCATCGAGCAAGTCATCCTTTTTCTTCAGCGGATTATGAGGCGTGACTACGAACCACACCTCATCCAGTCCCTCGAACTCACATAGCCAGTTCGCCAAGGCGAGATGGCCTATGTGGATGGGATTGAACGATCCACTGTAGATGCCGGTCTTGAGTCCCATCCGATTTTTATTTAACCCTTCTTTTGCCAACCCTTATAGTTGATGAAACAAATGAATATATTAAATATCAAGGCCCCCCCGATGATATACTCCTTATAATACAGGCTGATACCACCTAGTATGAGGCTCGCTATCCCACAAACGATAGAAAGCCCCATCATAAAACGGGTATTCTTGAATATATTAGGCATAGATTATTGGTTTAAGAACTCACGAATGATCTTCAATGCGTCTTTTTGGGCAGTCTCCAGATCATCGTTTACGACAACCTTATCAAACTGTCCCGTGAACCCTAATTCATACTCAGCCTTGGCGATACGGCTTTCGATAACTTCCGGGCTGTCTGTTCCCCGTCCTTCCAATCGCTTCCGTAGGTCATCGATGCAAGGAGGTTGGATAAAGACAGACAGGGCACGATCTCCATAGAATTTCTTGATATTACATCCGCCTACCACATCCACGTCGAAAATCACATTATCTCCTTCGTTAAAGATACGTTCTACCTCGCTCTTTAACGTACCGTAATATTTATCGGTATACACCTCCTCATATTCCAAGAAGTCTCCATTAGCGATACGACTGCGGAACTCTTCCGGCGTAAGGAAATAATATTCCACACCATTCTTCTCGGTTCCCCGCGGAGCCCGGCTGGTAGCCGAGATGGAGAAACGAAGGTGTAAATCCTGTTTCAAAAGATAATTAATAATGGTTGATTTTCCGGAACCCGAGGGTGCGGAGAAGATAATTAGTTTGCCAGCCATTCTCGTTAATCTTATTATAATACGTTTAGTACCTGTTCCTTGATTTGTTCCAACTCGTCTTTCATCTGCACTACGATTTTCTGCATCTCGGCGTGGTTGCTCTTTGAACCGAGCGTATTGATCTCACGTCCCATTTCCTGAGCGATAAAACCGAGCTTCTTGCCTTGGCCGTGACCGGATTCCATGGTTGAGATAAAATATTTCAAGTGGTTGTCCAAACGGTTCTTTTCCTCGTTGACATCCAGCTTCTCGATGTAATAGATCATTTCTTGTTCGAAACGATTCTTGTCGTAGTCCTTTTCGGCTATCTTTTGCAGGTTATCCATGATACGAGCCTTGATCTTCTCGATACGTTCCCCCTCGTATTTCTCCACTTCTTTCAACAGAGTGGCGATATTGGCTATCTTTTGCTCGAAAAGCTTTTGAAGCATGGCTCCTTCTTGGATACGGAAATCACACAGGTGCTTGATAGCGTCCTTTACCGTTTCTAAAACCACCTCCCATTCGGATTCGTCCGGTTCTACGGTCTCGGACTTGATTGCGTCCGGCATCCGGAGCAAGGTCTGGAACCAATCGTTCGGAACGCTGATATTCAGTTTCTCAGCGATCTCCTTGATTTGGTTGTAATAATTCTCTACGGCGGCAAGATTGATCTGTGTAGGAGTATCTTTGCCTATATATTCTATAAAGATATTGAACTCAACTTTTCCCCGCTCCAAAGATTGAAGTAACAGGCTTCGAAGCTCCATTTCCTTATCCTTGTATAAGGAAGGGATACGGGTGGACAAATCCAATTGCTTACTGTTTAAAGCCTTTATCTCTACGGTTACTTTTTTTGAAGGGAGCTCGGCAGTAACCTTACCGAACCCAGTCATTGATTGTATCATTTTTCTCAAAAGTTTGCGCAAAGATAGAGATAAAAACTGAAAGGTGGTATGATATTGTCTAATATAAATAAAAGGTAACTGCACCAGAATCAACGAACGACACTTTTTTATAAGATATCAGAGGCTCTATTTTAGTAAGTGGACGTACATATCTAGGGTTGATTTTTTGTGATGGGATAAAGATTGTTGTAAATGGGAGCTGAGTTGTTCGGATAATAATTTAGTTTCTTATTGTGGATTAAGCTTAAAGTTTGTCTTTTTGCTTTCTTTTGCGTATTAAACAATCTAAAATTAAGTGTTATGAAAAATTTAAAACAATTTTGTGCCGGTTTATTACTAAGTATGCTGATTTCTTGTTCGGCTCCAATGGATGAACAGGTAGTAAAAGATTATTTATCCCAATCTCCCGCAGTTACTTTATATGCGCCCAGTTATAGCGAAAAGAAATTAGAAGGTTGTGATGAGGATTATTTGGGTAAGAAAGAAGGGCTTTGGAAAAATTCGGAACCTACCTATTATTATAAAGTGTATAATTATAAGGTGGATCGGATAGAAAAATTCAGAAAAGACGATGATCAAGCGGTTTGTATCGTTTATTTACTCCCTGATAATTTAACCAAGGCAGGGAATATCTTGGAAGACAATAGATCTCAGAGCCCTTATAAGGCACAGCTTAAAGATGGCTTGGATTGTGAGGTCGTATTTAAGAAAATTGAAGGGGAATGGAAGCTTATCGTTTTTAAATCGCTAAGCTTCCAACGTTCTTATTGGTACGAAGAAGATCAACAGCCATATAGCTATACGAATTTGTTGCAATGGGATAAATAAGATTTTTGACGGAATTCGTTTAATGAATAAGAGGAGTGCTAAATTCCTCTTATTTATTATATTTCCTGTGGGATTGGATAAATCTTCTCAAAATGAATGGAGTCCAAGAATATCGAAAACTTGGGAATTTTAAAAGACGGGTCATATAAATTGGTATTTAGTTCATATTTAATGATATGTAATGGTAGTTCGGAGCAAAAAAATGCGAGGGTGTCTCTGGTATTAAATGTATTGTCGAATGGTTTATGTATGGATAGATAATATTGTGCCTTTTGACTTAATATTTGATTGGAATCGTTTTTGAATCGTACGATAATGATAGAATTTTCAATGCTTTCGGAGCAGAATTGGTCTATTGTACATTCCTGCAAGCCATCTATACCGGAAATCTCTTTAGATAAGGAGTGGATGATAGATATGGAGTCTTTTTCTTTTATGAGTATACCGCAATGTGAAATCTCAATGTTGTCG
>Ga0129308_1003468_pt1 | contig 11250 bp, 11 predicted proteins | sample L827metagenome_FD_94440 | JGI IMG/M metagenome (GOLD analysis project Ga0129308, IMG submission 94440) | Ring-tailed lemur group fecal microbial communities from Wisconsin, USA - L827 metagenome | ecosystem: Host-associated > Mammals > Digestive system > Large intestine > Fecal | place: USA... | reverse complement strand
TCGCTGTAAAAATCGTCCTCCTTCAGAAGCTCCATCACGTCGAACAGCGCTTCTTTGTCCAGAAGTACGGCCCCCAGCACGGATTTTTCCGCATCGTCGCTGTGGGGCGGAATTCGTTCCATCTGACTCATATCAGTCTCCTAAACGATAATATTTACTTTGCACTTGGCCGTCACTTCGCTGAACAGCTTGATCTCCACTTCCATCTCGCCCACCTGCTTGATGGGACTGTCCAGAACAAACTTTTTCTTGTCCACCTCAAATCCGTACTGCTCCTGCAAAGCCTCGGACAGGTCCTTGGATGTGATGGCGCCGAACAGACGGCCGCCCTCGCCGGCCTTGGTCTTGATGGTCACAGTGACCTTCTCTATCTTCTCAGCCATGGCTCTGGCGCTGGCCAGATCCTCTGCTCTTCTGGCCCGCAGTTCTTCCTGCTTCTTTTCCAGCTCCTTTATATTGCCGGGAGTCGCCTCCTTCGCCAGACCTCTGGGGAGAAGCATATTTCTGGCGTAGCCGTCGCTGACTTTGGCCACAGTTCCTGCCTTTCCCACTCCTTTAACGTCCTGCAATAATATTACCTGCATGTCTGTATCCTCCTTTTATTCTTTCCTCTATTTTTCTTTTGTCCTCTCGTCCATGATCTGACGGATCTGTTCGATGGCCTCCTCCGGCGGCACATCCACCTGAGCGCCTGCGGTGGTCAGATGACCGCCGCCTCCCATCTTTTCCAGCACCGTCTGCACATTGATCTCTCCCAGGGAACGGCCGCTGATGACCGTGATGCCCTCCTTATTCAATCCCGCCACAAAGCTGACCTTGATCCCCTCGATGTCCAGAAGAGAATCCGCCGTCTGGGCGGCCAGGATCTGCATGTTTGGATCGGAATCATCCGTCCAGGAGTAGGCCGCTCCGTCTCCGCTCGTCTGAGCCGAAGCGATGAGAGCCGCCCGTTTGCGGTAAAAATCGATATCGGTCTGAAACAGCTGGCGTACGTTGGCGGTATCCGCCCCCATCCTCCGCAGCCACGTGGCGGCCTCGAAGGTCCGCACTCCGGTCTTCACCGAGAAATTCTTCGTGTCTACCGTGATCCCGGCCAGCAAAGCCTCCGCCTCCAGCTTATCGATGTCCTTTTTCTCCCCGATGTACTGAAGGATCTCCGTCACCAGCTCCGAGGTGGACGAGGCGTAAGACTCCATGTAGGTCAGCGTGGGATTTTCTATGCAGTCCTCCGAACGCCGGTGGTGGTCGATGACCACGATCTTATCCGTTTTGTACAGCAGATCGGGACACTCTGTCAGCCCGGGTCTGTGGGTGTCCACCACGATGAGCACCGTCTCTTTTTCGATCATGCTCAGAGCGCCGTCGCTGCCTGCGAATTTATAGCTGCCGCTCTGCACGGCCCGGTCATAGATCTTCTGCAGCGATTCGTGGAAGGAATTGATGACGATCACCGCTTCCTTGTTTCTGTTTCTTGCGATGTGATACACGCCCAGAGCCGCGCCGAAACAGTCCATATCCGGCCCCTTATGTCCCATGATGATCACGTTGGACGCGTTGTCGATGAGCTGGCGCAGAGCGTGAGCCATGATCCTGGACTTGCCCTTGTTGCGCTTTTCCACCGTCTGCAGCGTTCCGCCGTAATACTCTACCTTGCCGACTTTTTTCACCACGGCCTGATCGCCGCCCCGGCCAAGGGCCAGGTCCAGCGCCGCGCCTGCGTATTCATCCGACTGCATGGGATTCTTTCCCCCGGCGCCGACGCCGATGGAAAGAGACACCGGAAAGTCCGCGTCCGTCTCGATCCCGTGAACGTCGTTGAGCACGGGGAATTTATTGGCTTCCAGCCGTTCCAGCTGTTTGACTTCGAGTATCATAATATATTTGCTCTTGCTGATCTGCGTGATGGAGATACTGTTCTTCTGTCCCCACTGGCGGACAGTCCTGTCGATCTCCGCCGCGATGCTGGATTTGCGCTCCGGCGGAGAACTGGCCAGCAGATCGTCGTAATTGTCCACGTTGATATAGCCCAGACAGATCCGCTCGTCCTTGTAAAGGGTCTTCAGCGTTTCCAGACTGGTCACGTCCAGCCAGTAGAGCATGGTGTTTCCGCCGTCGTCCAGCATGGAAGACATGACGCGGAAGGTCTTTCCCCCATGGGTGACCAGAATGTGCTTTTCCACATCCTCCTCGCAGAGAAACTCCGTATGTTTCACATTGGTCACCTGCTTGATGTTCGTGCTGAACATCTCCACGTCGTCGAAGATCTCCGCAAATTTCTTGTTGATCCAGAGAATTTCTCCGCTCTGATCGATCATGCACAGGGGCAGAGGATTTTTCGTGATGAAGTGACGCGTGGTGTCGTCCATCTCCTCCGTGATGCTCTTGGCGTATTCGCCCAGAGCTTTGCTCCGGTTCCCCTCCATCTTCTTGTAATACAGAGCCAGCCCGCCGACGACGGCAAAGGCGGCCAGTCCCGCGGGACGGCTGAAAAACAGCAGCGCCAGCGAAAACAGGAGAAGCACGGCCATGTTGATCCGGAGATATGGACCGATTAAACTTTTAATAAATTTTGTACCCATTTATTACTTCCCTCTCAGGCTTTTCCCGGTTTTATCGTACCTTTGATTATATCATAGACCGCGCTCTCAATTGTAGTATTTTTTGCCGTACTATATATTAATATATGTATTAGATGTATAAATTACCCTAATCATTAAATTATTCTTTACTGAATTCACTCATCTAGTGGGCTCCGCGGTTCCCCCCACAAAATCCTGTGGCCCAAACCCGAAACCCCGGGAATTTAAAAAGAAGCGAGAAAACCCCGCTTCTTTTATTTTTCTTAGTCGGCTGTGTAAGGCAGCAGCGCAACGATTCTCGCTCTCTTGATCGCCTTTGTGACTTCTCTCTGATGAACGGCACAGGTGCCCGTGATTCTCTTGGGCAGGATCTTGCCTCTCTCTGTCACATACTTCTTCAGCTTCTCGACATCTTTATAGTCGATGGTCTCTGTTTTATCGGCGCAGAACTGGCAGACTTTCTTTCTGCGCATTCCGCCGCCGCGTCTCTTATCCATCACCATGGTTTATCCTCCTTCTTTACGATATGGGTTTAGAATGGCATGTCGTCGTCCGTCAGGGCTTCAAAACCCTCCGGGATCATATCGTCGCGGTCATCGGCGCGTCCGCCGCCCATTCCGGACCCGGAACCGCCTCTGTCGCCCCATTCTAAAAACTCGACTCTGTCAGCAACAATGTCAGTGGTGTATCTCGTTTCACCGGCCTGCGTTTTGTAGCTCCCCGTCTGGATCCGCCCCTGAACGCCCACCAGACGTCCCTTGGAGAGAAACCGCTCGCAGTTTTCCGCCTGCTTGCCGAATACTACAATGCGCAGAAAGTCGGCCACCTTTTCTTTGGAAAAGGGGCGGTCAACAGCGATGGTAAAGGTCGCGACCGCATTCTGAGTGCCCGAGGTGTAGCGCACCTCCGGATCTCTGGTCAATCTTCCGATCAAAACTACTGAATTCATAATGTCACCAACCCTTATTTCTCGTCCTTGTTGATAATGATGTGTCTCATCACGTTGTCAGAAATCCTGAGTCTTCTGTCGAGTTCCTTCGGCAGCTCTGTTTTCGCAGCAAATTCGATCACCACGTAGTATCCTTCGTTTTTCTTCTGGATCGGATACGCCAGCTTCCTCATTCCCCATACGTCTACCTTTCCGACTTCACCGTCAGCGGCAATGATCTCCTTTACGGTCTCGATCGTCGCTTCCTTTTTTTCGTCTTCCAGAATAGGATCGATGATGAACATGATCTCATACTGATTCATTTTTTTCACCTCCCTGTGGACTGAATGGCTCCGGCCGTCTGCCGGAGCAGAGAGCATTTTTCTGCACAGCAACGCTGTCTTTGCAAATCATGCCTTATTAGTATACCATAATGAATTAAGATTGCAAGAATTTTTATATCACATTGCACACATTTTCTTCGACCGAACTGCATTTTGCAGCCCCCACGCTTTCCAGCACCTGCTCCGCCATGAGGAACTCAAGCCGGTTGATGCAGCTTCTCTTGTGCTCAGAAAACGAATGGGTGTAGACCTTAAGCGTGATCACGCCGCTGCTGTGGCCCAGGCATTCACTCAGGCTCTGTACGTCCATATTGCTCTCGATGCAGCGGGTGGCGAAGGTATGCCGCAGCGCATGAAAATTCGCCTCCTCCACCTGAGCGGCTTCCAGGATCCTTCCAAAGCGTTTCTGAAAGACCCTGGGCTCGATATAGCCCCCTTCCGCAGTAGAAAACACTGGGGAATCCGGCTGTCTCTGGAGCTCCGGCAGGCTGTTCCTGTACAAACTCAGCCAGGTCATCAGCTCGTCTTTCACCGGGAAGCTCCGGATCGAGCTGTTGCTTTTTGGGGGGCCCAGCTGAAGCATGGTCTTCTTCTTCGCTCCCCGGGGCGCGTCCACCCGCTGCAGCGTCCGCCGCACGAATATCCTGTATCCGCCCATATCCACGTCCCTCCACTGCAGGCCGGACAGTTCCCCCACCCGCAGGCCGGTGTACAGTGCAAATAAAATGCCCAGACAGGTGCTCCTGGCGTTTTCCCTCTTCGCCCCTCTGAACAGCGTTTCCTCGATACGGCTCTGTTCTTCTGTGGAAAACACCCGTATATTTCTGGAATCCCCGTGACTGGACCGTTTCATTTTCCTCTTCGGAATCTCAAGTATGTAATGCTCTTCCAGAGCGAACTGCAGCATGCTGTAGATCAGAAACATGAGCGAATCCACCGTCACCGGCGACAATCCCCCGCCCCCGTCGAGCCTGCCGTCTTTTAACTTCTGCCAGCGAAATTGATCCAGGGACTGCGCGGTGATCATATGCACCTTGCAGCTTCCCAGCAGCGGCAGAATGTGCTTTTCAACGTTGCGGTCATACAGATTGAGCGTGGAAGGATGCAGATTGGGATCTGTCTTTTTCCAGCGCATCCACTCCATAAAACACCCAGCCACCGTCAATTTCTGCTTCCTGAGCTTTCCTTTGCCCTTCTCCACCTTCTGCTTGATCCGTTTCGCCTCGGTATAGCTGGACGCGTAAACGTAGCCGTACTGGATCTTTCCCGAAAGAGTATCGTACCCGGATATATAACGGCCCTCCCACCGTCCGTCCAGGCGCTGATAAATATTCTCACCTTTTCTCGCCATAATAAAAACTCCTTTTCTGCCGGATGGGAGAAAACCGTATAACCGGTTTTTTTGGTGGACGATTCACGCACACAAAAAACAAAAAAACAAAACGAGGGGCGACTGCGCGCTGACCGCGCGGAACACATGGCTCCGTCGGTCTTTTCGCAGGCTGCATCCCTGTTCTGTCTGTTTTCTGAACAACAAAAAGACTATCACACCCACAATGTGATCTTCCTTATGAAAAATGGCCACAATCTTGTCCTCCCACACTGAACAATCTCCGGCATGCACTTGCGTCCCCGGTTCCCCGGTTCCGCATTTTTAATATTTCATTCCCACTTCTATAGTATAGTCCAACTCTGCCAGATCCTACAAGCTAAAATTTACAAAAATCTTCCCATATCGAACTTTTCTGTACATAGATCCCGTGTTCTGCATTATTTACATAACCTCCAGCAACAGCATCTCTCCTGCGTGGGGCTAATGCGGTGGCGGTACCGGATACTGCTATCCAGCCGGCGGAGAAACACCATCTTTCCTGCGTGGGGCTTACGCGGCCTGCCGGGATCCTCCGGGCCGTCTGATCTGTTCCGGCCGCTGGGTTCCTTCCCCGGGCCGTCTGCTTTGTTCCGGCCGCTGGAATCCTCCGGGCCGTCTGATCTGTTCCGGCCGCTGGGTTCCTACGCTGGGATCCTCCGGGCCGCTCAATTCACGCGGGGCTGCCTCATTTCCCGCTCCGCAGAATCAAAATAGGCGAAATCGCTCTTTTTTTCTTATTCTCACCTAATTCCTCATGGAAAATGGGTGAAAACAGTGAAAAAAAGAATATTTCACCTATCAGCTTGCCTTTTTGTTCCCATTATGCATTTTTTTCGGGCTAAAATAGGTGATTATTCATTTTTTTATGGATTTTCACCTATATCATTTATGCCAGACGCCGCCCAGCGACGGGCCGAAAGCGAAATCTTATCTCAGGCACGGAATTTATGTGATCCGCAGAAACTTCCGCAGCCCGCCGGAACTTCCGCGGTCCTGCCGGGTCTTGCAGCTGCCCGCAGAAACTTCGCAGTCCCCCGGACTTCCGCGGTCCCCTTGACATGCAGGTCCGGCAGGGCTTACTGCAGCCAGCCAGCGTTACGCCCAGAGATCGAAGGGATATCTGCCCTGCGCTTTCATCTCTGCCAGCGCTCTCATAACGGAATCTCTGTCCTCCCTGTAGGTCACTCCATGCCATTTGTCCGACGAAGTCAGCACCTTCACGGAAGCTCCCCCTTCCCGGATCAGCTCGTCGACCACAAAGGGCAGAAAGAATTCGCCTTTCAGAGGATTTTCCGGAAGCGTGCGGTCCAGAAAAGCCGGAAAGCGCAGGGACAATTCCTCCATCATGCCCTCGGTAAAGCCCCACAGATTCATGGAGACCAGCGTCCCCTCGGCGATATCCGTCCACCGGCCGCCCTGCGGATCGCCCTTCCAATCGCCCTTCGAATCGGTCTTCAAATCGCCTATCAAATCGGTCTGCAGAGCATCGTCTTCTTCAAAATACTGTATTTTTCCCTGATTTCTCTGGATCTTTGTCCTCTCTGTGATCTCTCGCAGGAAACCGTTTTCATCAGCCGTGCACACGCCCCTTGCCACGGACCCATTTTCTGTCAGTGTATTTTCAATACGGTATCCTACCATACAAAAACGGCGTTTTTCATCGTCCGAAGCGCTGCGCAGAAAATCATAGATATTTTGAAACGCCTCTGCCCCGTAAAAATCGTCCGCGTTGATCACAGCGAAAGGCTGGTCCACCGCCGCTCTGGCGGCCAGCACCGCGTGGCCTGTGCCCCAGGGCTTGACCCGGTCCGCGGGAACCTGATATCCCGCCGGCAGGTCCGCAAGATCCTGAAACGCGTATTCCACCTGGAGCTTTCTGCCGGCTCCCCGGTCAATAATAGCCCGGAAATCCGCCTCCATCTCCCTTTTTATCACAAAGATGACTTTCTCGAATCCCGCTTTCCATGCGTCGTAGAGAGAAAAGTCTATGATCAGCTCGCCGTTGGTCCCCACAGGGTCCATCTGTTTCAGTCCGCCGTACCGGCTGCCCATTCCGGCAGCCATGACGATCAAAATCGGTTTATTCATCTTTCTGTTCCTTCCTGTTATTTCGACCCTGAGGTTCGTCGTGCTCCGCTGCGATCCCGCGGCCGCATATTTTCCCCGCTCCCCCGCTCCGTCGTTTCGCGGCTGTTTCCACCCGGACCTGCGGATCAGGCTCCCTTGGACTTCCCGGCAGCTCCGCTCTTCCCCCCGCCGCTGTTCTTCCCCTTGTCTCCGGTCCTTCCGGCGGCTCCGTTTACTCGGTCTCCTGCTTCTCCTGCAGCTCCAGGAGTTTATCTCTGACGATCGTTTCCACTACCCCGGCCAGTTCCGCCGCTTCTTTCTTTTCCATTCCCGCCGTCTCGATCGCCGGGTGGATGAATACGTCCACGGTGGCTGCGGTAGGCGTTCCCGGACCCTCAAAGCATTTATAACTGCCGCAGATCGTCACCGGTACCACGGGAATTCCGGGCTTTGTGGCAAGGCGCAGACTCCCGCGTTTGAATTCCCCCATCTGCGGGCCCTTGCTTCTGGTGCCCTCCGGAAAGATACCCAGCGAAAAGCCCTGCTTCAGCAGTCCGATCCCCTCCTCGATAGCACGCAGCGACGCTCTGGCGTCATCCCGCTTGATAAATACGCTGCGCACGTCGGCGATCCATTGACCGAACAGGGGCAGCTTGTGGAGATCTTCCTTAGCTACAAAACCCAGCTGACGATCGGATATCACATAGGTGAGGATCGCGATGTCCGTGTAGCTCTGATGATTGGCTACGATCAGCACAGGACCCTCCGGAATATTTTCTTTGCCGGTGAAACGAATGGTGACCCCCACCTTCTCGACCAGGTGACGGCTCCATGTGGTCTCTGCCTGGCAGATCTCTTTCCGCTCGGCTTCCAGATCCCCTTCCGCCCTGTATTTTCTGATCATTTTCTGGTTTCCCCGTATGGTCCGCAGATCCCAGTACATAAATATTCCAAAACCGATATTTCTCAAAAGGTGTCTTGCCATTTAAGCCCCTTTCCTTCTAATCGCGTTCTCTTTCGCCCCGCGCCGCTGGCTCCGTCTCCGCGGATACAGACCGCAGACCGCAAATCATAAAAATAGTACCATATCCCGCTTTCTTTTTCCACCGTAAACAGCGGAAAATGTTAATTTGATTACAGTAATAATACGGTTTCGTGAATTGATTGTAAATCCCGTTCAGGCGTAATAAAATAGCCTTGGAGCACTCTTTTCCGGCAGGCTTTATCGTCTGGAAAGGGACGCTTTATTGAAAGCAAAACAGAAAGAAAATACATAAAGGGTGCATGTATGATAAATACAAATATTTTAAAAGGACTGCTGACTGTCCTCTGCGCCGGCGGTTTTGCCGTGCTGGCGTACTTTGTCACGCAGGGCGCCGTGCCGGCCTTCGACACCGCTGTTCAAAGCGCGGTGTTCTCGCTGCGAAACGACTGGCTTACCGCTCTGCTGAAACCGCTGACTCTCTCCGGCAACTGGCAGCCGGTGACCGTCCTCTGCGCCGTGCTTTTGGCTGCGCCGCAGACGAGGAAGCATTACGGACTTCCCCTCTCCGCGGCGGCTCTGTCATCTGTCGTGTTCTACGAAACGCTGAAATTTGTATTTCAGCGCTCCAGGCCGGATCCTGCCTTCTACCTCATCAACGAAAGCGGATTCAGTTTTCCCAGCGGACACGCGCTGACCAGTCTTGTGCTCTGGGGCACGCTGATCATGCTGATCCGGGCGTATGCCCGGGTCCCGCGGCTGTCATCCGAAGACGAATACGATTTTCCGCGTCTCACAAAACCTTCGGCGGTCAACCTGCTGACAGGACTTTTGTGCGTCTATATTATTCTTATGGCTTTTTCCCGGATTTATGTGGGCGTCCACTATCCCACCGACGTTCTCGGCTCCTGGTGCCTGGGCGGCTGCATGCTCATCGCTATCCACAGTTCCCTGGTCCCGGCGCTGACGCACCGGGGGAAAGACGCCTGAACAGAAAGAAATTATTTTCTGCATAATGAACAAAGCCGGCCAAAAACACCTTCTGCTCTGTGCGGATGTTTTCGGTCCGGCTTTCTTTTTTACGATCTTCAGATGATCTACTTTTTCGGCCGTTCGATGCATTTGTTGTCCCCGGAGTCCCTGTCGAAGAACGGGCTCTTTGACGAGACCGACAGCGGGATCCCGTACGCTACCCGAACTTTTTCCGAGAACAGTCCTGTCTCCACGGCCACTCTTCCAGCGGAATATATGACGCGATTGTCGATCCTGTGATCTGCCGCCACAGAAACCGCGGAACCCACGGCGATGCCCAGATCTGTGATGTTGAACGCGCAGTTGCCGCCGTTTTTCATACATGCTCCGCAATTTTTAAATCCGCACATGCCGCAGTCGGCGATGAGCATAGGATCGTTCACCACTCCCAAAAGCAGCAGCACCGGCGAAGCGTCCACATTGCCCGCGTCCCTGACGATAAAATCGATCTGCTTTTCTCTTCCGTATGTCCGCATAGATTCAGCCAGACGGTCCTTTTCCTCCCCTGTAAGCGCGAAGGCCTCCAGATGATCGCTTCCGCAGGCCTTAGGAGCTGTCCGGGCCGCCGCAAGCATCAGATCCGCCGCCGCCATCACCGCCCTCAGTTCTGCGGCTCCACTGTCAATCTTCATATGCAATATCCTCCTTTTCCGCGTGTTCTGCATGGCGGGAATACCCTTGCCCGCCTCCCTCTGCATCTCATTATACCTTCGCGGCGAAGATTCCACAACCCAGCCGAAAAAGACGCTGATCTGGCCCCTACCCGATCTCTCTCATGAGATTTACCATCTCAATTGCGGATAAAGCCACATCGTATCCCTTATTTCCGCCCTTTGTACCGGCCCGCTCGATGGCCTGCTCGATGGTGTCCGTGGTCAGCACGCCGAAAAGTACGGGGACGCTGCTGTTCAGCGCCGTCTGCGCTACCCCTTTTGATACCTCGGCGCAGACGTAGTCGTAGTGCGACGTTGCTCCCCTGATCACCGCTCCCACGCAGATGACGGCGTCATATTTTCTCGACGCCGCCATGCGCTGAGCCACCAGAGGGATCTCAAAAGCGCCCGGCACCCACGCCGTCGTGATGTCCTCCTCTTCCACACCGTGTCTCACCAGTCCGTCCACAGCCCCTGCCAACAATTTACTGACGATAAATTCATTGAATCGGGAGGCCACGATGCCTACCTTCATTCCCTGAGCTACAACTTTACCTTCCAATACTTTCATGTTCATTTTCCGCAGATCTCTCCGCGTTCTCCTTTCTTATTTTCACTGATATCCGCTTTTCTTACAGACTGGCCGTCCTGCCGGACTCCTCTTCATGGGTGAACAGATGACCCATCTTTTCTTCTTTCGTCTTCAGATAAAAGGCGTCGTGCTCCTCCGGCCGGATCTCGATGGATACCCGCTCTTTGATCTCCACGCCGAAACCGTCCAGACCGTATATTTTGTCGGGGTTGTTGGTCAGCAGACGCAGCTCCCGGGCCCCCAGATCCTGCAGGATCTGCGCTCCGATCCAGTATTCCCTCAGGTCCGGGGCGAAACCCAGCTTCACATTGGCCTCCACCGTGTCAAAGCCCTGTTCCTGCAGCTCATACGCCTTCAGTTTGTTGATGAGCCCGATCCCCCGTCCCTCCTGACGCATGTAAAGCAGTACGCCTCTGCCTTCCCTCTCGATCTGTTCCATGGCTCTGGCGAACTGCTGACCGCAGTCGCAGCGGAGAGACCCGAACACATCGCCGGTCAGACACTCGGAATGGACCCGGCAGAGCAGATTTTTTCCGTCTCCGATCTCGCCCTTTACCAGAGCTACGTGGTGTTCGCCGGTGAGATCGTTAACATAGCCGTACACTTTGAATTCCCCGTATTTGGTGGGCATATCAGCCACCGCCTCGCAGTTTACATGCTTTTCGTGACGACGGCAGTAATTCTGAAGGTCCCGGATGGTT
>Ga0129308_1003467_pt1 | contig 11254 bp, 12 predicted proteins | sample L827metagenome_FD_94440 | JGI IMG/M metagenome (GOLD analysis project Ga0129308, IMG submission 94440) | Ring-tailed lemur group fecal microbial communities from Wisconsin, USA - L827 metagenome | ecosystem: Host-associated > Mammals > Digestive system > Large intestine > Fecal | place: USA... | reverse complement strand
CGTCTCGTCCTGCTGAGCAAGTCCGATCTGGCCGACGAGCAGGGCAACGCCCGCTGGGAGCAGTATTGCCGCGAGGCGGGCTGCTTCACGGCGCGGATCAACGCGCGCAGCGGCGCGGGGATGAAGCAGATCCAGGGCATCATTCAGGAGGCATGCCGCGAGAAGATTGAGCGCGACAGGCGGCGCGGCATTATGAACAGGCCGGTGCGTGCGATGGTAGTCGGCATCCCGAATGTCGGCAAGTCGACGTTCATCAATACGTTTGCAGGGAAAGCCTGTGCGAAGACCGGGAACCGTCCGGGCGTCACGAAGGGCAAGCAGTGGATCCGCCTGAATAAGAGCGTGGAGCTGCTTGACACGCCGGGGATCCTCTGGCCGAAGTTCGACGACCAGCTCACCGGCCTGAAGCTTGCGGTGATCGGTTCCATCCGGGACGAGCTGCTGCAGTCCGAGGAGCTTGCGCTGTGGCTGCTTGCATATATCAGGGAGGCGTATCCCGGTTTGCTTGCGCGGCGGTACGGGATCGAGGAGGATGGTGCTCTGCCCGCGGAGGATGCAGCATCATCAGACGGGAGCGGTTCCGGCAGCGGGATAGCAGCGCCGGATGCAGCATATTCCGATGACCTGGCGACTGCGGACGCCCCTGGCCTCCTTGGCCGGATTGCAGAAAAGCGCGGCTGTCTGCAGAAGGGCGGGACGCCGGACTTCCAGAAGGCTGCCGCACTCGTGATCGACGATTACCGCAGCGGACGAATCGGACGGATTACACTGGAGCGTGTCCCGGAGCACTGAACGCACCGGGCAGTATCTGAGAACAAAAGAAAGTGGTGACTGACATGGGAAAGGAAGCTAATTCCGAGGAAAAGAAAGTGGACATGAAAAAAGAAATCATCAGTTGGATTTTTTATATCCTGTTCGTCATCGTGCTGACCTGGCTGATCCTGCATTTCGTCGGGCAGCGCACGATGGTGGATGGCAGCTCGATGAATCCGATGCTGACTGACGGAGACAATCTGATTGTCGAGAAGCTGTCCTACCGGTTCAGCGATCCGGAGCGCTTCGATATCATCGTATTCCCGCCGGTAAAAGAACCTGAGAAGTTCTACATCAAGCGGATCATCGGCCTGCCGGGCGAGACGGTCCAGATCGATGACGACGGCAATATCTATATCAACGGAGAGATTCTGGAAGAGGATTACGGCCTCGAGACGATCAAGAATCCGGGGCGTGCTGCCGAGCCGATCACATTGGGCGACGATGAGTATTTTGTGCTGGGCGACAACCGCAATAACAGTACGGATGGCCGTTCCGACAAGGTTGGCAACGTCAAACGCGATACGATTATCGGCCGGGCGTGGGTGCGCATCTGGCCGCTTTCGGAGATCGGTTTTTTGAAGCATCAGTAACCGCAGGGAGAACAGAGTAGTGGATCGGAACAAAAAACGGAAAAAAAGTATTATCAGGGAGACAGTCAGTCTCATCGTTTATCTGCTGCTGATCGGCGCGGCAGTGTACCTGACGGTGCACTTTGTCGGTGAGCGGACACGGGTGAGGGGGGATTCCATGTACCCTGCCCTCAGTGACGGGGACAGTCTGATCGTTGATAAGATTTCATACCGTTTTTCCGATCCGAAGCGTTTTGATGTGATCGTGTTCCCGTTCCAGTATCAGGAGGACACGTTCTACATCAAGCGGGTGATCGGTCTTCCCGGCGAGACGGTGCAGATCCATGACGGCGTAATCTACATCAATGGCAAGGTGCTGAAGGAGTCTTACGGCCAGGAGGAGATCCGCAACCCCGGGCTTGCTTCCGGGACGGTGACGCTCGGTGAGAACGAATACTTTGTGCTCGGGGACAACCGCAACAACAGTGCCGACAGCAGGGAGCCGAGCGTCGGGAATATTTCCGGGGATGATATTGTCGGCCGTGCATGGATGCGGATCTGGCCGCTTGATGAGATCGGTTTTGTGTCGTAGGTGTTCTGGCGAAATGGCACTTGCCTGAACAATACCGTCAGATCACCGGATTCGGAGGACCTATGAAAAAAATAGCTGAGATTAAGCTGGAATTTGAGCAGGCCGATGACAGCGCGCTCCATGAGCTGTTCGCGAAATATGCGGACGACGGGAGGGCAGGCGTCACCGGCCTGATTGCGCAGTATCAGAAAAAGCTGGAGCGGCTCGCCGCAGAGCGCGCGCGGCTCGATGGAATGCGTGCATATGAGCGGGAGTATGCGCACTGCGGCCTGATCTGCGGCATTGACGAGGCGGGGCGCGGACCTCTGGCGGGGCCGGTCGCGGCCGGGGCCGTGATTCTGCCGCCGGACTGCGAGATTCTGTATCTGAACGATTCAAAGCAGCTCTCCGAGAAGCGCAGGGAGGAGCTGTTCGACGAGATCAAGGAGAAGGCAGTCGCATGGGGCGTCGGCCTCGTTTCACCTGCCCGTATTGATGAGATCAATATCCTGCAGGCCACGTATGAGGCGATGCGGGACGCCGTGTCGCAGCTTTCGGTGAAGCCGGACGTGCTGCTGAACGACGCGGTGCGTATCCCGGATCTCAATATCCCGCAGGTACCGATTATCAAGGGCGACGCGAAGAGCCTGTCGATTGCGGCGGCGAGCGTGCTCGCGAAGGTCACGAGGGACAGACTGATGCGCGAATACGATAAGCTGATGCCGGAATACGGATTTGCGGCCAACAAGGGCTACGGGGCAGCGGCGCATATCGAGGCGATCCGGAAATACGGACCGTCGCCGATTCACAGGAGAACGTTTATCAAAAATTTCCTGTAGTGTAGCTGCGAGCCGTTTGGGTTAGTGAAAAGCGGGCGCAGGGATAGATACGGTGAGGTAACGATTTGAATAAGAGAGCAATCGGTACAGAATATGAGACGGTTGCCGCGAAGCATCTGGAGAGGCTGGGGTATCGGATTGTGGCGAGAAATTACCGCTGCAGGGCCGGGGAGATTGATCTGATCGCGCGTCACGGAGCATATCTTGTATTTATTGAGGTGAAGTACCGGGCGGATGCCCGCAACGGATACGGCGCTGAGGCGGTTGATTACCGGAAGCAGGAGCGGATTGTGCGGGCGGCGCGGTGGTATCTGATGGAGAAGCACATTCCTGAGAATCAGCCGTGCCGGTTCGATGTGGTATCGTTTCTCGGGGAAGAGATCTCCGTGATCGAGAACGCGTTTGAATGTATGTAAAGGGAATACAGGGAGGCGGCAGGGAACCATATGGAGAATAACAGGAGCATATCATTGCGCAGAAAACAGACGGGCACGGCAATGCACGAAAACTTTAAGGATGGCGTGCTGTATTTTACCTTTCCCGGCTTTGAGCGGGAGAAGGGCTTTCTGCATGCGTGCAGCAGCCGGATCGGCGGAGTCAGCGAGGGAGTGCTTGCGCAGATGAACCTGAGCTTTACGCGCGGGGATGATCCGGAGCGCGTGCGGGAAAATTACCGCAGGATTGCGGCAGCCGTCGGCTTCGATACGGACAGCATGGTCTTTTCGTATCAGACGCATACGGTCAATGTGCGCGTCGTGACAGAGGAGGACTGCGGAAAGGGGTTTGCGCGCAAGCGCGACTATACCGATGTGGACGGACTTGTCACAAACGTGCCGGGACTTGTCCTGACAACGTTTTATGCGGACTGCGTGCCGCTGTTCTTCATCGATCCCGTTCACCGCGCCGTCGGACTGTCCCATTCCGGGTGGCGCGGCACCGTAAATGATATTGCGGGAGTCACCGTGCGCACGATGCAGGAGCAGTACGGGACAGAGCCGTCGGAGATACTTGCCGCCATCGGCCCGTCGATCTGTCAGGACTGTTATGAGGTCAGCGAGGACGTCATTGAAGAGTTCCGGGCACATTATCCCAAAGAGCTGTGGCCGGATTTGTTTGAGCGTCAGGACCTCTACCGGGACCGCACGGCAGGCAGCAGTCCGAAGGAAGCGTGCGGACAGGAGCCGCATTGTCCGGCGGACGGTCAGACGAAGAAGGCGTATCTGGCCGGTGATCCTGCAAAGTATCAGCTAGGGCTCTGGGAAGCCTGCCGCCGGAATATGCTGCGCGCGGGCATCCTGCCGGAGCATATCGAGGTGACGGATCTGTGTACGTGCTGCAATCCGGACGTACTGTTCTCACACCGCGCCTCAAACGGCAAGCGCGGGAATCTTGCCGCATTCCTGGGTGTGCGTGCCTGATTTTACACGGGTTGCGGAAACGGAATCCTGGAAAACCTTTGAAAATCCTGTAAAACAGAGATTCGTATTGGTGAAAAATTGACGTTGCTTTCTAAGAAAGAAAAATACCTCCTGGGGAACTGATTTCGGTTCCCCAGGAGGTATTTCATTACAATCTTTGATTCATTTAATCCAATAGTTCCAACACGCGTGCAGCTCTGACTTGAATCGTAACTTTATTTCTTAGCCTGCATCGACGTCAGCAGATCATGGATCTTCGCTGTCGGAGACTCAACGGAGCTGAGCGATGTATCGTGATTCAGGCACTCAATAATCATGGCGAGGAAACGAGTCATATCTGCTTCTGCGTAGTAGGGCTTCGTCAGAAGCTCCGGATCACGGTAATTGAGGTTCGTCGTGACGACCTTTGTGATATAACCCTTCTCGTAGTATTCATCAAACCGGCCGAAGCCTTCCGTGAACAGTCCGAAGGTTGTGCAGACGAAGACGCGGCGCGCCTTGCGTTCCTTGAGCTGTCTCGCGACATCGAGCATACTGTCGCCGGATGAGATCATATCGTCGACAATAATCACATCCTTGCCCTCGACGGAATCACCGAGAAATTCATGCGCAACGATCGGATTGCGGCCGTCTACGACGACGGAGTAGTCGCGGCGCTTGTAGAACATTCCCATATCGATCCCAAGGATCCCGGCAAAGTAGACTGCACGGCTCATCGCGCCCTCGTCGGGGCTGACTACCATCAGATGATCGTTGTCAATGCGGAAATCGTCGACATGATCGACGAGCGCCTTCAAGAACTGATAGGTCGGCATGAACGAATCAAAGCCGCTCAGAGGAATCGCGTTCTGCACGCGCGGATCATGTGCGTCAAACGTGATGATGTTCGATACCCCCATGTCCACAAGCTCCTGCAGCGCCAGAGAGCAGTCAAGGGATTCGCGCTTGCTGCGCTTGTGCTGGCGGCCCTCATAGAGGAACGGCATCACGACATTGATGCGCTTGGCCTTGCCGTTGGCAGCGGATATAATACGCTTCAGGTCCTGGAAATGATTGTCCGGCGACATATAATTCTCGTAACCGCAAACCGTATAGGTCAGGCTGTAATTGCAGACATCGACGAGGATATAGAGGTCGGCGCCGCGGACGGAATCGTTGATCTGGCCCTTTCCTTCGCCAGTGCCAAAACGCGGGCAGTGGCAGTCGAGCAGATAGGAATCCGCGAGATAACCGGGATGCGGCGCGACATTTCCGGGAAGCGCCAGACGTTCCTTTCTCGTTTTGACGAGGTGCTGATCCACCGCATTGCCGAATTCACGGCAGCCCTCGAGTGCGGCGATCTTGAGCGGGCCTACCGGAAGAATCTGTTCAAGGTTATCGTATCCAGACATTGGAGTCCTCCATCGTAATTGTAATAGGTGGCCTGTCGGCCGGACGGATCATTCGCGTCGGCTAAAGTATACCATTTGAAGTTGGCAACGTCAAGAAATTAGCAGAAATTTGTAATGTAAATGATTGCAGTTTTGCCGCAGGGATAGTATACTTTTTCTAAACACGCATTCGGGTGCGCCAAAACGGGAACACTGTAGCAGCCGAAATTTACAGAATGGATGTATATTAATATGAAGAAAAAACCACAGCATATCATTAAAGAGGTCCTGCCGGGCAGCATCGCAGAGGAGCTGGAGCTCGGGGCGGGCGACGCCGTACTCGCGGTGAACGGCCAGGAGATCGAGGACGTCTTTGATTATCACTATCTGACAAACGAGGAATATCTGACCGTGCTTGTGCGCAAGCCGGACGGAGAGGAATGGGAGCTCGAGATTGAGAAGGAGTTCGAGGAGGATCTCGGAATTGTATTTGAGAATTCCCTGATGGATGAGTACCGCTCCTGCCGCAACAAATGTATTTTCTGCTTCATCGATCAGATGCCGCCCGGGATGCGGGATACACTGTATTTCAAGGATGACGATTCCCGCCTCTCGTTTTTGCAGGGCAACTACGTGACGCTGACGAACATGAGCGACCATGATATCGACCGCATTATCCGCTATCATCTGGAGCCGATCAATATCTCGTTCCAGACGATGAACCCGCAGCTTCGCTGCACGATGCTGAACAACCGCTTTGCGGGTGATGTATTCCCGAAGATCCGCCGCCTTGCGGATGCCGGGATCGAGCTGAACGGGCAGATCGTGCTCTGCCGCGGGATCAACGACGGGGAGGAGCTCGAGCGCTCAATCGAAGCGCTCACATCGTACCTGCCGCAGCTTCGCAGCGTGTCCGTCGTCCCGGTCGGGCTGACGAGATTCCGTGACGGCCTGTATCCGCTCGAGCCGTTTACTCCCGGGGAGGCCGCGGCGGTGATCGACCAGATCGAAGCATGGCAGCAGCGCATTTATCCGCAGTACGGGCTGCACTTTATCCATGCATCGGACGAATGGTACAGTCTCGCAGGCAGGCCGTTCCCCGAGGAGGAGCGGTACGACGGGTATCTGCAGCTCGAAAACGGCGTCGGCATGATGCGGCTGCTCGAAGCGGAGACGCACGAGGCGCTCGCACGGCTGGCCGGGGCGTCAGACAATGGCGCTGCGGCAGGAGCGTCGGCAGAAGCACATGAGGTGCCTGCACAATCGGCCGGGGCGGCAGACATCCCGCGCACCGTCTCCCTTGCGACCGGCAGGCTTGCCGCGCCGCTGCTGCGCGAGCTGTACCGCGATATCCGCGCGCAGTTCCCGCAGGTGACGCTTCACATCTACGAGATCGAGAACCGCTTTTTCGGGGAGCTGATCACGGTGGCCGGACTGATCACCGGGCAGGATCTGATCGCGCAGCTTTCCGGCCGGGAGCTGGGGGAGGAGCTGCTGCTGTCATGCTCTATGCTGCGCAGCGGCGAGCAGGTATTTCTCGACGACGTCACCGTGGAAGATCTTGAAAAAGCTTTACAAATCAGAGTTCGTATTGTAGAATCAAGCGGATATGACTTTGTCCGGGCAGTAACGGGCCTGGATTTGGAAGAAGCAGGAAAAGCAGAGGAGGAACTGAATGAGTAAGCCAATCGTAGCCATCGTCGGCCGTCCGAACGTCGGGAAATCGACACTGTTCAACGCGCTGGCCGGTGAAAATATTTCTATTGTGAAGGACACGCCGGGCGTGACACGCGACCGCATTTACGCAGACGTGGAATGGCTGAATGTCAATTTCACACTGATCGACACGGGCGGTATCGAGCCGGACAGCAGCGATGTGATTCTCTCGCAGATGCGTGACCAGGCGCAGATCGCGATCGATACGGCGGATGTCATTATGTTTATGGTGGACTGCCGGCAGGGACTCGTCGACGCTGACTCCAAGGTTGCCGATATGCTGCGCCGCTCGCATAAGCCGGTGGTGCTTGTTGTCAACAAGGTGGACAGCTATGAGAAGTACATGGCGGACGTCTATGAATTCTACAATCTCGGGATCGGGGATCCGATGCCGGTTTCCTCGGCGAACAAGCTCGGAATCGGAGACATGCTTGACCGCGTGATCTCGTATTTCGATCCGGATGAGCTGGAGAGCGAGCCGGATGACAGGCCGAGGATCGCGATCGTCGGCAAGCCGAATGTCGGCAAGTCGTCCCTGATCAACAAGCTGTTAGGAGAGAAGCGGCTGATCGTATCGGATATAGCGGGTACGACGCGCGACGCCGTCGACACGGCAGTGAAGTGGCAGGACCGGGAGTACGTGTTCATCGACACGGCCGGACTGCGTCGCAAGAGCAAGATCAAAGAGGAGCTTGAACGCTACAGCATCATCCGCACGGTGACGGCAGTCGAGCGCGCGGATGTGGTCGTGATCATGATCGATGCGACCGAGGGTGTGACCGAGCAGGACGCAAAGATTGCCGGGATCGCGCACGACCGCGGCAAGGGAATCGTGATCGCGGTCAACAAGTGGGATGCGGTCGAGAAGGACGACAAGACAATCTACAAGTACACGAACGACATACGGCAGGTGCTTTCCTATATGCCGTATGCGGAGATTCTGTTCATCTCCGCTGAGACGGGGCAGAGACTTCCGAAGCTGTTCGAGACGATCAATATGGTCATCGAGAACCAAACGATGCGCATCGCGACCGGCGTGCTCAACGAGATCATGTCGGAGGCGGTCGCACTGCAGCAGCCGCCGACGGACAAGGGCAAGCGGCTGAAGCTCTACTATATCACCCAGGTTGCGGTGAAGCCGCCGACGTTTGTCGTGTTCGTCAACGACAAGGCGCTGATGCATTTTTCCTACACGAGATATCTTGAAAACCGCATCCGCGACACCTTCGGCTTCCGCGGAACGGCACTTCGGTTTATTATCAGGGAGCGGAAGGAAAAGGAGAGCTGAGATGGAACGTATCATTTGTCTTCTGATCGGGTATGTGTTCGGCCTGTTTCAGACAAGCTACATTTACGGGAAGCTTCATGGCATTGATATCAGGAACTACGGCAGCGGCAACGCCGGGACGACGAATATGCTGCGCACGCTCGGGACCGGGGCCGCTGCGGTTACGCTGCTCGGGGACGCGTTCAAGTGTGTGTTCGCGGTCCTGTTTGTGAAGCTGGTTTTCGGAGGCAGGTACGGCGATATTCTGCCGCTGCTGTCGATCTATACCGCGGCGGGCGTGATCCTCGGGCACAATTTCCCGTTTTACCTGAATTTCCGCGGCGGCAAGGGAATCGCAGCGACGGCGGGGCTGATTCTGTCCCTCGGGCCGGTCATGACGGTCATTTCGCTTGTCATTTTCGGGGGAACGCTGGCACTGACGCACTATGTCTCGCTCGGCTCCCTGCTCGTGTATACCGGGTTCATGATTCAACTGATCGCATTCGGCCAGCACGGCTCGTTCGGGATGACGCAGCCGTATCTGAATGAGATGTATGCGGTCGGCCTGGTCCTGATGCTGCTCGCATTCTGGATGCACCGCGAGAATATCAGACGGCTGCTGCACGGAGAGGAACGCAAGACATATCTTTTCAAAAAGAAAAAGTGAGGAATCGGATTTGAAAACAGGGGTAATTGGCGCAGGGAGCTGGGGAACGGCGCTTGCGATATTGCTGAATGAAAATGGAAACGACGTGACGCTGTGGTCGCACCGCGAATCAGAGGCGGAGCAGATCCGGCGCACGAGGAGAACCTCGAAGCTTGTGGAAGCGGTTCTGCCCGAACGGATTGCCGTGACCTCAGAGCTCGCCGTGGCTGCGGGCGGCTGCGAGGTGCTTGTGCTTGTCGTGCCGTCGGCCTGCGTGCGGGAGACGTGCGAGAAGCTCGCCCCGTTCGTACAGCCGGGTACGGTGATTGTGAGCGCGTCAAAGGGCATCGAGGATCGCACGCTGCTGACGATGACGGATATCGTTGACGATGGGTTCCCCCAGTCCGAGACGGCGGGTCGGTCCGGGCCCAGCCACGCAGAGGAGGTCTCGCGCGGGCTCCCGACAGCGTGTGTGATCGGGGCAAAGAGAGAACGCACGGCGCGCAGGCTGCAGCAGCTTTTTATGAGCCCGGTGTTCCGCGTCTATATCAGCTCGGACATGACAGGAATCGAGCTTGGCGGCGCGCTCAAGAATGTGATCGCGCTCGCCGCCGGTATTGCGGACGGCATGGGCTACGGGGATAATGCGAAGGCTGCGCTCATCACGCGCGGGATGGTCGAGATCGCCCGGCTCGGTATGAAGATGGGAGGCAAGCTTGAGACGTTCTCCGGGCTCACCGGCATCGGCGATCTGATCGTGACGTGCGCCAGTATGCACAGCCGCAACCGCCGCGCAGGTATTCTGCTCGGGCAGGGCCGCACGATGGAGGAGGCGATGCGCGAGGTCAATATGGTGGTCGAGGGCGTCTATTCCGCGAAGGCCGCGATGTCCCTCGCCGGGAAGTACGGCGTAGAGCTGCCGATTATCGGGCAGGTCTGTGAGATCCTGTTTTGCGGCAAGGATCCGAAGCTTGCCGTGTCAGAGCTGATGCTGCGCGACACAAAAGTAGAAAATACACTGATTCCGTGGACGGATGATAAGGAAATGTAACAATAAACGGGCTCCGAAGCGATGGTTTCGGAGCTTTTTGCAGGATCAAATAATTATAAAATTTGCACAGTATCGAAAAAAATACAAGTTATTTGTTGAGAAGAATTACATAATATGCTATAATACTGCCAAATGCGAAACTACATTTTGGAGTGTCAAAAAATTAACAATAATTTTTCAGGGAAGGAGGATATGCGATGCATCTGATTCAGGATGAAAACGGCAATCTTTGCCCGCACACGCATGAGCATGAGCACACACATCAGCACACGTATGAGCATTCTCATCCGCACAGTCATGAGCATGGCCATGAGGAGGAGCACAATCACTCCCATGACGAGGCAGGCTGCACAGGCTGCGGACATACGCACGGCGATGAGAGCTGCGGCGGATGCGGGCACAGTCATGAGGAGCCGCAGGGAGACAGGCTGACAGCCCTGATCGACTATATGCTCAAGCACAACGAGCATCACGCTGCGGAGCTTGACGGTGTGGCTGCGAAGCTGCGCGAGGCAGGCAGGGATGATGCGGCCGAGCAGATCAGGAAGGCTGTGGATGAATTCCAGAAGGGCAATATGTACCTGGGCCTTGCGCTTTCACTTGTGAAGGGGCAGTGACATTTTGTGTGCGGCAGCCTGACCGGTCTTTTTACGAGTCAGCAACTGGCTGTATCCGGGTATCAGACAGGAGGTGGACAGCATGTGTCTTTCAACCGCATACAGGACGGACCAGCCGGACAGCGTCATCATGGAGTATGTCAGCAGGATTGACGTGGACGGCAGCCAGATTACCCTGACCGACGTGATGGGCGAGCGCAGAGTAGTCGAAGGTTCCATTGTGATGGTAGACCTTACCGGCGGCGTTGTGAAAATCAACTGCAGCACCCGGTAACAAGGCATTCATATAAGCATGAAACGATAAGACGTATCCGAAATTTTGGTATACGCACAATGGTTTTAAATTTTCAGGTAATTACAGTTTTAGGAGGCTT
>Ga0129308_1003466_pt1 | contig 11255 bp, 14 predicted proteins | sample L827metagenome_FD_94440 | JGI IMG/M metagenome (GOLD analysis project Ga0129308, IMG submission 94440) | Ring-tailed lemur group fecal microbial communities from Wisconsin, USA - L827 metagenome | ecosystem: Host-associated > Mammals > Digestive system > Large intestine > Fecal | place: USA... | reverse complement strand
CCAATCCATTACCACCACAACATACGCAGTTATGAATATGAGCTTCTTCCATCATTCCTTTAGCCATCGGATATGAACGTCCTGTTGCAATTGCTACAAAATGTCCATTTTGTTTTAACTTTTTTAATGTTTGATGAGTAGATGGAAGAATAATCCCTCCCGGATTGTGATTTGTTAATGTTCCATCTATATCAAAGAATATATACTTTTTCATAATATCTCCATTCCTCATATTTCCTCTATCATTGTTATAAGCTGATTGATAAAACGAAATTCATCAAGATCAGTTCTTTTCTTTGGTCCTTTTAGATGTTTATCTTTTCTTCTATTTTTATAACCTTCATATCTCCTTAGCAATAAATCATCAATATTATCTCTATCTATCACCATACCAGAAACATGCAATACTTTCGCTTCCTTGATCAATAACAATGAAGATAATCCATAATCTTGTGTAATGACTATATCATCTTTCTGGACCTCTTTCATTATTTGCATATCAACACTATCTCTGCCTACTTCACAGTATCTTACCTCATAATATTCATGTTCTAATATATGAGCATAATCTACAAAAACAATCATTTCCAAATCATATCTTTTAGCAACCTTAGTGATTTCTTCTTTATTTGGACACGCATCTCCATCAACAAGTATTCTCATAGCACCTTGATAAACATTAATATCACAATTCCCAAAATGCCACCGATAAATCCACCTAAATGTCCTGTTTTGGAAATACGACTATTAAACATTGTATAAGCAAAGTTTATCAAAATCACTGGTAAAAATGCATTCAACAAATCTAAATATCCTCCACCTTGGATAACTCCTAATGCACAAATCGCCCCAAAGAAGCCATAGACAACACCACTTGCTCCAATAGTGATTGTATTATCATACTGACTAGATATTTCAGAAGCCGAATAACATAACAGAGCGCTCAACATCATAGAAATAATAACCAGATAAAGATAAGGTAAAGTTCCTAACAAAGATTCAAAAAAACCACCTAAATCATACAGTGCATAAGCATTCATTAAAAAATGAAGAAAATCGATATGAATAAAATGACATGTAATAAAACGATAATATTCTTTTTTCTCTCTAACATTAGGAGGATAAAATGCTCCTAATTTCATTGCACAATATATTTTATCATCTTTATTAATAAATTGTATATAGATAAAAATCCCTAAACATATAAGAATATAAATATTTGTTATCATTCTTCCACTATTACCTTTCTTGTTCTTCTTGTTAAGTTTTCATCACTATCACTAATTGAATAAATCAACTGATATTCACCAACAACCGAAGTATCAACATTACCCTCTACTTTCAATCTATAAGTAATATCTCCTTCAATATCATCTGTTGCTTTAACACCATCTAAAGGATCAAATTCACTTCCAAGTTTCAAAGTCACATCTTCAATCCCCTTAATCGTTGGTTTAATCTTATTTTTATTTACAACGATCTTTACTCGTAGTGCTGCTGATTGATTTCCATGATCATCTTTCACAACAATTCTTTCAATATAAGAACCTTCAGTTGTATATGACTTTGATTCCACATATTGCTCTGTTTCTTCATTATAGAAATAAACATATGTTTGAGATTGATCTTCAATTTCATCAATCAAATCTTCTGCTTTTATGGTTTCACCAAGTGCTATATTAAACTCTACTTGTTTCAATTGAACTTTTGGTTTTATCGTATCTACAATCTCTATATCAAATTCATAAACTTGTCCAAAATATTCTACAGAAGCATGATATTTTCCAACTTCTGTAGAAACACCTTTCATATTTAATTTCACACTTTCTAATATTGATTCATTAGCATTGACATATTCTTCAACTTTTGTAGGAATTTCTTCCCCATATTCAAAAGTAAAACAATTTCTTTTTAATTTAATAGGTGTAATTGTTAGTGTTAAATAAATTAACACTACATCAATCAAAATAAAACAAGATAAAATTGTAATGATGATTTTATTTTGCATTGTCTACACCTCCATTTTTAATTATATCAAAAATATGTGAAATTTTTGTGTCATAATATATGACTTTTGACATAAAAACAGCATACCTCTCTTGTAAAAAGAAGTATGCTTTTCAACATATTGTTTTATAAAAATGATATTCAATGAACAATATAAGCCATAAAATACGACTTTTTACCAAGTATATAAACTATACATCTTTTTGATTTAAAGTTCAATACTTCTCATCATCATTCATAAAATCATCTTTTGTTATATCATATTTCCACTTTAAAGTTTGCTTTAATGGTGTTTGATAACTGATTTCTATACTATACTTTGCAGTAGGATTATATTGTTCTTCAATAGATATTGCTTCTTCCATCTGACTCTCTTGAGTTATTGTTTTTTTCTTTATGATTTGATCATTCTTTTTAATATCAATATTAATAGGTATGACACGTTCAATATAAGAAGATGACAAATTTTCATCATTATTTGTAAGCAATATTACATCTTCAAAACGAAATGGTTGTACTTCATTATACATTTGTTCTTCTTGTAGAAATTTCGTACTTAGATTCATTTGGAAACTATTTTGAGATTGACTCTTTATTGTTGGTTGAAAATCAAGTTCATACATATAATTTTCAATAGGGCATGCTATTTGAGAATATTCTATTTTTGATGATCAATTTCAACAATAATTGTTTCTATTGTTTTGGCATCTATTTCTTTTTGAAATGCATAACTTGTATCATCTTGGAATGTTGGATATATTTCTAGTTTTTCTGTCTTTTGATCTTTGTATATGACGGTCAATGTGCCTTCTTGCATTGGAAGATAAGTCTTTAATTCTCCTTGAAATTTCATTTTCTGATTTTGATAATCAGTTAACTGAATATCAAACCCTAATGATTGAATGTATTTATGATCTAAAGATGTTTGCTTAGAAATATTTTGTGCCAATGTCATTTCTTCTCCTTGTAAAAGAGTTGGTTCATTAGTATTTGATAAAAGAAAACAAATTGCAAAGATTATCAATACACAAACAATAATCCCCACTATGAAAACAAGCAATCTATGATTCTTCTTGTTGGTCTTTAAAATTTCTGATGTGATTTCTTCATCAATAACCATATCATTATCATAACCTATATTATCTATATCTTCTTGTGTATTTTTGTCTTTAATCAATTCATCAACAGTCACTTGAAAAATATCAGATAATGCTATTAATGTTTTAATATCTGGTTCATTAAAATCTGATTCCCATTTAGAAACTGCTTGTCTTGAAACTAATAATTTTTCTGCTAATTCTGATTGTGTCATTTGATTTTGTTTTCTTAAATTTTGTATGTTTTTACCTAGTGACATTATATTTCCCTCCTTTGATTTTAATATATCAAAGTTTTCTTTTTTTGTATGTATTGAATCATTTGCATTGATGCTCCATTTTGTTGCTTTTTATATTTTAGCATATTTTCATATATTGTTCTTTAGAAGCTTATACAATTTATGGTAAAATAATTGTATGAGGTGAAGGAAATATGGATTGGTTAATGATGATATTGGCATTTATGGCTGGTATTTTAGGAACGTTTTTAGGAGGAACACAGACTTTTGTTTGTACTGGATTAATAGGATTGGTTGTATCAGTTTGTACTTTACTTGGATATGAAGTATCTTTTTTAAATGATGTCGTTTTAAATGTTCTTTTTTTACCATGTATTATTTTTAATGGAGCAGGTGTAGCAACTGCCTATGCAGCTAAGAATCATGATATAAGAGGTGTTAATACTGATAGAAGTTTGTTGTTTACAAAAGATTATAAAGTTTTTTTATGTGGTGGTATTTTTGGTCTATTGGGATATCTTCTTTTTACATTCTTTACATATTTGAATGCTCCTTTAGATATTGGGGCATTGGTTGTTGTGAGTGTTGGTATTATAGGCAGACTTCTTTTTAATCAAGAACAATGGATCAACAAAAAAGCTTTTACACCTTCTAAAAATGCTATGATAAATTTATTGTCTTTTCAACTCATACTTTCCATTGGTGTTTCATTTATAACGATATTATTAGTTCAATTGACAGGAATCACTGCTATAGGATTTTATGTAAGTGCCTTTTCTTTAATTTTTGCTTTTAAATATCCACAATTCCCTGCAACCCATCATATATCAATGGTTGTTGGTTATGCTTTTGTTCAAACTGGCAATATCATGATATCTCTGATATTTGGTGTTTTAGCACATTTGTTGTTTACAATCTTTGGTATTACCTTTAATGTTGATTGTGGAACACATATCGATCCACCAGCTGTTGCCATTGGTACATTTAGTTTAATTATAATGACTTTATTGTAATATATAATTTAGTTTGAATAAAAAAGGAAGTTTAGATTATTGAAAACTCAATAAAATAAATTCTTCCTTTTTGATTTTCAAGAAAAAGATATTAATCCTTGTTGTTCCCTTTCATTTCTTTCATAACAGTTGACATAGATTTTAAAGAAAGCCCTTTTTCTCTAATAGCTACAATATAATGTATCTTATATAAATCTTCAAATTTTCTAACAAGAGATTCTATTTCTGGAGTCATTTGAATCATTAATGTAGGAATTATAGCAGTATGTTTAAGATTTCCATCATAAGAAACATAAACATCTCCTGGCAAGCATTTAATGTGACTATCTCTTATTTTTTCATAAATATCTGTTTCTATTATTTTAGATTCCAGTGTTTTTACTTGAATATGAAGTCTATATACATATTGTTTATGAAAAGTACTATCTCTTAGTTCTTTATAAAATTCTATATTTTGAATTTTTGCTAAAGCAATTTGCTTCTTTTTCAACATTTTATATATAGTATGATGTTCAAGGTTTTGTTCCATAAATCTAATAAAATAATTAAACATAAAAATACCAATAACAACTAAGAGAATAAATACTATCATATTGATGATATGATTTATATATAAAAGGTAAAACCCTAAAAGTACACTTACAATCAAAAAAAGAAGCAATATCATTATTTTATTAATTTTCTGCTGAATATAAATATACATATTAGAAAAGCAAGCATAAAGCTTGCTTATAAACCTGCCTTTTCTAATAAATCCAAAAAATCTTCAACAGGTCTTGTTGGTACAACTTGGCAAGGAAGTTTACCTCCCCTATATTCTGCTATCTTTCTATATGTTATTGCATCTTCTTTTGTTGCAGCAACAAAGCCATTAACCATCACATAATCTGTATTCAATACAGGAGCCTGATTTCCAATATTCACTTCTTCTACTTCTATACCTTTTTCTAACAATTGTAAACAATCACTTGCAAATTTACAAATCACAAATTTAGTTTCGTTTGGATTTTTTTGGTCATATTCAATTAATTCATCAATGCTATAAACCAATACTTTTGATCCTTGAGCAGCCATAGGCAATACCATTTTTTGGATAGGATCTTTTGCAACATCATCATTACATACAATAATCGCTTCTGCACCTATATTATTCTTCCATGCTGCAGCTACTTGTCCATGAATCAATCTATTGTCAATTCTAATATGTTTTATCATTATCTTCTCACTCCTAATAAATCATTTAAACAATTTATCCCAACTTTTGTATCATCCAAAATCATATCTATATCTATCACTTTCCCTTGTCGTGAAGACATTACAGAAATAAGCATTCCCAAATTCATACCTGTTAATACAGTAATATTTTCCTTAGCTAGATATGCAGATTGATTACAAGGTGTTCCTCCTAATATATCTGCCAATATAATCACACCATCACCAGAATCTAAATTTGAAATTTTTTCTATCATTTGTTCTTTAAATTGTTCTGGATTATTTTCTTTTTTTAAACATAAATAATCTAATTGTTCTAAATCTCCAAAAAACAATGAAATAGAATCAATCATTCCTTTAGCCATTTCACCATGACTAATTAATAAAATTCCTTTCATAGATCTATACCATAATACCAATTGCACCTAATATAAATGTAACAACTGCAATAATAAGAATCACTTTAACAGGTGTCATTTTCTTTTTCTTAAGAAGATAGAAACATAAACCGACAAATAAAATTGGTAAAATATAAGGTAATAATGAATCTAATGATTCTTGCAATTTAAATGCTTGTTCAACAACTTCACCAGTATTAGGATCTGTAATTGCTTTTGTCATTTCAAAACCTAATTGTAATCTTGAACCTAAAATACTTGGAATAAATCCACCAATAACAGTTAATCCTAAAACACTAGCCAATTCTTGTAACTTATCAAATGAAAATGCACTATGCATACTATTTAATAAATTCAAAGATTGTTTATATCCTATATTAAATGCAGGCCATCTTGCTAAGAAACATGCAACCATAGGTAATGTAACCATTAGAATAGATAACCAATTTCCTTCTGCAGCCATACCTGCACCAATTAAACTTACTAATGGTTTCACAAGGACTCCTTGAATAGTATCTCCGACACTTGCCATAGGACCCATCAATGCCACTTTAATACTATCAGCAGTATCACTTTGCCCATTTTCTTCTAGTGCACATGCAATTCCACATATAGCAGCAGATCCAGCAGGATGGCAGTTATAGAATTGTGCATGTCTTAATAAGTGTTGACATTGTTCTTCTTCAGTTTTATATAAATCTTTAATAACTGGAACCATTCCAAATGCAAAACCACTTCCTTGCATTTTTTCATAGTTCATACACCATTGTAATGCACAATTATGTCTTAATCTTGTTTTTTTTAATGCTTTTTTTGAAATGGCTCTAATTTCCATCAGAAGCACCTTCTTTCTTTCCAATTGTAATATACATATAACCAAATGCCGCTCCTAAAATGGCCAAACCTAATACTGGCACGTTTGCAAATGAGAATAAAGCATATCCTATCACCATAAATGGCCAATATTTCTTTAAATCCATATATGACAATAATAATGCAAAACCAATAGCAGGTAATGCTCCACCAACAACTTGTAATCCATTAGAAAACCATTGTGCTGAAGCAGCAAAATCAGAAATTACAGTTAAATAATCACTTAACATAACACCAATAAAAATTGGTAATGCATTTGCAACCACCCATGGAATAATCCCCATAACATGGAAACGTTCAAATGCTTTAATATTGTTTGCCTTTAAAGCATTTTCAGCTTTATGCAAGAAGAAAGTATTGACTGTTCTTCCTAAAATGTTTAATTGCATAACAAATAAACTTAATGAAGTTGCAACTAATAAACCAACATTATAATCTCCTGTTTTACTAGCAGATACGACTCCTAAAATTGCTCCGATTTGATAATCTGGTGTCGTTGCTCCACCAAAGTTATAAAATCCTAAATTCATCAATGTGCATACAGAACCAACTTGGAAGCCTAATTCTATGTCTCCAACAACAAATCCTGTAAACACACCACAAACTAATGGACAGTAAATTCCTAATTCTGACCAGTAGTCAAATGTCATTATCACGGCAAATAATGTCAAGATAATTGCGAGTGTTAACGTACTCATATCATTTCCTCCTCTATATTTTGTATATACATTATTATAATATTATATATATATTATTGTCAATAACTTTATATTAAAATATTTTAGTGTATAAAAAAGACATCGTTTGATGCCTTTATGTACTATTATTAATTATCCAATTCTCGTTTCTTCTATTTCATATGCATATTTGCTTCCTATATATATAGCTATACAATATTCCAATGGTACATTGTTTGTTGTATATGTTATATGATCATGTTTCAATAACGCTGTATTATTTTCTATCCCTAAATTATTAGATAAATATTCATCTGAATTAATAGCCGTAATTTTTGATTTTGTTTTAACTCTTGGTAAATTTAATTGATCATAAAAATCATACAATGAGCCTGATAAAACCGATACGTCAAATGATGGAACTAATTTTGCAGGAATATATGATGTAATAATCGCTATGGGTACATGATCGGCAAACCTTACCCTAACAAAATATTGTATTTTTTCATCATTATCTAACTCTAAATAGCTTGCAATCATAGGAATATCTTTAGAATCATATATTTTATATTCGATAAGTTTAGAATCAGCAACCCTATTTTGTGTTGCCATATATCTAGAAAAGCTCCCTACAGTTTTATAATCTGCAAAGAACATAGCTTGTTTAACAAATGATCCTTTCCCTGGTATTCTCTCTATAATTCCTTCTGTTGCTAATCTTGAAATTGCTTTATTGACAGTTAATCGACTGACATTAAATTTCTCCGCCAATTGAAATTCAGTCTCTAACTGATCCTCGTTTTTTAATTTTCCGTCACTAATTAAATCCTTTATGTATTCTTCTACAAGAATATATTTCGCTTTTTCCTTCATTATATCACCAATTTATATTTTACCTATAATGACAAATATTGTAAAGATTTTTTGAAGCATCCTAAACAAATTAATTATTTTTCTTGACATTTGTATATACATATTATTATAATGTGTTTATAAATGAAAGGAGAAAGATTATGGAAGAAAAAAAATGGGATATGTACACATATATCCTAGAATCGAAACAAGCTGTTAGAGATATAGTTGAACAACATGAAAAAATTTTCAATTCATCTGTTGACTATATTTTGAACAAACAAATTGATCAAATATATATTATTGGATCAGGTACATCTTATCATGCTGCTGTTGCAGCTAAACCCATTATTGAAAAAGTATTAGGAATCAAAGTCTTTCAATCGTATCCAATTGATTTCAAAGATGAATTAATCTTTAATAAAAATACTTTGGTTATTGGAATTTCACATGCAGGAATGTCTGCTTCAACAATTGCTGGATTAGATAAAGCAAGAAATGAAGGTTTTGCGACAATTGCTATTACAGCAGAAAAAAATACACCTATTTTAGACCATGCTGATCAACAGTTATTTATTGAAATGCCAATTGAATATGCTGGTCCTAAAACAAAAGGATATATTTGTTCAATAGCAACTTTGGTGATTTTGGGATTAAAAGTTGCTTTAAAACAAAACAAAATATCGCAAGATATTTATGATAATTATATTGAACGTATGCTTAGAAGTTCAGATAATATACCTTTAATCGCTCAAAAGGCTCAAGAATGGTATCAAGATAATAAAGAAGAGTTATTAAAATGTAGACGTTTATATATTATAGGATATGAAAATTGTTTATCAGCAATGTTAGAAGGAACTTTAAAAATATCTGAGTCTGTAAGATATAGTACACAATGTTATGAACTTGAAGAATTTATGCATGGTATTTATCATTGCATTGATCAAGACACCTATATGTTTTATTTGGGATCTGGCGGACAATACTTTGACAGAGCTAAAAAATTGAAAAGATATTTTGAAGAAGAAAGACAAAGTCATTGTTTCTTAATCTCTAATGAAGATAACAATTCTAGAGACTTTAGTTTTCCATTTACAAATGATAAAGATTTTACAGTTATGGAATATGTTGTTCCTCTTCAAGTCTTTGCAAGAAGTTGTTCTGCTGATTTAGGAATAGATGCCAATGTTCCTAGTGATCCAGATTTCCATAAAAAAATGCAAAGTTATGTTTACAATAAGTAACCTCTCTAATAAATATTATTGAAAAAGTACTTGAGTAAGTGCTTTTTCTTTTATGCGAAAGGAGAAGATATATGTTTATTTTCAGAAAATATTTTGGTGATAAATCTTTTTATAAACATACTGGTTTAGTTATGCTTCCAATAGCCATCCAATCTATTATCACAAGTATCAGTAGCTTTATTGATACTATGATGGCTTCTCAAATTGATTGTGTTTCTGCTATTGGAACTGCATTACAAATTGATGCTTTGATGCAAGGAATTACTTTTGGAATAGCAGCAGGTATAAATATTTTTGTTGTTCAATATTATGGAGCAAATGATCTCAAAAATATGAAAAAAAGTTTTGGACTCAGTCTTATTAGTGTATCCATTAATGCTCTTTTTTGGATATTACTTGTTTTTATATTTCGTGGTCATCTCTTAAATATTTTTATTCAAGATTCAGATGTTATATCACGTGCTTTAGAGTATATTCAAATTGCTTGCTTATCTTATGTATTCACTTCATTGATATTAAGTTTTACTTTTGCATATCATAGTGTTCAAAAAACATATATTCCTTTATTGATTAGTATTATAACAATTGTTTTACATATTTTATTGAATATTCTATTTATGTTTCAACTTAATTTTGGAATCAAGGGAGCAGCCATAAGTTTATTAATAAGTCAAGTAATAAGTTTATCTTTATATTTCTTATATTCTATTATTTCACATCAACCATTTATAGGTTCTTTTTTAGAAATTTTTAAAATATCTTATTCTTTTTTAAAAAAAGTTTATAAAAAAGTCCTCCCTTTAATTATTAATGAAACACTTTTTAGTATCGGAAATAGTTTGTTTATTGTTGCTTATGGTTTATTAGGTAAAAATGTTATGGATTGTTATTATATTGGAAATCAAATTGTGAATATATTCTATACAATCGTTAATGCCATGAGTGATGCTTCTACATCAATGATTGGACTTGAGTTAGGCAAGGGGAACTTTGATTATGCTGAAAAAGAAGTGAATTATTTCTTTGGAATGACAAGTATTTTATCATTTATGATTATTATTGCTTTATTGATATTTGCTCCACAAATTATAACATTATTTGAATTAAATTCTCCACAAAAGATTCTTTTAGCTATATCAATTGTGAGAGTGCTTTCTATTAGAATCGCCTTTAGATTATTTAATGTTATTATTTTTTCTGCATTGAGAGCTGGCGGTGATTCTAGATACTTAACTTTTTTAGATTCTATTATTTTATGGGGAGTAGGATTAACAACAACTTTCTTAATGATTTCTGTATTTAATATATCAAATATTGTGATTGTTATATTGATTAGTCAATCTGAGCAATTATTTAGACTTATATTAGGAATGAAAAGATTAAAAACAAAAAAATGGTTACATGTACTTGTATGATGAAAAGGAGCAATTGAAATGACGAAAAAAATATTATGTGCTTCCATGATGTGTGCTGATTTTGGAAATTTAAAAAACGAAATAACTCTACTAGAAGATAGTGGTATTGATATTTTCCATTTAGATATCATGGATGGTATTTTTGTACCTAATTTTGGTATTGGCCTTCAAGATGTAGAATATATATGTCAGAATGCCAAAATACCTTGTGATGTTCATCTTATGATT
>Ga0129308_1003465_pt1 | contig 11258 bp, 8 predicted proteins | sample L827metagenome_FD_94440 | JGI IMG/M metagenome (GOLD analysis project Ga0129308, IMG submission 94440) | Ring-tailed lemur group fecal microbial communities from Wisconsin, USA - L827 metagenome | ecosystem: Host-associated > Mammals > Digestive system > Large intestine > Fecal | place: USA... | reverse complement strand
GAAAACATGAAAAAATGTTTTCAAATTTGTACTGATTGAAAAGAAAGGGAACCCTGACGGTTCCCTTTCAAACTATCCTTCCCTCCGAATCCTTAAAGAATCAGGGTTTATTGACAAGCTGAAGCGCCGCCGCCCAACCGGGCGGCGGCGCTTGTTTCTCTTATTTTGTGCTGCATTTACATCGCCAGCAGCTGGATCTTTCCGTCCTCGGCCACAGCTTTCAGCTGGGAGATGGGATGGGCGTAGCCCTCGATGAGCCGGACGGCGATGGCGTCCTCCAACTCCTTCTGGATGAGACGGCGCAGGTTCCGGGCGCCGTAGGCGGCGGAGTAGGACTTCTGGACCAGGTAGTCCAGCAGGGAATCCTCCCAGGAGAAGGTGATGCCCTTGTCCGCCAGAGCCCCGGCCAGTTCCTTGAGCATCAGCACGGCGATCCCCTTGAAGTTCTCCTCGGTGAGTTGGTTGAAGTAGACGATCTCGTCCACGCGGTTAATAAACTCGGGGCGCAGGAATTCGTTGAGAGCTTTCAGGGCCCGCTCCTTCCCCTGCTCATTGGCGGTGCGGCCGAAGCCCACGGAGCCCACCTTGGTGTTGCTGCCGGCGTTGGTGGTCATGACGATGACGGTGTTCTCAAAGTTCACGGTCCGGCCGTGGGCGTCGGTGATGCGGCCGTCGTCCAGGATCTGGAGCAGAATGTTCAGTACATCGGGATGGGCCTTTTCGATCTCGTCAAACAGCACCACGGAATAGGGCTTCCGCCGGATCTTCTCGGTGAGCTGCCCCGCCTCGTCATAGCCCACATAGCCCGGAGGCGAGCCGATGATCCGGGAGACGGCGTGCTTCTCCATAAACTCGGACATGTCCAGGCGGATCAGGGATTCAGGGGTGTCAAACAGGTCCGCGGCCAGCTGCTTCACCAGTTCGGTCTTGCCCACGCCGGTGGAGCCCACAAAGATGAAAGAGACCGGCTTGTGTTTGGGGGAGATCCCCACCCGGCCACGGCGGACAGCGGCGGCCACCGCGGCCACAGCCTCGTCCTGGCCGATGATATGTCCCTTGAGCCGCTCCTCCAGCTGGGCCAAACGCTGGAACTCCTGCTCCTGGATGCGGCTGGCGGGGATGTTGGTCCACAGTTCGATCACATTGGCCAGGTGCTCCTTGGTCAGGGCGGGCCGCTCCTTCTCCTCCAGGCCCTGCTGCTCCGCCTCCAGGCGCAGCTCCATGCTCCGGATGGAAGCCAGCCGCTGGTAGGACTCGTCGGTGGCGGCGGCCATCATGACCTCTCTCTCCTTGGCCAGATCGGCCAGTTCTTTTTTCACCTCGGCCAGACGGGCCAGATATTTGTTGTTCAGGTTCACGTTGGAGCAGGCTTCGTCAATGAGGTCGATAGCCTTGTCCGGGAGGTAGCGGTCGGTGATATACCGCTCGCTCATGACAACGGCCTGACGGCACATCTCCGGGGAGACAGTCACCTGGTGGTATGCCTCGTAGTAGGGGGCGATGCCCTCCAGAATCTTCACGCTGTCCTCGATGGAGGGCTCCTCCACGATGACGGGCTGGAAGCGGCGCTCCAGGGCGGTGTCCTTTTCGATATGCTTGCGGTACTCGTTGAGGGTGGTGGCGCCGATGACCTGGAGTTCTCCCCGGGAGAGGGCAGGCTTCAGGATATTGGCGGCGTTCATGGAGCCCTCGGCGTCGCCGGCGCCCACAATATTGTGGACCTCGTCGATGACCAGAATGATGTTGCCCAGCTTCCGGATCTCCTCTATCAGGCCCTTCATCCGGCTCTCAAACTGTCCGCGGAACTGGGTGCCCGCCACCAGGGCGGTCAGGTCCAGGAGGTAGACCTCCTTGTCCAGCAGCTTATAGGGCACTTCGCCCTGGACGATCTTCTGGGCCAGACCCTCGGCAATGGCGGTCTTGCCCACGCCGGGCTCGCCGATGAGGCAGGGGTTGTTTTTCTGGCGGCGGTTCAAGATCTGGATGACCCGCAGCACCTCCCGCTCCCGGCCGATCAGTTTGTCCAGCTTCCCCTCTTTGGCCTTCCGGGTCAGAGAGATGCAGTAGCTGTCCAAAAATTTCCGCTTTGGCTGCTTGGGGGAACCGTTCTTTTCCGGCCGCGGGGACGTGCTCCCATCGCCGGAAGGGGGCTGCTGGGGGGCGGCAGGCGCGCCTCCGCCGAACAGCTGGTTCAGGAAGGGGAAGGTGGCGGTACGGCCGTCGTCCTCCTCACCGTCGTCGGAGGGCTGGTTCATCAGCCCCTCCATCCCCTCGGCTCCGCCGAAGGCGGACATCATCTCGTTGGTCAGGTTATCCAGGTCCTCGTCGGTGATGCCCATTTTCTTCATCATATCATCAATGGGCTTAATGCCCAGTTCTCTGGCGCATTTCAGGCACAGCCCCTCATTCTTCGAGGTGCCGTTTTCCAGCTTGGTGATAAAAATCACAGCCACATTTTTTCCGCAGCGGCTGCACATAGTAGGCTGCATAAGCACACGCTCCTTTCCAGGGAAACTCCATTTGGGGATGATGATACACCCCAATTATGAACTGGTCATGAATATTGCTCTGTAAAGTTTTAGAAAAGCAAGGTCAGCGGGCTGACGGTGCAGAAAAATTTCAGCAGATAGCTGTTTTGGATGGCATCCTGAGGCAGGACGCTCCCTTTCAGCAGCCAGCAGGCAATGAAAATAAACAGGCCGCCGCGGAACAGGCCAAGGGCCGCGCCGCTCCAGCGGTTCAGGGCGGAGAGGACCGGCAGGCGGAAGGCCAGGTCCAAGGCGTGGCTGATCAGGTACCAGGCGGCCAGAAGGAGCACAAAGGAGACCAGGAACAGGAGCATCTGCGCCACCTGTCGGGCAATGTAGTCGGAGATGACCCGGGTGGCGTTGGCCGTGGCGGCTACCATCCCGTCGTTCACCGACTTCTGGAAGGCGTCGGCGAAGCCCTTGTACAATTTTGTATCCTTCAACAGGTCCAGGGCCTCCTGAAGCGGCAGGGCAATATGTTCCGCCGCCGTTTCCCCGGCGGCATCCACGGCGCCGGACGTCTTCTCCTCCAGCACCTGCTGAATCTGCTGCTCCACAATGGGGCGCATGCTGCGGGCCACCGGCTCAGCCAGGGCATTGGAGACTACGGTTGCCCCAATAAAGGCAACAAACAGGGCCAAAAAGCCGCACAGAGTCAAAACGAAGCCCTTTTTATAGCCCCGCCAGACGGCCAGGAGCAGCAACACAACGATAACAGCGTCAAACATCAGATAGGAATAGGTCATAAAGTGCCTCCGAATCGCATTGGGTGGGTCAATCAGGAAGATAGAGCCAGGCCTGCTGGGCATCTGCCAACAGGGCGGAGCCGTTGGGGGACAAAGCGGTATGGCGGGCCGCCTGGGTATCGGACAGGTCCGCATACGGAGTCAGGTCCCGGGTGTAGATGGTGAGGTCGCTCCCGGTGAGCAAAGCGCAGTAGCTCCCGGCGCTGTCAAAGGAGAGGACCTGGCTGGACAGGCTCAGGGACGCGCCTGCCGTGCCGTCAGGCAGGATGGTCAGGGCCTGATCGGCGGCCCCCGCCCGGTAACGGCTCAGGAGCAGCAGGGCAAAGCCGTCCCCGCCGAAATCGCAGCCCTTCAGATAGGAGCGGCCAAAGGAATACGTTTGAACGGTGCCCTCCTTGGGATCGGCAATGAGCACGCGGTCCTCTCCCAGGACCCACAGGGCCCCGTTTTCATAGTCCAGATCCAGTACCGCGCAGCTGCCCAGATCCACCGTCGCCTGGGGTTCCTTCCGGTCCACCGGGTAGAACAGGACCTTGCTGCGGAACACGCCGCCCGCCTGGTCCATGGTGACCACAGCCACCGTCTTACAGTCGGGAGACAGGGCGGCATCCACCACAAATGTGGAGGACAGGCTGATCCGGATGACTTCACCGCCGTGGTTGTTGTAGACGGTGACGGCTCCCTTGAAGCCGCTCTGCTGGGCGGTGACCGCCAACCAGCCGCTGTCGTTGACCCGTGCGGACAGGAGGTCGGCGCCGCCGTCCAGAGTCAGGCTGAACACTTCCTCGGTGCCCCGGAACAGGAACAGAGATTGGCCGCCGGCATCGTAGACCACCCCCGTCTTGGCCGAAGCGGAGAGGACCGGATTCTCCATGGCCAACACCTCCTCGGCGTACTTTTCACCGGAGAAGGAGTAGTAATGGGCCCCGGAGGCGGAAGACATCAGAACACCGTTTTCCAGATAAGCCACCGACAGCTTGTCGCCGCCGGCGTGGGTAAAGGGCAGGGCCTCGCCGGTCTCCCCCGTCTCCAAATCCCGGTAGGACAGCCAGCGCTTCAGCGCGTCCAGATTAAACCGGTCCCGGTAGACCACCAGGGCCAGCGCCCCCAGGACCAGCGCCGCCGTTACCAGGAGGGCAAGCAGCCGGAGAATGATATTCGGTTTTTTCGGCTTCTTGGCCGCTGCTTCTTGGTTCATGGTGTGTTCCCCTACAGATGAGGTATGTGGACGTAACATATAAACAGATTGGAGCGGTAAATTTTGTAGGGCAAGGGCTCTGCCCTTGCCTTTTCCGGGTGGACCAAATACCGGGAGAAATCTGCGCACTTGAATACTTCGCCTGCGGGCGGGACGGGAGATGGGGATGTTTCGCCCCCGGGCGAGGTACTTTTGTAGAGATACAAAAGTACCCAAAAAATCTCCGGGGCTTCGGCCCCGGCCCCCAAGGGACGTCCTACAAAAAGCCTTCCTCACGTCCGGCGCACATTCCCTGGTTTTGCTGCCCCACCTTCCGGGCCTTCGGCCCTGGGTAGGGGAAACCTGGATTGGAACAGCCGCTGAATACCGCGCCTGGGATTCCGAATTGTGCGGCGTGGTTCCCGACTGCGTTGATCCCCTCCGCTACGTGCAGCTTATTCAGCGGACACACACCGGTTCGTCCCGCAGAGTAAAGACTCGCTGATCTATAAACTAAAATTTACAGCACGTCCTCGTCGTACCAAAGTCTGGTCATGTATAGCCCCCCGGGCGGGACGGTGGGGCCGGCCAGAGTCCGGTTGCCCGACTCCAGAATGGCGGGAATATCCTCCGGAGCCAGCTTGCCCTCGGCGGCGTAGACGATGGTGCCCACCATGGCCCGGACCATGTTATAGAGAAAACCGTTGGCGCACACCTTACACTCTATCAAATCTCCCTGGCGGGACACGTCGAAATAGTAGACCGTGCGCACCGTTGTTTTTGTCTCGGTCCCCACGGAACGGACCGCCCGGAAATCGTGGGTGCCTACGAACTGCTCCGCCGCCCGCCTCATCACCGCCTCGTCCAGGTGCTTGGGGTAAAACCAGGCCCGGTCCACATAGAATGGATTGCCCAGACGGGAGTTATAGATCCGGTAGGTGTACTCCTTCCGGTGGCAGGAGCCGATGGCGTTGAACTCCATGGGCACCGGGGTGGCTTTGACCACCACGATGTCATTGGGGAGCCGGGTATTGACAGCCAGGGGGATGCGGTCGCAGGGAATGGTGGAGGTGGTCCGGAAATTGGCCACATAGGTCTCGGCATGGACCCCCGCGTCGGTGCGTCCCGCTCCGGTACATTTCACCGGGTGGCACACCACCGTGGACAGGGCCTTTTCCAGAGTCTCCGCCACCGAAACGGCATTTTTCTGTACCTGCCAGCCGTGGTAAGCGGTGCCGTTATACATCAGCTTTAAAGCGATATTGCGTTCCATGGCCCGCTCCTCAGAGACCGAACCGGGCCAGCACGAAAACCGCGGCTGTGACCACCAGGAAGAAGGCAATGGTCATATAGTCGATGCCCCGGTAGCGCAGCTGCCGCAGGCGGGTGCGCCCTTCGCCGCCGTGGTAGCAGCGGCACTCCATGGCCACCGCCAGCTCGTCTGCCCGGCGGAAGGCGGAGATGAACAGGGGCACCAGCAGGGGGATCAGGGCCTTGGCCCGCTGGATCAGGTTTCCGCTCTCAAAGTCGGCGCCCCGGGCCCGCTGGGCGGACATGATCTTGTCCGTCTCCTCGATCAGGGTGGGAATGAACCGCAGGGCGATGGACATCATCATGGCCAGCTCATGGACCGGGACCTTGATTTTCTTCAGCGGGTTCAGCAGGGACTCCAGGCCGTCGGTGAGCAGGATGGGAGACGTGGTATAGGTCAGCAGGAAGGTGCCGGAAATGAGCATCATGATCCGGACCACCATGAAGAACGCCTGGAACACGCCCTCCAGAGTAATGGTGAAGATCCAGAAATGGACCAGCACATGGGTGCCGGTGGTGTAAAACAGATTGAGCACCGCCGTGAAGATGGCGATGAACAGTATCGGCTTCAAGCCCCGGAGAATGGACTTCAGGGGCACGTGGGAGATCGCGATGGACAGGGCCAGGACCCCGAACATGATGGCGTAGGTGACGAAATACTTGGCCAGGAACAGGGCCACGATATACAGCACCACAGCGATGAGCTTGGTCCGGGGGTCCAGCCGGTGGACCAGGGAATTCCCCGGGAAATACTGGCCCAGGGTGATGTCTTTCAGCGCCATTTACACCGCCCCCTTTCCGGATCTCAGCTTGCGGAGGATCGCTTCCTTGGCTTGGTCGATGGTGTACACCGAGGGATCGATGTCCACCCCCATGTTCCGGAGGCGGTGGAACACCCGGGTCATCTGGGGCACGCCCAGGCCCATGCGCTCCAGCTCGCCGCCGTGCTGAAACACCTCCCGGGGCGTACCGTGGAAAGGGATGCGGCCGTCGTTGACCACCACCAGGCGGTCAACGGTCCGGGCCACCTCCTCCATGGAGTGGGAGACCAGGATGATGGTGGCGTTGTGGACCTGATGGTAGTCCCGGATATTGCCCAGAATGGACTCCACACCCACCGGGTCCAGACCGGCGGTAGGTTCATCCAGGATCAGCACCTTGGGCTCCATGGCGATGACGCCGGCGATGGCCACCCGGCGCTTCTGGCCGCCGGACAGCTCGAAGGGGGACTTGTCCAGCTGGTCGTCCCGCAGGCCCACAAAATAGGCCGCCTCCCGGACCCGGCGGTCGATCTCCTTCTCGTCCAGCCCCATGTTTTTGGGGCCGAAGGCAATGTCCTTATACACCGTCTCCTCAAAAAGCTGGTACTCCGGGTACTGGAACACCAGCCCCACCTGGAACCGGGTGAGGCGGGTGAGCTTGGGGTCGGACCAGATGTCCTCCCCCTGGAACAGCACCTGGCCGGAGGTGGGCTTGAGCAGGCCGTTCAGGTGCTGGATCAGGGTGGACTTACCCGAACCGGTGTGGCCTATAATGCCCAGGTACTCGCCCTTGTAGGCGGTGAAGTCCACGTCCACCAGAGCCCCCCGCTCAAAGGGGGTTCCGGCGGAGTAGATGTGTGAGAGCTGTTTGGTTTCAATGATCGCTTCCATTGCAGACCGTCCTTGTTCAAAATGGTGTATGCCCCTTGGGGTCATACCCGAAGGATAGAAGAATCGGGATGCCTTATTGTTTCAACAGGGTATACAGGACCTGGGCGCACTCCTCGTCACTGAGGGCGTCAAGGGGCACGTCACAGCCCTCCTGGCGCAGCTCCCACAGCAGCTGGGTGGTGTGGGGAACGGTGAGGCCCACGGCCTTCAGCTCCTCCACCCGGGAGAAGACCTCCTTGGGGGCCCCGTCGGCCACCACCCTGCCCTTGGCCATGACGATCAGCCGGTCGGCCTGGGCCGCCTCGTCCATATGGTGGGTGATGAGGACCACGGTGACGCCCCGGGTCCGGTTCAGTTCCTTGATGGTACGCAGGACGCCGGCCCGTCCGATGGGGTCCAGCATGGCGGTGGGCTCGTCCAACACGATGCAGCGGGGCTGCATGGCGATGACCCCGGCGATGGCGATGCGCTGCTTCTGCCCGCCGGACAGAAGATGGGGTGCGTGCTCCCGGAACTCATACATCCCCACGGCCTTCAGGGCGTCATCCACCCGCCGGCGGATCTCCTCGGGGGGCACGCCCAGGTTCTCCGGGGCGAAGGCCACGTCCTCCTCCACCACGTTGGCCACGATCTGGTTGTCCGGATTCTGGAACACCATGCCCACGGTGCGGCGGATGTCCAGCAGCTTCTCCTCGTCCGCGGTGTCCATTCCGTCCACATACACCGTGCCCCCGGAGGGCAGGAGGATGGCGTTCATATGCTTTGCCAGGGTGGACTTCCCGCTGCCGTTGTGGCCCAGAATGGCCACGAAGGAGCCCTCCTCAATGGCCACGTCCACGCCGTCCAGCACCGTGGGCGCCACCCCCTCGGCGGTGGTATAGGAAAAACGCAGGCCGTCTGTTTCGATGATTGGATGATTCATAGCTCAAATACCTCGTTGTGGTGAGAGATTGGAGCCCCTCCCAAGCCCATCGGAACGGGTTTGGTGGGGAGCGGAGGAGCAAAACAGGGTTTCCCGGTCAGTGGGAAACAGAATGGCGCGGACTCTGCGGCGACGCCGTCCAGCGCCCTGTGGCTCCGCAGGGCAGGGTCAGTCCGCTCTCAGTGACCGGCAGGCCCAGCTCCTGGCTCTCGGTATGGCCGCCGTATTTTTTGGAGATCAGGGTCTCCAGGATATAAGTGACCACGCTGGGGGCCAGACCGGTGGTGTAGGAGTTCAGGATGATAAACAGCGGGTCGTCGGACAGCACGCCGGAGACCAATTCCACAAAGGGATACAGGTTTTCTTCCAGCTTCCACACCTCGCCGGTGGGGCCCCGGCCGTAGGATGGGGGGTCCATGATAATGGCGTCGTACTTCCGGCCCCGGCGGATCTCCCGCTCCACGAACTTGGCGCAGTCATCCACGATCCAGCGGATGGGCGCTTCTTCCAGGCCGGAGCTTTTGGCGTTCTCCCTGGCCCACTGGACCATCCCCCGTGCCGCGTCCACATGGCAGACGCTGGCTCCCGCGGCGGCGCAGGCCACTGTGGCTCCGCCGGTATAGGCGAACAGGTTCAGCACGCTGATGGGCCGGCCCGCCTTCTGGATCTGCTCCCGGGCAAAGTCCCAGTTGGCCGCCTGCTCGGGAAACAATCCGGTGTGCTTGAAGTTCATGGGCTTGATGTTGAAGGTCAGGTCCCGGTAAGAGACCGTCCAACGCTCGGGCATGGATTTGTTCTGCCACTGGCCTCCCCCGGTGGAGGAACGGGCGTACCGCCCCGCGTTCACCTTCCAGCCGCGGTGGGTCCTGGGCGTATTCCAAATGGCCTGGGGATCGGGCCGGACCAATAATTGGTCCCCCCAGCGCTCCAGCTTCTCACCCCGGCCGCAATCGATCAGCTCATAATCCTTCCATTGATCGGAAAGCCACATAAAAGGCACACCTTTCCAGCTTAATACAAATTAAAACTAAGATAGTATATCATTTCAAACGATTTCAGTCAATGAATTTGGGGACCCGCCCGGGAACTTTCCCCGAAAAAAATCCGGACCCTTTCATGTCCGGGGATGAACGCTCCACGGTTTCAGAGCCTGTGTGCGGTCATGCAGGCCATACCCATGTCAGAATTTTTAAATGGTGGACGCATATGGTCAACAAATCACAGCTGCCCGCCCAGGGTAAGGAGGGATATTATTATACCATGATTATGTTTAACAACTGGCAGATCACAGCTCCGCACGGCGTGATCGCCCGGCAGTACGACAACCTGTCCCGCCGCCTGGAGGTGGTGGGCGAGCTCCCGGAGGGCTACACCTGGTCCATGCTGGTCCAGGTGGACGGAGCCATGGACGTCATCGCGCTGGAACCCATGGAGGGCGGCGCGGGCGTCACCCTGACCGCGGACCAGCTGTCCCGGTCCGGGTATTACCAGATGCAGCTGCGTGGGACCAAAGGAGACGAGGTACGGCACACCAACGTGATTTCCGTGCTGATCCCGGCCAGCCTGTCTGGAGACGGGCAATGGCCCACGGCGCCCAGCGAGTTCATCAAAGCGGAACAGCGTATCCGTGCGCTGAACGAGCATCCGCCCATTCCGGGAGAAAACGGCTTCTGGCTGGTTTGGGACCCAGAGAAGGACGAATACCTGGAGAGCGCATTTCCCCTGCCTGACGTGTCCGCCGGCCCGGCGGGAGCGGACGGCAAAAACGGCGTGACCTTTACGCCGGAAGTTTCCGCTGCCGGGGTGCTCAGCTGGACCAACGACGGCGGACTGGAGAATCCGGCCTCCGTTGACATCCGCGGCCCCGCAGGGCCAGCAGGCGCGCAGGGACCTCAGGGCGAGCAAGGGCTCCAAGGCCCGGAAGGCCCCCAGGGTCCCCAGGGGGACCAGGGAGTACAGGGTCCCAAGGGGGATACCGGGGCCCAAGGTCCCCAGGGTGAGCAGGGCGTACAGGGTCCCAAGGGGGATACCGGCGCGCAGGGCCCCCAGGGCGAGCAGGGAGTCCAGGGTATCCAGGGTCCCCAGGGCGCAGTCGGGCCGGAAGGGCCACAGGGTCCGGCGGGCGTCAGCGGCCAGGACGGCAAGAGTGCCTACCAGACCGCCGTGGAGGGCGGGTATTCCGGCACGGAGACGGCCTTTGTGGAGGCGCTGGCCAATGTGCCGGGGCATATCGCGGACGAAACGGCCCACATTACCGCCGGTGAGCGCGCCACGTGGAACGGAAAAGCGGAGGGCACCCACGCCAGCCAGCACGCCAGCTCCGGGAGCGACCCGATCACGCCGGAGAGTATTGGGGCGGCTCCGGCGGGGTATGGGCTTGGCGAAACTGTAGGTGATTCCGGCTATATCGCAAGCGCAGCAGCATTGGACGCAACGGTTAAGGGCGGAATTTACTATTATTACAATTCCGATGAACAGGCAACAGGTTATCCATATTCACAGTTTGGAATGGTCGTTGTGATTGCCACAGAAGCGGTAATGCGGCAGTATTTCTTCCCCCGTCAAACCGACACGCGCTGGTGGGTCAGGCAGAAGACGAACTATTCCGATACCTGGGGACCTTGGGAATGGGGTAAAGCCCCGATGGAATTTGGCGTTGAGTACCGCACCACGGAACGGTATAACGGTAAGCCTGTTTATATCAAGGCGCTGGGTCTTGGTAATATGCCGGCGGCGTCTACGTCAAAATCCGTGACCTTCGGCACCGGAACAGAGGTGGCGATCGATGTAACGGGCCGGATGGAATATGAATCAGACACCTATACGATCCCGTTTGACCGAGGCAACGGTACTTCCGCCGCAATATTTGCGCATGGAACGCAGGTATACTTGTTATCCGGCGCAAACAGCATCGCAAGCTAT
>Ga0129308_1003464_pt1 | contig 11258 bp, 4 predicted proteins | sample L827metagenome_FD_94440 | JGI IMG/M metagenome (GOLD analysis project Ga0129308, IMG submission 94440) | Ring-tailed lemur group fecal microbial communities from Wisconsin, USA - L827 metagenome | ecosystem: Host-associated > Mammals > Digestive system > Large intestine > Fecal | place: USA... | reverse complement strand
TGCGGGTATGGTGGCGCTGCTCCAAGGGGCATGAGTGGACGGCCAAAATCTCGGACCGGACGCAGAAGAACAGCGGCTGCCCTTACTGCATGAACAGGCGGGTGCTGGCTGGCTTCAACGATCTGGCGACCACCCACCCCAAAATTGCCGCCCAGTGGCACCCCACCCTCAACGGGAAGCTGACGCCGGAGATGTTCACCTACGGCAGTGCGCAGCGGGTATGGTGGCTGTGTGAGGAGGGCCATGTGTGGAAAGCCCCCATTTCCCGCAGGGCGGGTGTGCAGAAAAGCGGCTGTCCCGTGTGTTCGGGCCGCGTCAGCATAGCGAAGCGGAGGTACTATGACGGTATTCTGAAGGAGGCGAAGCTGTCGGCAAAGACCCCAAGCGGGACGGCTGTGGCGCGCGCTCCCGATCTCACACCCAACAGCACGGGGCCGCCTGGAGAAAACAGCGGATAACCCGCATCTTTAAAAATGATATAGGAGGAAAAAAATTGATGAAAGCAACCATGCAAAAAAGGGCGTTCAGCCTCTTGCTGGTGCTGACACTGATCCTGGGCATTTTGCCGGTGTCAGCGCTGGCAGTGGAGGACGCCCCGGACGCCGGAACGCCGGTTGTCTGCGCCGGTTATGACGCGGACGAAACCTGTGCGGCGGAAACCCATGTGGAGGGCTGTCCGCTGTATGAGACTTCGGAGGAGCCTGCGGAGGAAGTGGAAGCGTCCATCCCGGTTGACTCCGCTGTAACGGCCCTGCAGGATCGCATCGACGCTCTGCCCGACGCGGACACGCTGGAGGAGATGGACGCAGAGGCGCAGGACGAAGTCTATGAGGAGGTCTACGCCATCTCTGACGCCATCGACGAGCTGACCGACGAGGAGGCCGAGGCGCTGGATATGTCCGCGCTGGAGGAAGCGGCGGCGTTCTTCACCCGGCAGACCATGACGCTGGCGGCTACTGAAGGCGAGGAAGATGAATCGCTTCCCGCCGGTACATTGAGCATCGCCAACGGCTCTATCCTGATTACGAGCACCGGGTACAGCCAAGGCACCTTAAAGTATGATTCCTCAAGCAAAAAGTGGTCTGTCACAGACTCCGAGGGAGCTGCCGTGACGGAAACAACATGGAGCAGTGAGAACGAAACAAACGCCCTGACCATTACCGGGAACAGCACGAGCAATGTGATTGTGGTATCCGGCGGCAGCCCTGCCATTACATTGGATGATCTGACCCTGAGCGGAAGCGCTAACGCGAATCCGACGAATAGTAAGAGTGCTACTAAGATTGGGCCGATGTTTATATATGGCAACGCAAATGTTACGCTGCTTTTGAAGGACAGCAACACTTTAACGACCTCTGTGGCTGCTGCGGCGTTGGAAGTATACGAAGGCAGCACAGTGACAATCCAGGTGCCGGAGGGGGAATCTGATAGCTACGGTACATTGAAGGCTGTCAGCAACGCAAACGAAACCCCAGGCATCGGCGGTTCCAGATATAGGAAGGCGGGGACGATTGTCATAAACTCCGGGACGATCAACGCATCCTGCACAAAAGCATATGCTTCCGGCATTGGCCCCGGACGCAAGCAAACGCTCACCGCATTTACGATGAACGGCGGTATCGTGACGAACAGCGCACCGGCGAAACAGGCTACGGTGCTGGGCGCTTCTGAGGGCGGCTCAACGACTACCGTTACCATCAACGGCGGCTATCTGGAAACCACTGGCTTGACCGGTAAAACCGTGCGTGTTTTCGGTGGTACGATTGTTGCCAGTAAGACGCCGGGGATCAGCGGAACCACCATCTCTATCCTTGGCGGCAACATTAACGACAGCTACACCGGAACCGAGAGCAACAGCCGGGTTTTGACCAAGCTGTATTTTGTGACCGAGAACGGCTCTCCGCTGGCCAACACGGAGGTTACCGTGACGGAGGGCACTGGCAGCAGTGCAAGGACTTGGACAGCTTTTACCAACAGTGAGGGCCTGATCACCACCTATCTGGCCTCCGGCACTAACTCCGTCACAGTGACAGTTGGAAGTGCTGAAGGCACTGCCGTGGCCATTGCGGACGGCAAGGGCCTTTACGGCGCTTCCTGCACTTGTGGGGAAAAGCCCGGCACTCTGACCATGGGAACCAAATCACAAAGCATCACCACTTTGAACGGTTCAGCTACCTTGGCTTTGACGGCCTCCTATACGCCTGGGCCTGATTGCAAGGTGCCGGACGGCTTCCATGGGTACTACGAAAAGATCTCCTATGAGATCGTCTCCGTGACCCGCAACGGGCAGTTTGTGACAGCCGACCGCTATGCCGCTATCAGCGGAAATACTCTGACCGTTTATGGCGATGTGGATCAGGACGCTTACGCCGTCAATGTGCGGGCAGTCTGCGGGCCGGAAACCGGAGAAAAAGTGTACAGTGCGCCGATCACCGTGTCTGTGAGCACCTATGTCTCCCCGGTGAAGCCGGAGGACACGAATACACTGGACATCGCCCTTGGCTCCATCCTCATCACGAGCACCGGATACAGCCAGGGTACATTGACCTATGATTCCGCAAACAAAAAGTGGACTGTCAAAGGCTCCGATGGAACTGCCGTGGCGGAAACAGCATGGAGCAGTGATGAGAACGCAGATAACGCCCTGACCATTACCGGAACAAGCACGAGCAATGTGATTGTGGTAAACGGCGGCAGCCCTGCCATTACATTAGATAACCTGACCCTGAGCGGAAGCGCTGCCGCGAATCCGACTAATAGTAGTAATGCTACTAAGATTGGGCCGATGTTTATATATGGCAGCGCAGAGGTTACTTTGCTTTTGAAGGGCAGCAACACCTTAACGACCTCTGTAGCTGGTGCTGCGGCGTTGGAGGTATTCACAGGAAGCACAGTGAAAATCCAGGTGCCAGATGGGGAATCTGATAGCTACGGTACATTGAAGGCTGTCAGCAACGCAAACGAAACCCCAGGCATCGGCGGTTCCAGAAATAGGAAGGCGGGGACGATTGTCATAAACTCCGGAACGGTCGATGCATCCTGCACAGCAGCATATGCTTCCGGCATTGGCCCCGGACGCGTGCAAACGCTCACCGCATTTACAATGAACGGCGGTATCGTGACGAACAGCGCATCGGCGAAACAGGGTACGGTGCTGGGCGCTTCTACGGGCGGCTCAACGACTACCGTTACTATCAACGGCGGCTATCTGAACACCAATGGCCTGGCCGGTACTACCGTGCGTGTTTTCGGTGGTACGATTGCTACCAGCAAGACGCCGGGGATCAGCGGAACCACCATCTCCATCCTTGGCGGCAACATCAACAGCAGCTACACCGGAGACGAGAGCAACAGCCGGGTTTTGACCAAGCTGTATTTTGTGACCGAGGACGGCTCTCCGGTGGCCAATACGGAGGTTACTGTGACCGAAGGCACCGGGGACGCTGCGAGAACCTGGGCGGCTCTGACCAACGATAAGGGCGTCATCACCACCTATTTTGCAAGCGGCACGAGCAGCATCTCCGTTTCCTACGGGGACGAACAGAATGTCAGCGTGACGCTCGGCGAGAGCCATCAGGCGCTTATCGGCGGGGAGTGTACCTGCTCGGATTTCGACAGCATCACATGGGAGTCCGGTCTGCCCGGCACCGTGACGCTGTATGACGAGAGCACCTACTCCGTGGCGGACGCTGCGCTGGTGGTCGGTGGCGACTGCCCCATGCCCATCCATCCCAAGCTGCCGTCCATCACCTATTCCTTGAGCGTGACGGCGAATGGGAACACCGTGGATGAGAGCAACACGAGCGCCTATGCCACGCTGGCTAACAACGCCCTGACCCTCAAGCCCGCCAATGCCCCCTACACCGTCACCCTGACGGCCACGGCCGGGGACAAGACGGCTACCCAGACCGTCCAGGTGCGCAAGGGCACGGCAGAGGAGGGCGTGACCACCATCGACCTGTCCAAGGGCAATGTGACCATCAGCTATGCGGACGACGCTTACACCTACACCCAGGGCGACGGTGAAAGTCAGTCCGCAACCGGCAGCATCCTGCTGACCGGCGACGCGGCGCGCGCCACCGTCACCGTGAGCGGCGGCAGCCCCACCCTGACGGTCAATCAGAACAGCCCGGATGATGTGTGGGCCATCTACACGGCGGACGCTGTAGAGGGCCTGACCTTGAACGCCCAGACCGTCAACGGCAAGGTTCGCTTCGGCGCTGCGGGCAGCAAGCTGGCGGCCATGAGCTATATCAGCGCCGAAAAGGTGAAGCTGAATCCCGAAACCGGGGCAGCTATCTCTCTGACCGACAGCGGTATCACACAGGGCAGCTTTACCCTTTCCGGCGTCTCCGGCAAAGCCCTTTCCGTCTACGGCGCGAACGGGAACAGCGAAACCACGCTGACGAACGGCACAAGCAATGCAGCCACGCTGACCGTGAACGGCGCGCCTGTTGAGCTTGCTGCCGGCGGCTCCTATACCATCCCCAAGGCCGTGATCATTGATCCCAACTCGGCTGATGAGTCGTCCGTCTATGCCTATGTGATCCCCAACGACAGGACGCTGTACTGCTATAATGCGAAGGAGCTCGGCCTGTCGGATGATGTCAACAAGAATTACGCCGTGGAGGACACCGAAGAGTATGTCGAAATGTGGCGGTTCCCGGAAAGCGCGTCCAAGCAGCTGACGCGGACCACTGCGCAGGCCTACACCATCCTCTTTGTCGGCGAGGGCGCCACTGCTGCGGGTACATACAAGGACTACCCGTACAAGGATGTTGAAGGACACGAAGCTGCCGAGCTGTACCGCGGGCAGATCACCGATGTGACCTTTGACCCGGACATTGACACACTGGCGGGAAATATCCTGCGCGGTATGATGGGCGTTGTTGAGATCCGGGTGGAGGACGCCACCACAGTCTCCGGCGCGTTCTACAGCTGCGGTGTGCGCAAGCTCTATCTTGGCGAACAGGTGACCAGCTACAGCCCCTCCAACTATATGGGCGTGCTGAAGGAGATCGAGGTTGCGGAGGGCAACACCGCCTTGATGAGCGACGACGGCGTTCTCTATACGGCGGACGGGAAGACCCTGCGTCAGTGCCCGGCCCGCAAGACGGGCAGCTACACGCTTTTGGATACCTGCGAAACCATCTCGAATACTGCGTTCTATGGCTCCAGGCTAAGCTCTCTGACGCTGGACGCGAACCTCAAGAGCATCGGAACCCGTGCGTTTGAGAGTATGTGGAATCTCACCGCGATCAATGTAAAGTCCGGGAATACCTCGTTCAAGGCCGTGGACGGCGTGCTGTACTCAGCGGATGGCACAACGCTGATCCTCTATCCGTACAAAAAGACAGATACGGAGTTTGAGATTCCAGAGGGCGTGACGAAGCTCGCGGATATGGCGTTTTACCAGTACAGGGCCATCAAGAAAGTGACCCTTCCCTCTACGCTGGCCAGTGTGGACGGCTATTTCATGGATGGCGTGCCGCTGGAGGAAATGGTGATCAACGGCCCCGTCTATACCAATGTGAGCAGATTTGACACGCAGGTTCTGCGCACTGTGACCGTCATGGACGGCTATGACTTTGCCCAGAGCAAGTTGTTTAACGCTACTTCTATGAAGTGGGTGAGCAGCGCCGTGACCGTCTCCGGCGCGTCCTCCAACGAAAACATCCCCTATGACGAAGCGGCCCACGGCATCACCGTGACCACCACGGCGGAGAACGCCATCGTCGAGTACAGCAAGGACGGCGTAAACTATTCCGAAACCGCCCCGACCTACACCGCCCCTGGCACCTATACCGTGTACTGGCGGATCACCAAGGCGGCGGATGCTTCTTATAATTTCGCCCGTGAGCTGTACAGCAGCCGCACCTTTACCATCAGCGCCCTTGAGGCGTCGGAGGACTGGTTCATCCTGACCACTGTTAAGACAGAGGGTGTGGAGAACCCCGTCACCCTGTCCCAGCCCGCCGCCGCACCCTCTCTGGAGAACGGCTACACCGTGAAATACAGCAAGGACGGCACGGACGAGGCCACCGAGACTGCGCCCACCGAAGCGGGTAAATACCTTGTCACTGTGGACATCACCGCCGACGGGTACGCAAAGGAAACCCTGACCCTGGGCTATTACACCATCCTGTCCGACGATCAATCCGGCTCGGTTGTTCTCTCCTTTATCACTTACGGCGGCAACGCCATTGAGCCGCTCATTTGGTCAAGCAGCGGGAACGATGCCAAGACCGCGCCCGACGATCCCACGCGCAGCGGCTATACCTTTGCCGGTTGGTACACCGACACCAGCCTGCGTACTAAGGCAACATTGGGCGAAAACAACTCCATCTCCAAGCCCAGTGAAAGCACCACCTGGTACGCCCAGTGGACGCGGGACACCTACACCATCACCTATAACGACCTGTATGGCGCAAAGAACGACAACCCCGCAACCTACACCGTGGAATCCCCCACCTTCACCCTGAACACTCCCGTTCTGGCCGGGTATCTCTTTAAGGGCTGGAAGACATCGGATCAGATCGTACCGTCCTCCAGCGTGACCATTGAGCACGGCAGCTACGGGGATAAGACCTATACCGCCGTGTGGGAGTTGATCCAGTACACCATCGAGTATGCCAACTACACGGACGGTATTGAGGGCAATCCCACCAGCTACTCTGTGACGGACACCACCAGCAAGGGCCTCTCTCTGACCGCTCCGGCGGCGCGTGAGGGCTACACCTTCTCCGGCTGGCAGATGACCGTGGGTGGCGTGACCTACATTCTCCCGGCGGAGAACGCTGAAATCCCGCAGGGTACGGTTGGGAACATCGTACTCAGCGGCATCTGGATGGTACAGGGCCAGACCCTGACCCTCAATGCCAACGGCGGCGCCTTTGCGGATGGAAACGGGACTATGACCATCACGGCGGACTACGCCAGCAGCATCACCCTGACCCAGCCCACCCGCAGCGGCTATACCTTTGCGGGCTGGTATGCCGACAGCAATTTGGAGACGCCCTTTGAAGCGTCCACCATGCCCCTGTCTACAACCATTTATGCCAAGTGGACATCCAGCCTCTCTATTTCTCCCGACGAGGCGAGTTTCACCGGAAGCGGCACCGTGACCCTGACGGTGGAAAACGCCGTGGGTGATGTATCTGTGAGCTGCAGCGATGCCTCCATTTCTGTGAGCGGCAGCGGAAACACCTGGACGGCCACCCTGCCCAACAAGGATGCCACCTACACCTTTACCGTTTCCGCGGAGAACGGCACAACAAGCTGCGCTGTGACTGTGACCTACAAGAGCAGCGGCGGAAGCGGCGGATCTTCCTCCGGTTCCTCCACTTACACCGTGACCACGGACAGCACGGAGAACGGTACTGTGACCGTCTCCCCCAAGAACGCCGGTAAGGGTACGACTGTGACCGTCACCGTCAAGCCCGACAGCGGCTATAAACTGGGCTCCCTGACCATCACCGACGCCAAGGGTAATGAGTTGACCCTCACCGACAAGGGCGACGGCAAGTACACCTTCACCATGCCCGCCGGCAAGGTCACTGTGGAGGCCACCTTTGCCAAGGCTGCGGAGCAGCCCAAGATTGCCTTTGTCGATGTTTCCGCCAGCGCTTATTACTACAACGCGGTGGCGTGGGCCGTGGAGAACGGCGTTACCGCCGGCACCAGCGCCACGACTTTCAGCCCGGATGCCGCCTGCACCCGTGCCCAGGCCATGACCTTCCTGTGGCGGGCCGCCGGTTCTCCCGCGCCCAAGAGCAGCGTCAATCCCTTTACCGATGTTCCCGCCAGCGCGTACTACTACACCGCCGTGCTGTGGGCCGTTGAAAATGGGATCACTGCGGGAACCAGCGCCACCACCTTTAGCCCGGACGCCACCTGCACCCGAGCCCAGATTATGACTTTCCTGTATCGGGCCGTCGGAACCACGCCCAGCGGGAATAATCCCTTCACGGATGTGGCCGACAACGCCTACTACGCCAATGCGGTTCTGTGGGCTGTGAAAGAGGGCGTCACCGCAGGCACCAGCGCGACCACCTTCAGCCCGGATGCCGCCTGCACCCGCGCTCAGATTGTGACCTTCCTCTATCGGGCCTACGCGTGAATCCGGGGAAAATCAGTATCCGTGGTGGGGTTTCAATCCGGCCGTATGCGCTTTCATAAGAAGCTGTCCGGATACATCCCCACCAATGCGGAGGGCGGAACGGCATAGCCGTCCCGCCCTCCCTGTTTATACGGAGTTGTTCGCAAAGACAGATTACAATAAGCGAATGTGTTTCAGCGCCTGTCAAAAAAATGAGAGATGCAGATAAGTATACGCCTCTTTCTGAGGGTATCCCGGGCAGAACGCCCAATCTAAAACGCAACGCCAAAAAGTGCGGAAAGGCAGTCAGCGGCTTCCCATACCTCGTTTCCCCTCCCTGCTCTCAATTCCATCCGTTTCGGTGTTCCAGCAGGTTTAAAGTTTTTATTTACATGGTGATGCAGATATGAGTATTCTTCTTTCAGAGAAGCGAGTCCTTCTGATTGAACATCATAAGGAGCGAGTGGAGCAGCTTCATGTTCTGCTGGGAAAGTGCAATATCGCTCCTCGTACAGCATCTACAGTCCAAAACGCCGTCCGTCAAATGATGATAAATACCTTTGATGTAGTGGCGCTGAATGCGGATGTGGAGGATGCCGCCTGCTTGATTGGACTGCTGCTTGACCTTCGCCATGCTAAAAATACTTTGCTGCTCCTGTTCCCGATAGAACAATCTGATGTGCGGGCCTCCTTCTTGAACCGCGGCTTTGATATGTGCCTATCCACGGCCGAGTCCAAAGAGTGCGCTGCCGCTATCTGTTCGCTGCTCCGCCGTCCGTCTGTCCATGAATATCCTACCGGGGCCACGCCGCCGGGACGCATTATTTACAAAGACCTGGCCTTAGATCCACTGCGGCAAAAGGCTTGGATAAGAGGGAGTGCCGTTGCCCTAACAACACGGGAGTTCAAGCTGCTCTACTTTCTGGCCAGCAATCCATCCATCGTCTTTTCCAAGGAACTGCTCTATGAGCGAATCTGGCAGGAGAACAGCCTCTATGGCAGCAAAAGCGTCAGCGATATGATATGCTCCATTCGCAGAAAGCTGAATCTGCCTCCCACGGATACTACTTATATCAAAACGATCCGAGGAACTGGGTACTGTTTTGCCCCGTAATGTCGAAAAACCACATATTCTCTGAAAAATTCTCTCTCCTCTCTGCCTTTTCCAAAAAATAATTCGATCATGTGCCGCTATTCTATTGATAGCGGCACAATTCTTTTGTTATAGAGAAATTTAGGCAAGGTTACAGAACACGATGGAGGGATATAGATGAAGATACACCCTCGACCTGTTTACAAGGGCATATTGCAAACAAAGTATGCCCTCTGTTCTACTTTTCAGTGTCCAACATCTTTTGCTGAGCGCCGCACACGCGGCCCCCCCTATATGATGCCCTATTTTATTTTCAACAATCTATTTTAGAGAAAGGCGGGTATCATTGTGGAGCGAACAAATATAAGAGCACAGGTCATCAAAGATCTCAAAAGCTATCCGGAACTCAAGAAAAAAGTTGTCCTGCTCCGCTATGAGCAGGAGCACCCCGCCAGAATTTCAGATGGCGAGGTGCTCGGCAGTATGGCCCTCTCTCACCCGGTAAGCGATGGTATTCGGTCATCCGGCTATATCTCGGATAAGACCATGCTGATCGCCACACAGTTCCGGGACAAGGCAGACCGTTTGAACCAGGAAACCATCATGGAGATTGAAAAAGAACTCCATGATGTTGAGCGTCAGCTTGCTAAGCTGGAATTTTATGTGTCCCAGCTTGATCATAAGCAGGCGGAAGTCATCCGAAAATACTACTTTGAGAGAAAAACCTGGGGTGAACTGCAAAGTGAAATGCACTTGGCGCCCCGCACGCTCATTAAGCGCCGGGACGAAGGCGTGGACGCGCTTGTATCCATCTATGCGTACTTAGGGCAGGTGAAAGGGGAGCGGCAGTCATGAAGGTATCTTTTGTTGACAGCGCCCATAAAGCGTTTTACCAAAAGGGTTTGGAGCAGGCGAAGGCAACCGGCCACACCCCGGACAGCTATTTCCGCGCTTTCCTCTATCTCTGCGGCCTTTGCCCGGACACCCGATCCCATGTTCAAAGCCTGTTCGACTGGAACGAATGGTGTATTCATCTGGAGGGGTTGGCCGAAGGATGGCAGACCGGCACGACGAAAAAGATCACCCGGCTTGCCTTCAATCTATGGAACGGCTGCGGCGCAGAGGAGCCCAACGACACCGGCATCTCTCCGTTTTTTCTGCCGGACGAGCTGTTCTGCTGTGCGTTTCAGCCTTATTTCTTTGAGGCGATCCGTCTGCGGTTCCCGGAGTATGGTAAGATAGGGGTATAGATTGAATTGTGAAAATGATAGCGGGGCAGGCACTTCGCAAGGAAGTGCCTGCCCCGCTATCATTTTATTCGTTTATTTTTCCGGCGGCTCCATATAGGTTTGACGGCTCTGGTACAGTCCCATTCTGGCGTAGAGCTCCAGCAGTGTCATGGCGCACTGGGCGGCTTCCAGCACAGGAACATCATAGCCGTCCGCCCGGAGGCGGGCCGTCATCTCGTCCGTAACGCCGATAATACCCGTACAGCCCATGACCAGGACGCTGACGCCGTCCTCCTCAATGGCCTTTTTGCACTCCAGATAGAGGTTCTTCATCAGCTTTTCCCGATCCTGCAGCTCCAGCACCGGCATATCCAGTGTGCGGACGCTGGTGACCCGGCGCTCCAGTCCCGCCCGGGCAATATTGCCGCGGATCATAGGCACCACATTCTTCAGCACCGTTACGACACCCACCGTGTCCCCCAGGCCCAAGGCCAGATAGAGGGCAGGCTCAAAGCCGCCGAACACTGGGATTTTCAGCTTCTCACGGGTGGCCCGGACGCCGGGATCGCCAAAGCAGTTTACAAACACGCCGTCGATACCACCTGCCTCCGTTTCGGCGATAGCCAGGGCCGCCACCTGCGGCGCGGAGAACGCCTCGTCGTACTCACATTCGATGGTAACAGGCCCCTTCTCGATCTGCACATGTTTTACCGCTGTGGTGTCCATCAGGTACCGGCTCATATCCGCCTTTGTCTCCGGGGTCAAAATACCGGTCGCCGTGACGGGAAGCAGATCCAGCAGGGTGAGTTTTTTATCGTTCATATGTCGTTCCCCTTTA
>Ga0129308_1003462_pt1 | contig 11271 bp, 4 predicted proteins | sample L827metagenome_FD_94440 | JGI IMG/M metagenome (GOLD analysis project Ga0129308, IMG submission 94440) | Ring-tailed lemur group fecal microbial communities from Wisconsin, USA - L827 metagenome | ecosystem: Host-associated > Mammals > Digestive system > Large intestine > Fecal | place: USA... | reverse complement strand
CTGGCAATCCATCGTACTGTGTCCGGCAATAAATACATTGGGCTTAAATCCCCATGTCGTATCATCGCCACTATTATCACTGCCTTGATAGGTATAAAAAGTATCATAAATACCATAAAGCCCTGACTTTATATTTGCTTCATTCTGGTACATGAAATCTTCAGGCAGGATATCGTAATGATCTACTTCCAAATAGTCATCACAAGAACTGGTGGTACCCAAAGTGAGAACACCCAGCAACAATATATGATAAAAACTCTTTTTCATAATGATATCTGTTTATCTGTTAAGTATTAGAATTGTACATTCACACCGAAAGATACGGACAACGGGAACGGATACCGTCCGCCATCGAAACCTGTCAGCAGCACTTTGTCTGATCCGACTTCCGGATCACCCCATTTGTTATACGAGGAAAGCGTCAATATGTTGTCTGCACTGACAAATACACGGGCATTCTCCATCTTCGCATGCTTTACCAAATTCTTCGGGAAAGTATAACCAAACTGAATGTTCGAAATCTTCAAATAATCGCCTTTTTTAATGAAAGCGTCACTGGAACGGTGATTCTTATTGTGATCGCCTTTGGTGATACGCGGATATTTGCCATTGGGATTCTCAAGAGTCCAGGCATTCTTCACGTATTCTGCCAAAACGTTCTGGTAACCACCATCAGGACCATACATAGAAGTCAGACGGGCAGCACTATAAGAATAGATATCCATACCAGCTACCCCATACATATTCATCGAAAAGTCAAAATTTTTGTAGGAAGCAGTAAGAGTCAAACCGTAGGAAAGAGTTGGGAAACCATTACCGATAACAGTACGGTCTTCGTCTGTAATCTGGCCGTCGCCATTCAGGTCGATATACTTAAAGTCACCTGGAGCAGTGTCGCCATCCTGATATTTGCCCGTAGGTGATTGAGCATTCAAAGCATCAATTTCCTGCTGGTTCTGAAAAATGCCGGCTACTTTCCAGCCATAATAAGAACCTACGGCATAACCGTTCTGTGTGATGGAATGATTATCCCAGTCATCACCATCCTGCGTACCACCAGAACTGTTGTTTTTGTAGAAAATAGGATCACCGACTTCTACCGCCTCATTTTTCAAGGTAGAGCCATTCACACGTAATTCCAATCACCAAAACTCTTATTCCACGCAGCACTAATCTCAAAACCTTTGTTACGGATATGTCCGGCATTGGTATAGACAGACGTAAAACCAGTAGAAGGGCGAATCTGACGATAAATAAGCAAATCTTTCGAGTCACGGATAAAGTAGTCAACCGAGAATGAAAGCTCATTGTTCATAAAGGCCATGTCCAGACCGATGTTGGTCTGTTCGTTGGTTTCCCACTTCAGGTTTGTATCTATTTCCTTTTGCTGTGCGATACCGGCTGCATTCATCATGCTACCCCCAGCCATCACATAATACATACAATCCAAAGAAGAGAGCTGAGGAACAGAAAGACTGGTACCACCACCTGCATTACCGGTCTGCCCCCAACCTGCACGTATCTTCAGGTTGCTGAAAAGATTCAGATTTTTGATGAAGTCTTCCTCTGACAAGCGCCATGCCAGAGAAGCAGAAGGGAAAGTACCGTACCTGTTGCCCGAACCGAAGTTGGAAGAACCATCGCGGCGTACTGTAGCAGTCAGGATATAACGATCATTCAAACTGTAGGTCAGACGTCCGAAATAAGATTGATAACGGGTCTTCAAGTCACGCCCGCCATTTGTATTTTTGGAGCTGGGGTCGTTTGTCAAAGAAATCTGGCGGATGTTGTCAGCCGGGAAATCACTGGCACTGGTATTCAGCCAAACACCGTCCGTATCGCTGATAGAGAAACCTGCCATAGCGCTTACGCGATGATGGGCATTCGACCAGTCGTAGTTGACAAACGATTCCAAGGCAATCTCCGAGTTCTGATTCTGATTGATAGAATAACTGTCCTTACGGTCTTTCGAACCAAATGTACGAGGATTATAAGGGGTATATCCATCATAGCCTTTTGTAAAATAGTTGTAGCTACCGATGGTTTTAAAAGTCAATCCCTTTGCAATGTCCAATTGCAGGAATGCACTGGCCACCAAACGGTCCCATTTGGAAATCTGGTCGGTACTGGTCTTGGCTGCAGCCACCAAGTTATCGGCTCCCTTGTTGATGTCACCATCAGACTCTTGTTTATAATGTCCCCATGAACCGTCGGGCAAAACGATAGGCATAGAATAAAAGACTCCATTCTCTACATAGTCCATCGTAGGAATGGCTTGCGCATAGCTACGCATATTGCCACTGAAATGATGCTGAGCATGTGTATAGTTCAAATTCAATCCCACATGAATGAAATCTTTTACCTTATGAGTGATATTGGCACGAGCTGTCAGACGTTTGAAATAAGACTCAATGACAACACCTTCATTATTCAGATATCCCACCGAAAGGTTGGCTTGTGTGGCTTCCGTACCACCCGAAGCGGAAAGATTATAGTTCTGCTGCAATGCTGTACGTGACATTTCATCTTGCCAATCGATACTATTCAATTTGCCAATGTACTCTTCGCCAAAAGCCAAATTGGTCATGACCGAACCATTACGGCAAGATTCGCGCACTGCCTTGGCAAAGAGATCTGCATCGGCCACGTCTATCTTGTTGTTGCTGAATTGAAGAGAATAGTTGGCAGAGAAGTTGACTTGTGCCTTGCCCTTGCTTCCGTTTTTAGTGGTAATCATGATAACACCATTGGCACCGCGTGTTCCATAAATGGCTGTAGCAGAGGCATCTTTCAGGATTTCAATACTCTCCACATCGTTTGGATTAAGAAAGTCAATGGAAGTACCGACTTGCACTCCATCCACTACATAAAGAGGATCGGAACTACCGTTTACGGTGGCTACACCACGAATACGGATGTTGAATCCCCCGTCGGGCGAACCGGAAGAACGGATGACAGATACACCTGCCGCAGCTCCCTGCAAACCTTGTCCCAAGTTCACCGGATTCCGCTTCATCATCTCCTCTGCATTTACAGAAGTGACAGAACCGGTGAGGTCGGATTTCTTCATCGTACCGTAGCCCACAACAACTACCTCATCCAAGGTTTCGGTATCCTCCTTTAAAGTAATTTTCAGAGCATTCATATTCCCGGTTACTTTGACCGTCCGTGCCAGATAACCGATGTAACTGGTCTTCAGCGTAGAACCTACGGGACACTGCAAGGAGAAGTTACCGTCCAAATCGGTAATCATACCGTTTGTCGTACCTTCCACAATGACATTGGCACCGATGATGGGCTCGCCTTTCTCATCCACCACTTGACCCTTCACAGTAACTACACTCTGCTGTACGACAGTGACACCTGCAAACGGCTGTACGCTTGTTGCAAAGAGAGGTCCGGCACATGCCAGCGATACTGACATGATACCCAAATACTTCATCACATTTCTCATAAATACTAAATACTTAGGTTTAACAAATACCCCGGTCATAAGCACATCGGGAAAAAGATATGCGACACAATTTTGTGCCACTATAGAGGCACTGCCGTGCCATTGGGAAGGCACATCTGTGCCACCATAGTGGCACAGATTTCGGTAACTATATCCCTTTCTCTTCCATACCGGCAGGGGTGAATTCAATATAGATTTTCAAAGATTAAGTTCAGAAACTCAGGGAAGTGCCTTCAACCTGGTTCAACAGTTGCGGTTTGGCCTTTCCACAATCCACTTTCACAACCTGAATACGGTTGTCGGCAGGTAAACAAACCAGTCCTTCCGCCTGCTTCTTGTCAGCACTGTATACCTTCAGGTTCATTTTGCTCCAATCCATCTCAGCAGTGGACTGCGCCAACTTCAGATGAGGAAGTACCGAACCGTCACGTACCAGCATGATTATCGGCAGACTGCCTGCTTCAATCCGGTGCCATCCACCTTCGTAGACTTTCTCTGTCTGGTAGTCTATCCATTTTCCTTCGGGAAGGTAAACAGTGCGGCCCGTCATACCGGATTCAAGCAAGGGGGCAACCAGAATCTGCGAACCGAAGAGATACTCGTCATCCACTTTCCATGCTCCCGGATCATCGGGGAATTCTACAAACAAGGCTCTTAGCATCGGTAAGCCCTTTTCTGTACATTCCTTAGCCTGAGCATACACATAAGGCATCAGACGGTACTTCATCTCCGCACTCTTGCGGAAGACATCCTGCACACGCTTGCTGTCGTACAACCACGGCTCTGTCGGAGGTGCCCCATGCGCGCGGGTATGGGAAGTAAGAAAACCGAACGGTATCCAGCGGCAATACAAGTCCTCCGGAGTGGATTTTACAAAGCCACCCATATCATGGCTCCAGAAGGAGAAACCGGACAAGCCGAAGGACAAGCCTGCACGAAGCGTACCCAGCAGTCCCGTGTTCGTAGTTGCAGCATCACCGCCCCAATGCAATGGATAACGCTGGGAACCGGCCCATGCGGCACGTGCCCACATTATATTCTCGTTGTGCAACTTCTTGGTTATCTCGGACACTGCCATATCATAACGCACCGGATAGAGGTTATGCTCATACCATCCGCTCTTGCCGGAAGCGTAAATACCGTTCAGTGGAGCAGCCTCGCCAAAGTCTACTTTAATGGCACTGACACCGATATTCAGCAACCCCGCCAGTTTGTCCTGATACCACTTTACAGTTTCCGGATTGGAAAAATCGAGCACCACATCTTCGTAAGGAAGTTCACCATTTCCATTCTTCACATACATATCTTTCTCTATCAGTTCAGAGAAATAACGGTTTTTAGGAGTGAAATAAGGCAACTGCCACAAACATACATGGAAACCTTGTGACCTCAAATCCTTCAACATCTGCTGTGGATTCTGGAAACGGTTCTCGGAGAATTTATAGTCACACTGCCAGTCCACATCAAACCAGCCGGTATCGAAATGGATAACATCGCACGGATACTTGTTCTTACGGATATTGGCCGCTACATCATAACCTTCCTTTTCACTGAAATAGGTAATACGGCTCATCCACGTACCGAAAGACCACAAGGGGGGCATGCCCGGCTTTCCTACCAAATCGGTGTACTCGTCCAGAATATCTTTCGGCTCGCCGAAGAAAACGAACAAATCCAGGTTCTCGTCACCCATGAACATTTTGTTCAGCCCAATATAGGTAGCACCAAAATCACAAGTCACGGGAGCGGATGTATGCATAAACATACCATATCCCCGGTTACTCATAAAGAAAGGAATCGGTTTGTACATCTGGTCCGTCTCAGGCCCTTGTGGGTCTGTAACAAACAAGTTCACCTTCTGTCCGGCCTTGTTCAGCCCGGTGGCAGACTCTCCGCAACCAAAAATCATTTCATCCGCAGTCAAGGTAAATACCGGATTGATGCGGCGGGCATTGTCGCTTCCCCGCTTCACAAAACAGAACGGCGTATATTTTACCTGCGTAGAGTCCGCATCACTCAAAGCGGCAGTCTGGCTCAAGATACGTCCGGCTTTATCCTTCAAGACGATTCTCCAGGGATTTTTATTAATCTGAATGGTTCCATAGTCGCTGGAATAGACAATCTTGTCATTCGTCTCGGCAACTTTCCAGCTTCCATCCCTACCCGGTTCCTTTGCCAACATGATGGAAGCGGCAGGTTTGGGTTCCACCGGGGTCGTTAGCATACGGATACGTACCGTACGCGGAGTTACAAAGTCAATCTTGAATTTGAGGTTAGGGTCATTTTCATAGGCAGTGAAAGGAAAATCGAGCATTCTCATTTTACGGGGCTGTGCACCGTTGGTATTGAAGGCTTGGCGGGGTATCAGATGCCCGCGTTTCCAGTTCACCAGCCCTTCACCCGACTTGGCATCGAATGACTCCAGGTGATCTGCAAAAAACAAGGTATTACTCAAGTCACGGAAATCGGTACTCATGTCCAGAGGTTGGTTCATCAGATACGAGGTACCGTCATTGACATGTGGCTGTGCCAACAGATTGCCGCCGGCAAACAACAGCATCGCCACTGCTAAAAGTTCATTCTTCATACTATTAGGATTTAAATGGTCTCGCCTGCAAATATATTTTTTCTTTAAAAAACACAGATGCCTTAAAAATGTCTTTTAATATCCGGTTTTGTTTCATGGAACCCATATAGGGCCATTGGAAACAAAATACATACTATTTTTCACCAAACGGAGGATATCATCCCACGCGAATACGCAAATCTTCCCTTGCTCGTCCGGAGGATTATATTTAAGTTTGCAGTTACAATATTGTTAATCCTTCTAATAAAGAAAATACATGAAACAACTGCTCCTATTCCTTATATGCAACCTGGCCTTTCTCCTTACTGTTCAAGGTAACTCAGCGGAAATCCCGCCGGCTGTCATGTTCAAGCAGCTCTCTACAACAGAAGGACTCTCCAACAACAGTGTCCGAAGCATCTACAGAGACAATAGGGGATTCCTCTGGGTGGGGACAGAATCAGGACTCAACAAATATGACGGCTACTCCTTCCAGCAGTATTACCAGAACAACTCCGACCTGCCGGACGATGCCATCAGCGAAATTTTCGAAGGACCGGACGACAATGTATGGATAAGGACTTCCAGCGGCTACAGTATCTATAATTATAAGACCGGTAAATTCGACAATGACTATAAACCCATACTCGATGGGCTGCAAATCCCCAGTAAAAACATTCTGAGGATGGGAAAAACCTCCAAGAATGAGTTTTGGGCCTACGACTATTCCAAACTTTACATACGAAGCATGGACAACAGCTCCATCAAAGCCTATCCACTGGCAGTTGAAAAGATTTCAAGCCTCTATATAGGTGTCCAGTTCATTTATATAATGTACTCCAACGGTGCCCTATACAGTATCAGCAAGCAGACTTCCGAAGTCAAGGAAATAGCCATTCCCACCGTCTATAGACCTTTGCTGGAGAATCATGAGCCACACATTTACATAGACCAAAACGAAAGTCTATGGGTATACACCTTCCAAAACAGCCTGCTTTTGCACAAGAACAGTTTTACACAGCAATGGGAGGACATCAGCCTGAACAATAACACTCACATACAGTACAATCGCGTGCAACGCATCCTCGACCTGGGAGACGGCAACGTATGGATACTTACCAGCCATATGGGGCTGTTCGTTTACAACACCCTGACCAAATCGCTTACCAACTTGGTGCACAATCCATTGAAACCGCACACCATTGCCAGCAACAATCTGAATACCATTTACCGGGACAAAGACGGAACCATATACATAGGGAATTTCAAACACGGCATTTCCTATTATAGCCCCATGTCCCAAATCATACTATGCAACAAATCCCTGGAATATGATGATATCCTGACCTTCTGCGAAGACACAAGCCAGGAATACATTTACTACGGAACAGACGGTACGGGACTAATCCGACGTTCACTGGTGACCGATTCATACGAAAAGATAGCAACTCCCGCCAATATTGTAGTCGACTTATCCATCGACTCCAAAAACCGCCTATGGATAGGCACCTTCCAGAAAGGACTGCTATGCTATTCAAAAGGGCAAATCAAACAATACACGGTAAGTAACAGCCAGCTTCTCGAGAACAATGTGTATACAGTAAAGGTAGACAAACACGGATACATCTGGATAGGTACCATGAAAGGATACATACAGAGGTTAAATCCGGAAACCGGACAGTTTGACACCATCTTGTACCGTCCGGGAGAATTCTTCGTCCGAGATATGTACTATGACAAAGACAGTACCCTTTACGTAGCAACCAAAAGAGGACTCATTATCATCGATACGGAAACCCAAGCCTATAATATCTACACCGAAGCCGGCCGCTTCAAGGAGAACAATATGCTCACTGTCTATAAGGACAGCCGGGACCTTCTTTGGATAGGACATCCACACGGACTGAGCATATGGAACCAGAAGAACGACTCCATCTACTTCCTTGACCAGAAAAACGGACTTGCCGCCAACCTCGTCAGAGCCGTCACGGAAGACAACAACAACCAGATGTGGATTGGTACCGGCAACGGCATCTCACGAATCAAAATAACAAACGGTACATACGCCATCGTGAACTACTCCGTAAGCGACGGACTGATATGCAACGATACCAATGTCCACGCCATCCTCAAGCTACAGAACGGCAATATACTGGTAGGCACGCCCCAAGGTTACCAGACTATCATTCCACAAGACATCCTGACCACAAGTTATGATGCCAATATTTACCTTACCGGTATTGAACTCAAATCCGGAATGCCCCATCCGGACATCCTGAACGGCAGCTCACTTGAATGTGCACAACATCTTTCCTTCACTGAAAAGGAAAATTCATTCACCCTGTCCTTCTCCGCCCTCGACCTGGTGGAAACGGATAAGATAAAATATGCCTATAAGATTCATTCCAACTGGATTTATGCTGAAAACAACAAAGTAAACCTATCCATGCTGACCGCCGGAAACTATACTTTATCCGTCAAGGCATGCAACTCACAAGGCATATGGAGCCCCAACGTCAAGGAACTGAAAATAAAGATACTCCCTCCTTGGTGGCGCACTTGGTGGGCTTATACCATATATACCGGTATCGTTTTGTGCATCCTTCTGTCCATTATCCGCAATCTGCGCTTACGCCAAAAGCAGAAACAAATCATGCAGGTCATCGAGGTGGAAAATGAAAGGCAGCAGAAAATCAACAATATGAAACTGCAGTTCTTTGCCAACATAAGCCACGAACTGCGGACCCCCTTGTCACTTATCATCAATCCGCTTGAAGAGTTTTTCGTAGACCATCCCGAATATCGTAAAGGCATTCTGGATATGGTCAAACAAAATGCCGACTATCTGCTGGAACTGATTAACCAACTGCTGGATTTCAGAAAGCTGGATGCCAAGGCTGAAACCCTGAAATGCAAACATGACAACATCCTTATCATTCTGAGTGAAATATTCCACTCTTTCGATCCGATAGCACAGAAACGGAACATCAGCTATAGCCTTACCGCTCCACAACACTCTGTATTCATGGATTTTGACTATGACAAGATACGCAAGATATGCACAAATATCCTGTCAAATGCATTCAAGTTCACTCCTAATAAAGGAAGCATCTCACTGGATATTGCCGTAAGAGGCACAAATCTGGAACTGACCTTTACCGACACCGGTTGCGGCATAGAGGATGAAGCCAAGGAGAAAATATTCCAAAGATTCTATCAGTCGGGCAAAAACCAGTCGAGCAACGGAGGCAACGGCATTGGACTGCACATTGTTTCCGAATACGTAAAGATGCATCAGGGTACTGTCTGTGTCAGGGATAACCAGCCTTGCGGTTCTGTATTCCTGATCACCCTACCCCTGCACCAGAACAGTAATGAAACCAAAAACGGAGAACCGGTCGAAGAACCGGAAATAAAGGAAGAATCCCATCCATTCACCATATTACTCGTAGATGACAACTACGACTTCTTGAAATTTCTCTCTGAAAGTCTTGCCAGGCAGTATCATGTATTAAAAGCCACAAACGGAAAACATGCACTGAATGTACTGGAAAAGGAAGATATTGATTTAGTGGTCAGTGACATCATGATGCCCGAGATGGATGGTCTGGAACTATGTTCAACCATCAAGAATGACATACGCTACTCCCATATCCCCATTATCCTCCTGACAGCTAAGGCAAGTGAAGAACACCAATTGGAAGGGCTTAGCGTTGGTGCAGACGACTATATCACCAAGCCTTTCAATATGGAAGTCCTCAAGCTGCGCATCAACAAGATTATCGAGATGAACGTCAAACGTCAGGAAATATTCAATCAGGACATTAAAATCGAGCCAAGCCGTATCACCATCACTCCCCTTGACCAACAGCTGGTGGAAAAAGCCATCCAGATTGTAGAGGACAATATCAGCGAAACCGAGTTTTCCGTCGAGGAGCTGGCCAGCAGCCTGAATATATCACGCAGCTATTTCTACAAGAAAATGATTAAGATAACGGGAAAGAAACCCATCGAATTCATTAGGACCATCCGTATGAAACGTGCACAACAACTCTTGACAGAAAGCCAGATGCAAGTTTCGGAAATTGCATATACCTTGGGGTATAACTCCCCCAAGGTATTCTCCAAGCATTTTAAAGAAGAGTTCAACATCAGCCCATCCGAATTTATAAGGCAGCAGGCTGAATAGGAACATCATTTTGACATCAAAGCATCCAACGAAGACACCAACGCCACCAAAGCAGCACTCCAATTAATGGCTATCTCATTGGAAGCATACGAACCTTCCACATCTGCATAAGACTCATCCGGCAGATTGGAAGGATAGGGCACACCGTCTTGTTGGCCAGGATTGGGACCGCCAACCAGGAAACCGGGAAGAGGTGCCTCTATATCATCCGATGCAGAAAGACGATGGTGCGGATACAGAGGACTTTTCACCCCGAAACCGGTGACATAACAATATCCCGTGGCATTCTTTCCTAAAATGTAGTCCATATTGCGGTAGGCGTTCGTCAGGTACGACTTCTCACCCGTAAGCAAATAGGCGCAAATCAGTGAAGTGGCTTGGTTAGCACACCCTTCGGCAAGGCATCCCCAGAAGAAATCTTTGGCATCGTTGCCGTAAGGAGCGTGGAAAGGAGAGCGGTCAGCACCCCGCACAGCCTCGGCAGCATAGTCCAGTAGCAGGTCTTTCATGGCATTTGCCAACTCCACGTCTTCACCCTGATATTCCCTGCCCGGTTGCAGCCAGGCAAACACGCCCAACGCAGTGGTATTGCCCCAAGAAGGAGTCTTATATGCGGTGGGGAGATGCTTCTTCACTTGTTCCCGGTAAACGGTCTTTCCCGTAGCAAGATAGAGCTCGGAAGCCGCCCAGAAGAATTCGTCATCAGCACTGCGATCACCATAAGCTCCCGTAACTACGGCAGGTTGATATTGCTTGTTGAGAAGGTCCTGATGATAGAGTGCCTGCGGATGTGCTTCTGCCCAGGCATAAGCACGTTCGGCAGCCTGCAAAGCCACTTCCGAAAAGCCAGGATAATCCTCTTCGTAAGGAGCAAACAACACGGAAGCCTGCGCTAAAGCCGCAGCATAGTCCAATGCCGCCGTTACTGATTTCTGAACTACATAACGGGGCTGCTTGCACTCCGTAGGCTTGATGAATCCCTCGAACGAAGGGGTAGTCAGCTTGTGGTAGACTCCTCCGTCGGCAGGGTCTTGCATGGTCAGCATCCATTTCAGGTTATAG
>Ga0129308_1003460_pt1 | contig 11281 bp, 9 predicted proteins | sample L827metagenome_FD_94440 | JGI IMG/M metagenome (GOLD analysis project Ga0129308, IMG submission 94440) | Ring-tailed lemur group fecal microbial communities from Wisconsin, USA - L827 metagenome | ecosystem: Host-associated > Mammals > Digestive system > Large intestine > Fecal | place: USA... | reverse complement strand
TTTGTCGGCAAGATTGACTTGCCCGAATAACCGCCCGACCTATCCGACACAATGGCCAAGTGTCGGATAGGAACGGCAAAATTTTTTGCACTTCTATTGCTTCTTTATCACACATAAGCAAAATCCCAGGGCATGAAACAGTTGATGGCCGGGGGCGGCGTGGCCTTGATCGGCATCACTCTGGTTCCCCTGCTGTCTGGCCTCTTTAGCGTATAAGCCAAGCGCTCCTGCCCCAATCGGGTAGGAGTGTTCTCATTTGAAGGAAAGGAGTTTTACACTTGAAGCACTTTCAAAAAATCCTCTGTGTCCTGATGGTGCTGGTTCTGTGTTTTGGCATGGTTCCCTATGCTGCGGCCACGGAAAACGTTCCGAAGGCCACCGTGGAAACCGTACCGGAAACCACCACCGAGGATGTAACCGGGGATGTGACCGAGGCGGCAACTGAGCCGCCTGCCACGGAACCTGTGGTGGACGGAACTGTCCCAGAGGAAACCACGCCGGAAGATATCCCGGACATCTCCATGGACACTTTGGGAGACACGGAGATGTTTTCCATTGGCAGCACCCAGGGTGGGATCATGCTCTTTGACTTTGCGGACAATGGCAATTACACCACCGTCCTCAATTCTCAGGTGAGCTGTACCTACAAGCCCAACGGCACAGGCACCACCCGGACGGCCTATATCAAGAATTTAGGCTGGCATTTTGCAAGGTACGGGGGTGTTGCCCATGCGGACGAACCGTTGTACTGTATCGAACCCTGGCGCAATTACGGAGCCAGTACCTCCGGCAACTCCGTTGACCGGGATGTGACCCTCAGTGGCAGCGGAAGCACATCCGGCAGCAATGTGTGGTACGCCCTGCCTTCCGCCCGTCGAGAGGCTATTGGCCTTATCCTGCTGTACAGTGACCAGATGTGGAATCACTCCATCAGCGTTACGACTACCAGAAAGGACAGTAACCCCAACGTGCCTCTGCGGATTGCCACGCAGTTCCTCATTTACGAGATTGTCTGCGGCCTCCGGGACCCCGACACCTTTGAGCGAAACTACACCAACGAGTGCGGCACCTCCGGGGATGTGTTCTACAATGCGGGTGCCGCTTCCGTTTCCGGGTTTTCTTCCAACTATAACACCCTGGTTAGCAATATCCAGTCGGTGAAGAAGATCCCCAGTTTCACCAGCTCGTCCAGCGGCAGTGCCCCCACCATCACCCTGACGGGAGAGGAAACCAGTGTCTATGACAGCAATGGCGTTCTTTCCAGATTCTCTTTCTCTTACGGGAACGGGGCGGAGTTCTATAAGAGCGGCAACACACTGTACATCACCCAGACCGGGACGATTTCTTCCTCCACGGTATTTAGGGCAACACGGTATCTGCCCTCCGCTGGAAGCTCCACCTATAACCTGTGGTACATGACGGGTTCCAGCTATCAGACGACAATATCTCTTGCCAATGCGTCCAGCGGAAGCCTTAACGCTTACTTCAAGCTGAAAGGCGCACCCCAGACGGGCAATCTCAGTCTGACAAAAACCACGGAAGATGGAAAAAATCTGTCCGGCTGGCGGTTCGGTATCTACTCCAATTCTGCCTGTACCAGTCTGGTGTCTGGGCCCCATACCACCAATTCCAGTGGAAAGATTTCCGTCACCGGGCTGTCTGCTGGCATCTACTACGTCAAAGAGCTGGGTCATACAGGCAGTGCCATCAATACACAGTACACCTGTTCCAGCACCAATCCCCAGAAGGTCACCATTACCGCTGGGCAGACTGCCTCCGTCTCCTTCCGCAATGTTCTCGCTATGGGACGCATTGAGATCCGCAAGACCACCAATACTGGCAGCCATGTGGGCGGCTGGACATTCCGGGTGCAGGATGCCAAAGGTAACACCGTTGGTTACTACACCACGGATGAAACCGGATATGCCGTCACGGAAAATCTTCCCCTGGGACGCTACACTGTGTACGAAGCACAGTCTGAGGACCCCTATTGGAATTGTGAACTGGGCTTCCATGATGTGACTGTCAAGGCTGGTGCTACCACCGTAGATGCCTGGCTCAACCGGGAGCAGGGCCTAGCCTGGTTCTATAAGAAAACCAACACCGGAGAATCCGTGGAGGGCTGGCATATCACCGTGTACGCAGATGAAGATTGCACACAGGAAATCGGCACTCTTATCACCAACGAGGACGGTAAGGTGGGCTACTATCTCGACCCCGGCACCTATTGGGCGACTGAGACAGGAGACGAGCATGGGCGGTTTGAGGATGAATACTGGATGGTAGATGAAACCGTCCAGAAATTTGAAATTAAGCCCCATGAGGACACGGAGATCACCTTTACCAACGTCCAGTACGGTAAGCTGAAGATCACCAAAACCGTGGAGGGTGACGGCTCTGTGGAGGGCTGGCAGTTCAGAATCACGGATTCTGAGGGAAAGATTCTGGATGGTTCTCCCTTTACCACCGACAAGGATGGTGTCATCCTGTCGGAGAATCTTCTTCCCGGTCAGTATATCGTAGAAGAGTTGCTCCCGGAGGACAGCCTCTATGAGTGCAAAACTGAGAATCCCCAGACTGTCACTGTCACCCAAGGCGAAACCGCCGAAGTGTCCTTTGTCAACGCTCTGCGCACCGGAAAGGTTATTGTGGAGAAAATCGACATTACCGGAAACCCCTTGGTCGGTGCTACCTTCCGGCTGGAATGGAGCGCGGAGGGTTCCCTGTGGTACCCTGTAACCTACTCCGAAACTATCGTCCGGGGCAGCTGCTCCAATCCTGACGTGGTAGACGGGAGCCTCACCACCGGGGCAGACGGGATTCTGGAATGGGACAACCTCTATCCCGGCTTACAATATCGCCTGACGGAAACAAAGGCCCCGGATGGGTACAAGCTGCTGACGAAGCCAGCCTTTGAAGGTGAGCTGCCCGGTGATGATTTAACCCTTTCGGTTCGTGTCACCAACACCCGCACCTTCACCATGCCGGACACCGGCTCCAACGATTTATTTCTAATCCCCACCCTAGGATATTTGCTTATGTCCGCCCTGGTTCTTCTGCTGGGGTGGAAGCGAAAAGAGGTGATTTAATATGTGTACTACCAAGCGCATTATTGCCATTGCCGCCGCTGGCTGTGGCATTGCAGCGGTTCTGACCGCTGTCCTGCTCCGTAAGAGAAAGCGTATCTGAGTATGAATACAGCCTACCGCGTCAGGGATGCCCCCAGGGGTGTCCCTCTTTTTACGCCCACAAAAACACATTTTCAATAAAATCGAAAGGATCTTAAATTTTATGAAACGCTTTGCTAAAATTCTCTCCCTGGTACTTTCCCTGACCCTGCTTCTGTCCTTCCCCGTTGGTGCCTCTGCCGCCGAGTTGGAGGATGCCCCCATTGACACCACCCGGAAAGGCTCCCTGACCATTTACAAGTATGATGTCACCAACGCCGAAAAGGACGGCGTGTGGGACAGCTCCTATGTCTCCACCGGTGTGTATGACCAGTCCGGCGTCAATGACGTGCTGGGCGGCGGCGAATCCACCCTGGGCAACGGCGAGACCGGCTACGGCTATGCCATCAAGGGCGTGGAGTTCACCTATGTCCGTGTTGCGGATATTGTCCAGTTCTCCGAATCCCAGGCGGATAATTCCACCGCAAGCCATGTGGAAGTCCTCTACGGTATCGACAAGGCCAAGGGTGCTGACTTTCTGAAAGCCCTGGGTCTGGCGGATGGAGCCAACCGCTATGAAAACGCTGACCATCTGGACAGTGGCAAATTCTATTATCAGTCCGATATCCTGATTTCCTCCCTGTCTACCGCATTGGAACGCAATTCCACTACTGTCAAGAATGCCCTGGAATCCTATGTGACAGCCAATGGCAGTATGGCTATGCCCCTGACGGATTCCTATGGCAAGACCTCCGCAACTGACCTTGACCTGGGCCTGTACCTGGTGGTAGAAACCAAGGTTCCTGAAATGGTTGTGTCCACCACTGACCCCGTCCTGGTTTCCGTGCCCATGACCTCTGTAAATGGCACCAACGCTTCCGACGGCGGTACTCGCTGGATTTACGACATTACCCTGTACCCCAAGAATCTGACCGGCATTCCCACTCTGGAAAAGACCCTGCGAGAATCCAAGAATGATACCGGCAAGACGGATGCCTATGCCCACACCGGTACCGCCTCTGATGGCGATATCATCGACTACCAGATTATTTCCACCCTGCCCTCTATCACCTCCGAAAGCACCTACCTGTCCTGCTACACCTTCATTGATACCCTGTCCAAGGGTCTGAGCTATACCAAGGGCGATGTGGTGCTGGAGTTCTTCACCGACGCTGGCTGCACCAAGTCCATTGCCAAGTGGACGGAGGCAGACGGCAAGTTCACCGCCTCTTACAATGCTGGCAAGGACGGAGAATCCGTTATGACCATTGAAATGACCCCGGAGGGCTTAACGGAAATCAACACTTCCAAGGCTGTCTACACCGGGGCAGAAATGACCAATTCCGGTTACTCCGACTGCACCCTGCGGATCACCTACACCGCCAAGATGAACAGTGACGCCTCCGTCAATTACGGCGAAGCAGGCAACCCCAACGATGTGGTTCTGACCTGGAAACGCACTTCTCAGGACTACTACGATACCCTGGTAGACGATTGCCACCTGTACACCTTCGGCATTGACCTGACCAAGCGATTCAGCGACGGCAAGGGCGATTTCTCCAAGGTGGAGTTCATGGTGCAGAACAAGACGGACGGCTATTTTGTGAAAGCTGAGCTGAATAAGGACGAGGGCATTTATTACGTCACCGACCATGTGGCTGACAAGGCGGACGCTACCCATTTTGTTCCCGTAACCAGCGGCGAATACAACGGAAAGGTCGTTGTCAAGGGTCTGGAAGATGACACCTACGTTATGACCGAAGTCCGTACCGACAATGGCTATGTCCTTCTGAAAAAGGACATTGAAGTCAATATCACCAAGGCGGAATCCGAGAAACTGTGCGCTATCTACAAGAGCGATGTCCTGGGCCTGATTCAGAATGATCCCCGCTATGCGGAAATCATCCACGACACTGGCGATCTTCACAATAGACAGCAGAAGCATTTGGAGCATAAGCTACTGACTGCCGCTGCCACTGTGGACGGCAAGAAAATCAACATGGTAGAGGATCACGGAAGCAAGAACGCCGAGGCACCCCTCACCGTGGTCAACACCCGTGGCTTTGACCTTCCTAAGACCGGTGACAACGGCACCATCATGTTCACCGTGGCCGGTATTCTGCTAATGGCCGGTGCCGCTGCTGTTCTCATTCTGGCAAACCGGAAGAAGCACTCCGTCTGATTTATCCCACCCCGGAGGAAATCCCTCCGGGGCTTTCCCAAAGGAGGCTTCCATATGAAAACAATCCAAAAGCGTGTCACAATTATTCTGGCGGTCATTGCGTTCCTCCTTGCCCTGGGGCTGACCTTATATCCTATCGTCAGTAATTATGTCAACCAAAAGTATGCGTCTCAGATTCATACAGCCTATCAGGAGGTTATGGAACGGGCAGATGATACGGCCTTGCAGGAAGCGAAGGGGCTTGCCACCGCCTACAACCGTGCCATTGTCCCCGGAACAACGGAAGCATACAATCAAGAGGGCTTACAGGCAGCGTCTCAGAATTATGACGGCCTGCTTAATATCGCTGGTGACGGCATTATGGGGTATGTAGAAATCCCGAAAATTCAAGTGCTGCTTCCCATCTACCACGGCACGGAGGGTGAAACCTTGGAGCGTGGTATAGGACACTTGCTTGGTAGCTCCCTTCCCGTGGGCGGTGAATCCACCCACACCATCCTCTCCGGGCACAGCGGTATGGCAAGTCAGAAGATGTTCACCGACCTAGGGCAGTTGACTAACGGGGATGTGTTTTATCTTCATGTGCTGAATGAAACCCTGGCGTATCAGGTGACGGAGATTAACACAGTGCTGCCCCATGACACAAGTCTGCTGGGAATCGCCCCCGGTGAGGACCTATGTACCTTAGTGACCTGCACCCCTTACGGGATCAACACCCATAGGCTTCTGGTGCGGGGTTCCCGGATTCCCTATGAGGAAGCGGAGGAAAAAGTCCAGAACATCCAGCCGGAGGATATCCCGGAATCCACATGGGAGCAGAAGTACGCCATGGGCATTGCCCTGGGGCTGCTTATGGTGCTGATTCTTGTCCTGACCTTGGCTTTTATCGCTCCACTGTTCCGGCGTTTCCGTTACACCTGGAAATATCGCAAGACTGGAGGGGGTAAATATGGCCGCAGGCGGTAAATATGGGAGACGTCAAAGCCGGAACCTTCTTGGCTGGTTTGGACTGTTTATCTTTCTCTCTGGGCTGTACCTGATTCTGTACCCCAGCCTTTTCGGTGCCGTGGTAGACCAGGATATCCGGGACAGTGCCCACCTTTTTCTCAGCCGGGGTGAATCTACGCCCTCCGAGCCGGTGTCCATCTTTACGCCCACCGAGCCGGCGGAAACCCGTCCCTATGCAGACCTTTGGGAAGATATGACGGCCTACAACGAGAATATCTTCACCCATGGGCAATCCGGTCTGACCTGTGCCTATGACTACCAGGTTCCCAGCTTCCGCCTTTCCGATTATGGGCTGGACAGTGAGGTGTTCGGCGTGATCTCCATTCCCATGCTGAATCTGGAAATGCCTATCTTTTTAGGAGCTACAGACGCAAACATGGCCACCGGTGCCGCTGTGCTATCCCAGACCAGTGTACCCATTGGCGGTGAAAATACCAACAGCGTCATCGCCGGACACCGGGGATATAACGGGGCTTCCTATTTCCGTTATATCCCCGACTTACGGATTGGGGATGAGGTCATTATCACCAATCTCTGGGAAAAGCTGACCTACCGGGTCACGGAGAGGAAAATCATTGCTCCCAATGAAGTCAACGAAATCCTCATTCAGGAGGGAAAGGACATGATCACTCTCCTGACCTGTCACCCCTATGCCTCCGGCGGAAAGCAAAGGTATCTGGTAATCTGTGAACGGGTTTCTTCTCAGCCTAAAACGTAAAGAAGGGAGGTTAAAAAATGGACTTTTTGCTGGAAGGCATTACCAAATGGCTGAAAGAGGTGCTGGTCGGGGGCATTGTCAGTAACCTCACCGGGATGTTCGATTCCACAAACCAGCAGGTGGGGCAAATCGCCGGGCAGGTGGGGCTGACCCCACAGGCATGGAACAGCGGGATCTTCAACATGATTCAAAGCCTGTCCAACAACGTGATCCTGCCCATTGCGGGGCTGATTCTGGCCATTGTCATGACCCTGGAGCTGATTCAGCTTATCACCGATAAGAACAACCTGAACGATGTGGACACCTGGATGTTCTTCAAGTGGGTGTTCAAGTCCGCCGCCGCTGTCCTCATTGTCAGCAACACCTGGAATATCGTCATGGGCATTTTTGACGTTGCCCAGAGCGTGGTGTCCTCGGCGGCTGGGGTCATTGTGGGAGATACCAGCATCGACATCACCACCGTACTCACCGGATTAGAAGCACGGCTCATGGAAATGGACATCGGCCCACTATTCGGCCTGTGGTTTCAAAGCCTGTTCGTGGGGATCTGCACCTGGGCCATCACCATCTGCATCTTCATCGTCATCTATGGCCGGATGATTGAAGTGTACCTTGTCACCTCTGTGGCTCCCATCCCCATGTCCACCATGGCCAACCGAGAGTGGGGACAGATGGGACAGAACTACCTGCGCACCCTGTTCGCTCTGGGCTTCCAGGCGTTTCTCATTATGGTCTGCGTGGCCATCTACTCAGTTCTGGTGCAGAACATTTCCGTGTCCAGCGATTTGAGTAAAGCCATCTGGACTTGCATGGGCTATACGGTGCTGCTGTGCTTCAGTCTGTTCAAAACCAGCAGTATGGCCCGTTCTGTATTCAATTCCCATTAAAAAAGGAGGAAACTCCATGGCCTATGTGCCTGTACCCAAAGACCTGACCAAAGTCAAAACCAAGGTCATGTTCAACCTGACCCGGCGGCAGCTCATCTGCTTCACCCTGGGAGCCCTTGCGGGGATTCCCCTGTATTTTCTTGTGAAGGAGCCTCTGGGGAACTCCACCGCCGCCCTGCTGATGATTCTTGCCATGATGCCTTTCCTGCTGCTTGCTATGTATGAAAAGCACGGCCAGCCCTTGGAAAAGGTTGTCAGAAATATGCTGCGAGTTGCCGTGCTGCGCCCGAAGCAACGGCCATACAGAACCAACAACTTCTATGCCCTGCTGGAACGGCAGGCAAATTTAGACGAGGAGGTGTACAAAATTGTTCACGGCAAACGAAAAAAGGCCCACCGGGAGACGGGGCCAGGCCCCCGCGCTGAAAACACGTCCCCCACGCCGTCTGTCCCCAGGCCATAAGAAGCAGCTTCAGGCAGCTATTGCCAGAGCCAACCGGACAGACCGGAAGGAGAAGTCCGCCCAGGACAGCATCCCCTATGAACGGATGTGGCCGGAGGGAATCTGTCAGGTGTCGGAGAACCATTATACGAAAACCGTTCAGTTTCAGGACATCAACTACCAGCTCTCCCAGAATGAGGACAAGACCGCCATTTTTGAGGGCTGGTGCGATTTCCTCAACTACTTTGACAGTTCCATCCACTTTCAGCTCTCCTTTCTCAATCTGGCAGTCTCTCAGGAGAGCTTCACCAAAGCCATTTCCATTCCCCTTCACGGAGATGATTTTGACCCCATTCGCAGGGAGTATACGGGGATGCTCCAGAACCAGCTTGCCAAGGGAAACAACGGCCTGACGAAAACCAAGTACCTGACCTTCGGCATCGATGCGGACAGCATCCGGGCGGCAAAGCCCCGGCTGGAGCGGATTGAGACGGATGTCCTTAACAACTTCAAGCGTCTGGGGGTTGCGGCGTCGCCCCTGGATGGGAAGGAACGGCTTTCTCAGCTCCACGGTATCTTCCACATGGGCGAGCAGATTCCTTTCCAATTTCAGTGGAACTGGCTGGCACCCTCTGGCCTCTCCACCAAGGACTTCATCGCTCCCAGCTCCTTTGAATTTCGCACCGGCAAACAGTTCCGTATGGGCAGAACCTACGGGGCTGTTTCTTTTTTGCAGATTCTCGCCCCGGAGCTGAATGACCGGATGCTGGCGGACTTTCTGGATATGGAAAGCTCCTTAATTGTGAGCCTGCACATTCAGTCGGTGGATCAGGTGAAGGCCATTAAGACAGTGAAGCGGAAGATCACGGATCTGGATAAGTCCAAAATTGAGGAACAGAAAAAGGCCGTCCGTGCCGGGTACGACATGGACATCATTCCCTCTGACCTTGCCACCTATGGCAACGAGGCGAAAAAGCTCCTCCAAGACCTCCAGAGCCGCAATGAGCGAATGTTTCTGGTAACATTTCTGGTGCTAAACACCGCCGACAGTCAGCGGCAGTTGAACAACAACATCTTCCAGGCGTCCAGCATTGCCCAGAAGTACAACTGTCAGCTCACCCGGCTGGACTTCCAGCAGGAAGAAGGGCTTATGAGCTGTCTCCCCCTGGGACTGAATCAGATTGAGATTCAGCGGGGACTGACCACCTCCAGCACTGCCATCTTTGTCCCCTTCACCACCCAGGAGCTATTCCAGTCCGGCCGAGAGGCTCTGTACTATGGCATCAACGCCCTGAGTAACAACCTGATTATGGTAGACCGGAAGCTGCTGAAGAATCCCAATGGCCTGATTCTCGGCACCCCCGGTTCCGGTAAGTCCTTCTCTGCCAAACGGGAAATCGCCAACTGTTTCCTTTTGACCACGGATGACATTATTATCTGTGACCCGGAGGCCGAGTATGCGCCCCTGGTAGACCGGCTCCATGGGCAGGTCATCAAAATCAGCCCCACCAGCACTCAGTATATTAACCCCATGGACCTGAATCTGGACTACTCCGATGAGGAAAGTCCTCTGTCCCTGAAATCGGATTTCATTCTGTCCCTGTGTGAGCTGATCGTGGGCGGCAAGGAGGGCTTGCAGCCTGTGGAGAAAACCATCATTGACCGGTGTGTGCGGCTGGTATACAAAGGCTATCTTTCTGACCCCAGGCCGGAGAATATGCCGGTGCTGGAAGATTTGTATGACCTGCTTCGCTCTCAGGGAGAAAAGGAAGCCCAGTACATTGCCACGGCACTGGAAATCTACGTCACCGGCTCCCTGAATGTGTTCAACCACCGCACCAACGTGGATATCCAAAACCGGGTGGTGTGCTACGACATCAAGGAGCTGGGAAAACAGCTCAAGAAAATTGGGATGCTCATTGTGCAGGATCAGGTGTGGAACCGGGTCACGATCAACCGGGCGGCAAGGAAATCTACACGATATTATATCGATGAATTTCACCTGCTTCTGAAAGAGGAACAGACCGCCGCGTATAGCGTTGAAATTTGGAAAAGATTCCGCAAATGGGGCGGAATCCCGACGGGCATCACACAGAACGTGAAGGACTTGCTTTCCAGTCGGGAGGTGGAGAACATCTTCGAGAACTCCGACTTCGTGTATATGCTGAACCAGGCCGCCGGGGATCGCCAGATTTTAGCAAAGCAGCTTGGCATTTCGCCCCATCAGCTTTCCTATGTGACCCACTCCGGCGAGGGTGAGGGGCTGCTGTTCTATGGCAGCGTAATTCTGCCCTTCGTAGACCGGTTCCCCAAGGATACGGAGCTGTATCGGATCATGACCACCAAGCCCCAGGAGGTGCGGAAAACGTGAGGCAGGAACCCCGGCTCCACTTTACTGAGGAAGAACGTTCTGACCCGGCACTGGGAAAGCCCATCCACAGGGTGGAGAAAGCTGCTTCCAAGGCGGACAAGGCACAAGCGAAAATCCCGAAAAGGGCGGTTAAACGAGCTACCCTTGACCCCGAAACCGGGAAAGTGACCACAAAGCTGGTGCTGGAGGATAAGCCGGAGCCCCCCTCCAAGCTGACCCATGCCCTCATGGATACCCCGGCGAGCATTGCTACCGGGCAGCTTCACCGGGAGATTCAGGAAGCGGAACAGGACAATGTGGGCGTGGAGAGCGCCCACAAGTCTGAGGCCGTGGTGGAGACTGGAGGCAAGCTCCTGCGGGAGGGGTACCGGAGCAGTAAGCTGAATAAACTGTACCCTAGGAATCGGACACAAGGGGTGAGGGGGGTGTCCCGGTATTGGACAACCCTCAAGGGGTGAAAACCCGACTTGTGGACACTTTCCTAGTGGCGGGTTTTGTGGTAAGAT
>Ga0129308_1003457_pt1 | contig 11293 bp, 9 predicted proteins | sample L827metagenome_FD_94440 | JGI IMG/M metagenome (GOLD analysis project Ga0129308, IMG submission 94440) | Ring-tailed lemur group fecal microbial communities from Wisconsin, USA - L827 metagenome | ecosystem: Host-associated > Mammals > Digestive system > Large intestine > Fecal | place: USA... | reverse complement strand
GCTATATAATCCATTTTTACTCCTCTTTTATGGGTGAAACGGATAAAATCGAGGCTATTTTATGCCCTTATTGGGGGCGAATAAGCCCCCGGAATGTGAACGGGTATGCTCCGGAATATGCATTTTTGTCCTTCGAATCTTTTTCCCATTTATCGTAAATTCTTCATCATTGACATTGCAATCAATCCATGTGTCAATTAATTCATTTTGGATTTTACAGGATATAGAAGAATAATGCAATAAGTCGGAAATCGTATCACCAAATAGTTTGAGCAATAAATCCTCCGAATCACTCTGTACGGGAAGTATAGCTCTGTTACCCATAAATGCTGCGTCCAATTCTTTAGAAAACAAATTAAGCATTTTATGTGAATTATTCCGAATAACAGTTAATGAATGTAGTGCAAAATCTGATAATAGTCCAGATGTCATGAATGTAAATTCATTTAATACAAAGGACGGTAAGTCTTCATACGATAAAATTTTATCCAATAAATGAGGGCGTTGTTTAAATCTCACGTCATCTCCATCACCATTTGATTTGGCTCTAACTAGTATTCTAATATTAGGACTACAAACTTCGCAGTTATGTAATTTCATTTCAAATTGCTGAAATTGTGATATACAATCAAAAACGTTCTGTGTAATTTCTTCTAAGATATCTTCTCCTGTATAAATTACAATTAATTTTAAATTGCTTTCTCCGGAATACTGGACTAATTCTTTTATAATATCCTTGGTATATTGTCCTCTTGGGTCATCTGTATCGGCATCAGCTGTGGGATCTTCATTTTCTTCGACAGAATCTTGAAGAACAATAAGCCAATCAAGTATTACAACATCCGCTTTTTTTGAAATTTCTTTGAAATTTTCGATATCGGAATTTATGGTTGGCTTATATACTGCACAAACTTTTCTTTCCTTAGCAAATGCCTTTGATATTTCAAATGAATCAAAAGCATGTTGATTATTATTATGTTCTATATTTTCTACAGCATTATTACCAAATGCTTTATCATCAAGAAATGCGATACTTTGTAAGAAATTATCGGCGATTTCTTTCGACTTATCAAAAAAAACGGTATTCATTTCATTCATTTAATTTTTCAATTTTAAAAGTAACTGTGCTACCGTTGATCGGTGTTATCACAGAAATGTCATAATTTTCCGCATTTAAAACTTCTTTGCTTATGCTTAATCCCATTCCCCGTCCATTAGGTTTCCGAGAGAATCCTAATTCGAACATACGTTCTTTATCTTGCGGGAGAATTTCCACACCGTTATTTGAAATATAAATTCCATTTTCATCGGCATGTAATCTTATAATTCTTTCTTCCGCTTTACTTTGTTTTAACCAGTATATAGCATTATCTATTATGTTAACGAAAACAGGATAAAATGTAGAACGAAAGCCGTATATCTTTTGTGACGCATACCCTTTTGTATGTTTAAACTGGATATTATGCCTTTCAAATCTGGATTTGAACAAATCAATTAAAAATGTCTTTATTTCTAATAAGGGAATGTTTTCCCTACGTCTATTGAGTCTTCTATTCAAAGGTGTAAACAAATTTAAGTAACCATCCAAATGATCGAAATTAGTCTTTATGTTTTTATATATACCTTCCACTTGCTGGTCCACATCTGACCACGCTCTTAAGTCCTTAAGGCTACTTCTTATTGATTTAACGGTACCATTAAATTCATGATGTAATATCCCTACGGCTAAACCTAATTGACTTAATTCGACATCAGTTTGAACTCGTTCCCTCAAGTCTTCCAATTCTTCCGATAGAGCATCTGCTATTTGATCATTTGTTATAATATTACCGTCTATATCCTTTTCAATGTAGAATCCTTCGAATTGTCTGATTATTCTATCCATAATAAATGCATTTCGATTACTAATCATCTCTATTTCATCTTCCATAGATTTTCTTTCTTTTACCAAATCAAAATCTTCGGAATCGAGCATACTTAGCTTTTTAAAACGATCTTTAACGGTGCGTATTTGATTGTCCAAGTCCAAGATCAACTCGGAAGTGAGTTCCTTAACTCTTTTTGAAACATCGCTAACAACTCCATTAGTCTCATTTTTCTTTTCTGCATTTGATTTTTTTGCTTCTGTCGATATTAGTTCAACAGCTTGTTCTAATCTCTTCCGCTTGCTGATTTCTATATTTAATCGTTTTGTATACTCAGAAACAATATTATCTATTTCATTAATTGCATTTTTGAAAAGAGTCTCTTCTAAAATTCGAAATTCTTTTAAATAGGTTTCGAAATCAACTCTTGTGGCTTTTGAAACAGTGAACCCTTTTGGGCCGGAAACAGATATTTTCTTCTTATATTCATTTATTTTTTGCCTTGCTTCAAACTCGTAATCAATTATCTTTTGGCTAGCTTCGTCCATGTCTTTACAATAAATGACTGAGTTAAAGTTCCTTCTAGCATCACTTATAATGGCATCTATTCCTTCATTAATTTTACCAGATGTGAGGTTCTGAAAAAATAAATCTAGTTCTTTAAGGAACTTATCTTTTCTACCTTTTGCAAGTTTGTCTCGTCGTTCTAAAGCAAGCTTATATGTATTAATTTCATTTTTCTTTTGGTTGTAGTATTCAGACTGAGGAGTCTTGCCTTTCTCATCAAAAAAATCGGCGGCTAATTGTGAAAAAAAGTTTTTTAGTATAGCCTGTAGTTGCCTATATGCTTTATTCTCAATAAAACCTTCTCGCCCAGCTTTTTCTATTAAGTTTTTATTGTTTTGAGCTGAAATATTGATTACACCGAACATTCGTCGATAAGAGAAAAAGTAGGTGGTTGCCCTTTTACTTCTATTTTTTTCTATATCTAAAAAGTCATAATCCGAGTTACCATAAGGTAATACACGTATATTATCCCTGTATATATATAATCCACCAAATTTATCACCTTTTGCTCTAATAATACTATAGTTTTCCACATCTACTCGGGAACTTTTCAGTTCTCCTTGTAAATAAGCTAGATTTATACTGAATGCTCCACAATTGGTTTCTCTGAAGTTATTTTCCTGCCAATTTACAATATGATCATATGTTTTTTCTCCGTAAATCTTTATCATACCTCTGAATTGGCCGAATTCATCAAAAGTTCCTTGAAAATGATGATCGGCTAATTCAAACTCATCAGGAGTGAAAAATTGTTCTTTATCTATTAGATCATAATAAATACCCTCTTCACCTCTATAGTCTCTAAATGATATATCAATTACAGGTTTGGGATGATTGGGGGTCATTGTATTATGAAAGCCCATCAGCATTTTTTCGATTTTTGTAGCTTCTTTAGGATCACCATCACCCTCTATATCAAATATTAACGTTTCATTTACCGGAGAAATGTAAAAAAAAGTGCCACCTTTTTCTCCTGAGAATTCAAAATTACCTACTAATTTTCTATTAAGAGATTCTGGATTTATATTCCAATTATTTACGTTCTCCTTTATCCGAATATAGTCTTCTTTTAATATTACATCTTGTTTTAGCAAATTATCTAAAGATGTTATAACTTCATTCTTGATGTTGTCTATATCATCTTCATTAGGTAAACAATCAAACTCTTTGACCGGAATGGCTATGTCTTCCAGATTTATTCCTGGCAATTCGAATAATTCCCAGTTTATAAAAGCAACTACTATTTTGAAATTTTTATTCCTTAATTTAGCTTTACTTATAATGAGTACTTGTTTGCCAATTGATGCAATTGCTAATCGTCCGATTCCTTTTTCTCCCATAATAGGGCGTAAAGCTTTTGATTTATCCACAGGAGGTAATGCCGTTTTTTTATTTGCAAATTTACTTTCAGTTCCTATGGTAAGCCAACGCGTCTCAAACTCCTCTTTTGTCATGCCAAGTCCGTCATCTCGAAGAACAAGTAGATTTTCTTTTCTAAGAAAATCAATATCGAATCTATCAGCATAAGCATCGTGAGCATTTTTTATCAATTCGTTTATAGCCGTGGGTATTCCTGCAATCTGCTGTCTTCCCAGTAAATCTAATGCTCGTGCGCGTGTTTTAAACTGTGCCATTTGATGTATTATTTATGATTGATAGACCTACTCTTTTCGCATACTCTGGTGGAACTGCATTTCCAATAAGTTTGGCCGTTGCAGCTACACTTTTTGTTTTAAAAACATAACTTTTAGGAAAAGTTTGAAGAGTCGCTCCTTCCCGCAATGAGATGGCTCTATCTTGTTCGGGGTGTGCAAAACGCCCATTAGAAATATTGAAAAACTTAGTGGTAATAGTAGAAGCCGGCTTATTCCAAGCCATTCTTCCATACACATCCTTGAAGGAATTGTCTTTACCGATATAGCAGTCTAATTGAAGTTCAGGATCGTCTTTCCATCCCATACGGGTTCCACCGTCTTTTTTTGTTTTTGCAAGACGGCGTAAATTTATTCTATTTAATCCAGCCACAGTATGATTAAAATCAGTTTCATCTTTATGACCTGCTGATATAACTGGAAATCCATTTTTTACAGAGATATAATCTTTCAATAATGATTGCGCTTCCTCTTTTTGTGGCAGAGATACATTTCGTACCCTCGATGCAATCAAGGAGAAACGTTTACGAGATTGAGGAACACCATAATAACTCATATCTATAACATCCATTACGACATATTTATATCCGTTCTTTTTTAAAAAAGATAAAAAACGAGGCAATACACTATCTTTTCTCGTCTCTATGCCCGGAACATTTTCTATCAATACATATCCAGGATTATAGTATTTAATAAATTTACTAAAATCCAACAATAGATTTTTCGTTTTCTTTGACTTCTTTTTTTTTGTATTGATAATACTATAATATTGACATGGACTACAACCTATCAGTATCAAATTATCATCATCTTTTGTCACTTCAAATTCTTTTTCAAAATAATCAAGCTTCAATTGGGTTATGTCGGAATATACGAATGTAGATCCCGGATTATTGTATTCATAAGTTTCTTTGCAGTCAATATCAAAATCTACTCCTGCGAGAACTTCAATACCTGCTTGGCGAAGACCGCATGTCATACCACCCCCACCACAGAAGAAATCAATTGCTTTATATTTAATGCTTTCCATTTCTTTTAGTTATTTAGTAGAAACCAATAAGTCTTTTACATCAATATCCAATAATGCTGCAATTTTTCTCATTGTAACCTGAGTAGGCTGGCTTTTGTTCGTACACCATCTGGATACGGTAGCTTCATTCTTTCCCATTGCTTCTGCGAGCCATTTTCCTGTACGATGCTGTTCTGCTAATATGACTTTAATCCTATTTATCTGTTCCATTTTATATGTAAATTGACATATTTTGCAAAGATATTGATATTTTTGATTTCCGCAATGAATATCACCTTAATGTTTATAATCAATTTTTTCAGAAGGCAAATAACTATAGTTATATAGTAAACTTATTGGGATATTTAGACAGGTTTATTACACAGGTCATATTCGATTAAAAAAATAAAACACTGATAATAAGATTATTATATTGCAATGTGACATTTCTTATATATCCTAAATAAAACCCTACTGCTACTGCTTCGCTATTCAGTTCCAAGAATAAGGGCTTTTACCCAAAATTAAGTAAAGCAGAAATATATAAGCGTTTGAAGAAATATGCAGAACTCGCCCGCAAGAGATGTAATAAGGTATCATTAGGCTTGCACTCGTCTCAATTTAGGCATTCAGTTGCAACTCATACTCTTAAAATAATATGTTTATCTTTCAAATTAGTAAGAAGAGTGTCGCGATTGCGATGAGACACTTTGGCTTTATTCCGAAAATGCAATGAAAAGTTAGACTATGAGTAACTAGCAAAGGTTATCTCTTTTGGAAAAGATTAAATATCAAAACTTCAATCAACATTTAGACTATAAATAAAATCCGAACATTTTTCTCAGCATTAGATAGATTGATAGTGTATAGAGAATATATGTTCGGATTTCCAAAAAGTTTGGATTTCGCCCGAAATACGAATCTTCTTATTTCGGGCGGAAATCCCATCATCTCGGCCACAAACAGGGGATTGAGTTGGAAACCCTTCCCAGTCCGGGCAAAGAAATCGGGAAGGCTGTTCTTTTCCGGTATCCGGCCTCTCCTTTCCAGGCTCTCCGGGCTTGCGGCCCCTTTCCAGTCACGGGCGGTCGGGGTAGGCAAAAACTCCACGATCCTTCCGAGCCCTATGCTCCAGACATGTCCCTTTTGGTTGACTTTCCGCATCTTCCCTTTCGGTGTGACAATAATCCTGTCGTTCATCCCCATCACCGCTCCCACTCCGGCATCGCTGGCTACCGGGGTAGGCAGCATTCCGTAAAAGTCCAGAAAATCGCTCAGACCGTTGGGATTCTTCTCCCCGTAAATCTGCTCGTGGAGGGATGAGGCATTGGCCAGCCTCCATTTCATGACTCTTTCCGGATGGTGGATTTCCGTAGCCAGCGGAGTGGGAAGAAGTACTTCACGGATCAGCTCCGGCAGTCCTTGCTGGCGGCTGTTCGGACCCCTGCGCTTGAAATCCTGCGCCGTCACGGTGGGCAATAAACCATATCCGGTCGCGGCGGTGGGGAGCTCCGACGGCACAAGCCGGTATAAGTACCGGCTGGACGGAATATCCTTCACGTTCAAGGTCACGACAGATGGTTTCAACGACATATTGCTGCCGTCTTTCAAATACAGGGTCACTCTCTCCAAATAAAGAGGATTGACTTCCCACTTCAGTCTCCTGACCGGGTTGTACCATCGTGAGGATGCCAGCAACGTTCTCACCAATGACCCAATCGGGCCGGATCTCATGGATGGCCCTGAGCATGTAAGGCCAGAGGTAACGGTTATCGTCCGCTCCCTTTCTTTGGCCTGCCACGGAGAAAGGCTGGCAGTTGTGAACAACGATTCCATTTGCTGTATAGGTTTCGTCGGTCTCGACTCCGATGTTGAATACTGTTCTTCTTTCATATTTATGTTCTATGTTTTTTACAAGGCACCATACAAATCCATCCTTATAATATCCGTATCTTTCATTCGGGCTCACAGTCACGCAATATAGCGGGTGCTCATTTACTTGCCTGCCTTCGATTACGCAGATACGTTTCGGGGTCTTTCTTGATATGGAAACAGGGCGGTGGAATACATCCCTCGCTATTTGGGCTATCCCGGCTGCAAACTGTTCACTGATGGTTGTCGTTCTCATGGCCCCGTTTTTTTCTTTATGGCCGTCCGCAGAGAAATAACCTTCATACAATGCCTTTTTCCGTTCATATTCCAGATTGAAGCATTGGCCGGAGAGTTTTTTCCCGATGGCGTAACGTCCGAATCCTTTCAAGAAGGAACACAGGTCCCGGTTACAAATGATAAACCTGAAAGTGGACCGGTCTTCTGAAATGGTGGGGACAAATCCTGCATCCTGTATAAGTTTCTCCAATTGGGATTTTGCTTTCTTCCCGCAGCAAATGACCACTTTATGGTTGAATGAGTTTATTCGTGAGCCTCTGTGTCCTGCCGGGATGTTACTTTTCCGCTTGCCGTCAAGGATTCAGCCGTCTCCAAGAAAACGACCGACCATCCTTCAGAAAGCAGGGGTAAAAGAGGTATCAGTGCCTTCGATGCACCGATATGCTATTCGATCCCCTTTCACTATTTCCCCGGCTTCCTTCCATGTGTACCGGCCTTGCCGGTCACAAGTCCAGAACGGATGGTTGTCCGTGGTAATGACCGGCTCCCAGAGACCTTGGGCTTTGAGGCGGACAATATTCCTTTTATGGCTCTTCATGACGGCATTGCACTTTCTGAACCGTCCTTCCTTTGTCAGGATGTCGTCTCCGGTTCTTATCTCCCTGATCGGTTTCAACCCTTCGGAAGTGAGAACCAACGTATCCCCGTCAAAGCAGGGGAAACCGCCTGTAAGGACATTTACCTTCCCTTTCCAGTTCTGGAAATCGGTTGTGGTAATGTCCGTATAGCTTTGGGCGTCCGGAAACCAATAATTCAAAATCCGGTTGCAGAACGGATCAATCTCGCAGTGGAAAGCATTCTGCCATCCCATTCATTCGGCGGCCAGATCTGGAGCACCGAATCCGCTGAACAGGGAAGCATGTACCAGGGGCTTCCGGCCTTTCTTTTCTTTCTGTTTTTCTTTCATTGCTATTCATTATTTAAGGGTTCGATATTCATGGTTTTCGCATCGATCTTGCGGTAGACGCTGCCCATTTCCAGCATGTTCTTCAGACGTAACAGGTCGGTGATTTCATAGACGGTCATTCCTTTGTGCGTCGTGAAGCGGATATACCCTTTTTGCCGCTGTATCTCCACTTCTTCGGGAGTCATCTGCAACACTTCGCAAATTTCCTGTAAAGTCAAGGTCAGGCTTATCTGCTTGACTGTGAAGACGTAGGTCAGGATGTTCAGCATCTGAAGGCATTTACGGTGTGATTTGACAAGTGCTGCAAATTTGTTTCGTTCAATGACGACTACTTTACTTTGATTTTCCATGTGAATTTTTATTTATGAGTTAATAGAATCAGACATAAAATCTTCATTCCGGCATTCTTCTCTCAGGAACTTGTGCACGTCTGAGGCCCAGAAGTAAATTTTGCCGCTAAGCTTAAAATAGGGTAGCTTGCCGGAGTTGCGCCAGCGTATCAGTGTCCGGTCACAGACTTTCAGCATCAGGCGCATGTCCCGGCTGTCCAGCATCTGTTTGCCGTTGAAACTGGTTACTGCTTCCAGTGCCGTTTCTAATTTGGCAATCAGTTTTCGTTGTTCCTCAAAGTTTGCTTTTATCATCGCTTTGAGCTTTTCAATATCATTGTTGTTCTCTTCCATATGAATAGTATTTTGTTTCAATGGGTTATTTATCTTTCTTCGGTTGCAAAGTTTAAAAAAAAGGGTATGAGAAAATAGGGCTGACGGTAACCGCCAGCCCCACATTTTTTTTGTAACGCGCTTATTTCCAACAGCTTTTATCAGCACGTTTTTTGCATGAATATGGACGGGTGCTTGTTTGTCGAGGATAAGAAACGATAAAAAGATGCCTGATAAATTGTATGTCCCGGCAAAATGGAGTAGATTTGTATCTATCATAAGAAGGATGGATATGACCATATTTGACGAGTATAAGACATACAAAGGCGAGGTTGCAATCTCCCCTTCATAGCTTTGGGAGTATGACCTGTCCCATTTCGACTGGTGGAAAACAAGGAAGGTTGTGGTCCAACGTATCATCGAAAGGGGATGGTTGACAGATTTTTATGCCGCGTTCAAATTGTATGGCGGTATAGAAGGGTTCAGGGAAATAATAAAGGAGGTTCCCAGCCTGTCGCCCAAGGACATGAATTTTGTCTGCGTTGCCTTTGACCTTAAAAAAGAAGAACTGAAATGCTATACACGGAAACTGTTGCGGGACCAACTCTTGAGCTCCTGAAGAATTTGGAAGTAGAAGCCGCCATGGCGAAAAAGCAAGATAAAGTTTTAGAGTCGTTTCCGCTGTCCCGAAAGAAGCAAACACCTGAACCTGTCAAAAAGCGTGACTTAAAAAGAAAAATATACGGAGGCAAAATGGGACCGATAATTATTATCTGTCCCATTCAAAATATGCCATGATTAACTTGTAACCTTCCGAAACATTGCTTACCTTTGTCTTAAAGAGATATTTGAATTTATGCAAAGGAGTGCAATATGCAGCTGGACTTTCACTACTAAATCGTTACCTGCATCTTTTGATACACCTTTTAAATATTTGATTATAAAATAATTAAAGGAAACTACTTTGTTTTATTAAGCGAAACTAACAGTTTTATTAAAGGAAACCAATAGTTTTACTTGTAAAAACTTTCTGTATTAAGTCTCGAAACTAAAAGTTTCATTCTGAGAACTAAGATTATATCTATTTCCACGACCCACAAAACGAGCATGCAATAGCATCCTTTACAAAGGTTGGAACGCGTGATGGATGGTTGTAATGTTTTTTATCTATCACGGGGATCTATCACGCTTTAATTAACTTATAATCAATAAAATAATCTCTTCGTGTGATAGCATGACAGATGTTTTGCCGAAATAAACCTTGTGAGAGATACCGCCACTGCCTACACATAAAAATCCCCAGTATTCCAAAAGGAAATACCGGGGAATCTTCAGAAAATCGCCTTCCTTAAACATGTTGTAAACGGTACTCGGCATGGTGTTCTGCCCATAACCTTCGCCCAATCCGCCCTGCTCGGCACTTCTCGGGTCAACAATGTTACGACCGCCCAAAGAACGTGCAAGACCAAACCCTTCACCGGAGTTATTGCCGGCATAACATACCTCAAAGATAGAATCGCGGAGACACTTACCAATGCCACCTGATATTTAATCTCATCACGATGGAACAAAATAATTTTGGCACGAAGCAGCTTGGCAGCATCCCGGCAAACACGTCCCTGCTGTGTAGCACTGCGCTGGGGCAGATACTTAGTCACTTCGTCATCCAAGTCACCCATCATAAACTCATAAATCTCTTCACGGGTTCCTTTCAGACGGCATGCCGTCTACTATATAAAGCGGATCGGAGTTGTTGACCGTACCGGTACCCCGAATGCGAATCTTTGATTCCGCACCAGGCTGACCTGAATTAGAGATAATCTGTACACCGGAAACTTTACCTTTCAAAGCATTCTGAATATTTGTAGGATTACCTTTCTAAAGCCCACTCAATAGCATTTCTGAACATGGTCGTAAACCCTTCCGTTTCGTACAACTTACTACTATGTCCTATCTGGAAATAAACATTGCGTGCCTTTTTGCTTTCATTGACCCAAACCACCGGATGATCACCCATCTTGATGTCCGATGCAGGCGTGTAGCTCGATTCGTCTACATTGGCCAGTACATGTACATTGGGGCGCGGGCTCTTGTCATAAGTATACCACTCGTCATCGGGCACCACGAAAGAGGCCGGAACACCCTTCATCACCGGATGCTGCTTATCTTCCACTACCAGCGTACCGTCGGCCAGCGGAGCTATGTAGTTCTTGAAACATACACCACCCATGAAATCAGAGAACCATTGCCACATGGGATAACCGTCGAACTCGCCCAGCAAAGTAGCATGATGGAAACCGATCCAGCCACCACGGCCTTCTTCTATATACTTGACGAACGCATCTTCCGCTTCCTTCGGCCAAGTATAAGGCGGGAAATCCAATTGAATAACCAAGCTGAACTGCGACAAGTAAGCCTCCGTTATGTTCCTGGCATTGTTTATCTCGGTAATACTGAAATTC
>Ga0129308_1003455_pt1 | contig 11302 bp, 7 predicted proteins | sample L827metagenome_FD_94440 | JGI IMG/M metagenome (GOLD analysis project Ga0129308, IMG submission 94440) | Ring-tailed lemur group fecal microbial communities from Wisconsin, USA - L827 metagenome | ecosystem: Host-associated > Mammals > Digestive system > Large intestine > Fecal | place: USA... | reverse complement strand
CTGCAGCAGGCAGGCAGACGAATCGTGGTGACGTCTCTGGAAACAGAACAGAGCTATTGGGATGTGGATTTGTCCGAGAATATTGCACTGGTTATCGGAAACGAAGGCAGCGGTGTCAGCGAAGGGTTTTTGAACTCCTCCCAGATTCAAATCAAAATCCCGATGGAAGGCTCGATTGAATCGCTGAACGCGGCGGTAGCCGCCGGAATCCTGATGTATCAGTCAAAAATAAAAAAGCACCAGTAAATGAGAGGTAAAGTTATGCAGACGCAATTAAACAAAATTTTGGCAGACGCAAAGGAGCAGCTGAAGAATGCTGCAACGCTTGCAGAAACGGATGAAATTCGAGTTAAAATATTAGGAAAAAAAGGTCAGCTGACGGAGATTTTGCGCGGCATGGGCAAGCTGTCACCGGAGGAACGAAAGACGACCGGGCAGATGGCAAACAAAGTGCGTGCGGAGATTGAACAGCTTTTAGAGGAAAAGTTCAATGCGGTAAAGGCGGCAGCCAAAGAAGCCCAGTTTAAGCTGGAGCGCATCGATGTAACGGAGCCGGGAAGAGAAACAACGCTCGGTGTCAAGCATCCGCTTACGATTACCATTGAAGAAATTTCCAAGGTGTTCATGAATATGGGCTTTTCGATTGCCGAGGGTCCGGAAGTTGAAACGGTATTCAACAACTTTGATGCGCTGAACGCAGGTCCGGATCACCCGGCCAGAGCGATGACCGATACGTTCTATATCACCAAAGATACGCTGCTGAGAACGCAGACTTCTCCGGTGCAGGTCAGAACGCTGCTGAAGCAGAAGCCTCCGATTAAGATCATTTCACCGGGACGCTGCTTCCGATGCGATACGCCGGATGCAACGCACTCTCCGATGTTTCACCAGATCGAAGGGCTTGTGGTTGATGAAGGAATTACCATGGCGGATCTGAAGGGAACACTGGACAGCTTTGCAAAGCAGATGTTCGGTACGGAGACGAAGACCAAGTTCCGTCCGCATCATTTTCCGTTTACGGAACCGAGTGCGGAAATGGATGTGTCCTGTTTCAAATGCGGCGGCAAGGGCTGCAGAGTCTGCAAGGGAAGCGGCTGGATCGAAATTCTGGGCTGCGGTATGGTACACCCTCACGTATTGGAGGTCGGCGGACTGGATACGGAAAAATATACCGGGTTTGCATTCGGTATGGGCGTAGAACGAGTTGCGATGCTCAAATACGGTGTTGACGATATCAGATTATTTTATGAAAATGATATGCGCTTCATAAATCAGTTCAAATAGGAGGGTGAGCAATGTTAGTACCAGTAGAATGGTTAAATGATTATATTAAATTAGATGTTTCCACAGAGGAATTCTGTGATCGTATGATCATGTCCGGTTCCAATCTGGAAACCTGTGAACATTTCTGTGAGGAAATGGATCGTGTTGTTGTCGGCAGGATCGAAAAAATTGAGAAACATCCGGATGCGGACAAGCTGGTAGTCTGCCGCATCAATATCGGAGAGGATGATCTGCTGCAGATCGTAACGGGCGCTCCGAATGTTTTTGAAGGAGCCTATGTTCCGGTGGCTCTGCATAAAAGCCGTATTCCGGGACCGCTGCACGGACAGCCAAAGCAGGAAGGCGGCGTAAAGATTACCAAGGGAAAGCTGCGCGGCGTGGAATCCTTTGGAATGTTATGTTCTGCCGGAGAACTGGGATTTGACGATAAGGTCGTGCCAGTAGCACATAAAGACGGTATCTGGATTCTGGAAGAGGAGTATCCTCTGGGTCAGGATTTTGCAGAAGCGCTGGGTCTGAAACAGGCTGTTGTGGATTTTGAAATCACACCGAACAGACCGGATTGTCTGGCGATGGTCGGTATGGCCAGGGAAGCCTCTGCGACATTCAAAAAACCATTTGTATATCCGAATACAACGATTGAAAAAGAAGACGGAACGGGAGAAGCCGGGGATTATGTTTCAGTTGAAATCAAAAATCCAGAAAACTGCAAGCGATATGTAGCCAGAGTTGTAACGGATGTCAAGATCGAACAGTCACCGTGGTGGCTGCAGAAGCGATTGATGTATGCCGGGATGAGACCGATCAACAATATTGTCGATATTACCAATTTCGTTATGCTGGAATACGGTCAGCCGATTCATGCTTTTGATATCAGACAGGTCAAGGGAAATCAGATCATCGTTGAAAATGCAGAAGAAGGCGAAACCTTTACAACCCTGGATAATACGGAACGCACGATGAGCGGAGATATGCTGCTGATCAAGGATGCCGAAAGAGGTATCGCAATCGCGGGCGTGATGGGCGGTCTGAATTCGGAAATTGAAGCGGACACCACAACCATCATCGTGGAATCGGCAAACTTTAACGGTGCGAGCGTAAGAAGTACATCTCAGAAACTGGCGCTGCGAACAGAGGCATCTTCCCGATTTGAAAAGGGGATCGATCCGAATCTCTGCGAAGCGGCTGCTGATCGCGTGTGCCATCTGATTGAATTGGTTGGCGCGGGTAAGGTCTGCAAGGGGCGTGTGGATGTTTATCCAAATCCGGAAACGGCAAAGACCATCGATATCCGTGTGGATCGCATCAATCAGGTGCTGGGAATCGAGCTAAGCCGTGAAACCATGGTGGAAATGCTGGAAAGTCTGGAGATTAAGGTGGAAGGAAGCGGAAATGTTATGACCGTAACGCCACCGACGATCAGACAGGATCTGCTGCAGGAAGAAGATTATATAGAAGAAGTCGCAAGACTGTATGGATATGATAAGCTGCCGGTAACGCTGCCGAAGGGCAATGCGGAAGCCGGAATCCCTGAGGCGCGCGCTTTGCGTGACCTGACGAGGGAGTCTCTGTGCGGTATGGGTCTTAACGAGATTCAGACCTACTCTTTTGTAAGTCCGAAGGGCGTGGACAATGTCAGAATTGCTGAGGATTCCTGGGAGAGAGCGTTTGTCAAAATCATCAACCCGCTGGGAGAGGAAAACTCCGTGATGAGAACGATTCTGACGCCGAATATGATGGAGGTTCTGGGCAGAAACTATTCCCGAAACATCGAAACGGTGAAGGCCTTTGAAATCGGCAATACCTTTATGGCAAATCTGCTGGATCCGAATGATCTGCCGGATGAGCAGTATTCGCTCTGTATCGGTATGTATGGAAAAGATGAAGATTTCTTCAGTCTCAAGGGCGTTGTGACAGAACTGATGAAAGTTCTCGGCATTCAGGATCTGCATTTCCTCGCAGAGTCCGCGTATGGTGTTTATCATCCGGGAAGATGTGCGCGAATTGCTGTAAAAGATCCTGCAGGGGCAGGCATTCCGGGTGCGGAGTTTGAAGAACTGGGCATCATGGGAGAAATTCATCCTGATGTTGCGGAAACGTACGGTATGAGCGGCGCGCGTGTTTACTGCTGCGAGCTGATGTTTGACGTAATCGCGAAATATGCCAGCATGGAGACGGTATATACTCCGCTGCCGAAATATCCATCCACATCTAGAGATATTGCATTGCTGGTAGACGAAGATATGGAAGTGGGCAAAATCGAAGCACTGATCAAAGAAGAAGCAAAGACGATTCTGGAAAGCGTAAAGCTGTTTGACGTATATCGGGGAAAACAGGTTGAGGAAGGAAAGAAGAGTGTTGCATTTGCATTGACTTATCGTGACAGTGAAAAAACGCTGACCGATGAAGAAGTGACGGAAGTTCATAATAAGGTACTGGATGCTCTGAAAGAGAAACTCAACGCAGTATTGAGAGAAATGTAGGAGAAGAAGTGGTATGGAGAACAATCGAGTAAAAGTAAAAATCTACGGTCAGGAGTATGTGATTGCCGGCGAAAAATCGAAGGAAGAGATCATTCAGGTCGCTGCTCATGTTGATATGAAAATGCAGGAGATTACAGAGGCCGCCAAGGCAGCCGGAGCATCCGCCTCTAATGTGGCGGTGCTTTCTGCGGTAAATATCACCAGCGAATACTTCCAGGCGCTTGAAGAACTGGAAGAAGTGAAACGCATGAACATTCAGCTGGAAAAGGATGCGCAGCATTACGTGCAGCTGTGGGATGAATCCAAGAAAAATTACCTGGATTATAAAGAAGAAACACAGGCGATCGTTCTGCAGAAGGATGAGCTGATGGCGAGCCTGCGTCAGAAGGACGAGGAAATCCAGCGGTTGGCTGCTGCTGCGGAATCTGCCAAAGCACAGGCGCAGAGCAGCATGGAAGAGGTTGTAAATGAAATTGAAGATAAGTGCAAAGAACTGGAGAACAGCTTCTTTGACTTGCAGATGGAAAATCTTCAATTGAAAAAGGAACTGGAGAAATATAAGAATATTAACGGATAGTCCGAAATGAGAGAAAAGACTTTACAGGTTCTGGAATATAACAAAATAATTGATATGTTGCGGGAACAGGCAGGCTCTGAAATGACGAAAAAAGTCATTTCAGAGCTGAAGCCTTTTCTAAATATGTCTGAAATAAGGGATAGTCAAGCGGAAACCACAGAAGCGGTGAGGCTCATACAGTATAAGGGGCCATTACCCGTCGGTGGTTTTTATGATATAAAGGAGAGTGTGTCTTTCGCCCGCAAAGGCGGAATCCTCACGATGGCACAGCTGCTGCGGATTTTATATAATATGAAAACCGTAGATCGGGTAACATCTTTTTTAAAGGGTGATATCCCGGAAATTCCGATTATCTGTTCGGTGGCGGAATTGCTGGCAGTGCATAAAAATCTGGCAGAAGAGATCGATCGCTGCATTCTTTCCGAGGATGAAATGGCGGACAATGCCAGCTCCGAGCTGCGGAGCATCAGGCGCGCAATCGTACGGCAGAATGAAGCGCTGAAGGCGAAAATGAACCACATTCTGAATTCTGCAGACAATAGGACGATCCTGCAGGATGCGATCGTTACCATGCGAAACGGCAGATATGTGATTCCGGTAAAGCAGGAGCATCGGAGCCGGGTGCCGGGAATTGTACACGATCAGAGCGGGACGGGAGCTACCCTGTTTATCGAGCCGCAGGCAATTGTCAATCTGAACAATGAACTGCGGCAGCTGGAGCTGGATGAAAAAGCGGAGATCAATCGCATTTTGAAGCGTTTTTCGGAAGCCATCTCCGAACATTATCATGGGTTAATCAATAATCAAAAACTGCTGCTGGAACTGGATCTGTTCATGGCGAAGGGACGCCTATCGCTGGAGATGGGCGGCGAGGAGCCGGAAATTGACGAAGCGGGTGTGATGGAGCTGAAATCTGCCTGCCACCCGTTGATCGACCGTAAGAAAGTTGTGCCGGTCAATATTGTGATCGGTGATCGCTATCGAACGCTGGTGATCACCGGACCGAATACCGGAGGAAAGACCGTTACCCTGAAAACGGCCGGACTGCTGGCATTGATGGCGCAGACCGGACTGCATATCCCGGCGGCACCGGGCAGCAGAGTTCCGGTCTATCAGGATATTTTCGCAGATATCGGGGATGAACAGAGCATTGAACAGAGTTTATCGACATTTTCATCGCATATGGTGAATATTGTAGACATTGTAGCGAATACAGATCAGAACAGTCTCGTGCTGCTGGATGAATTGTGTGCCGGAACGGATCCTACGGAAGGAGCCGCGCTGGCCATAACGATTTTAGAGGAACTTTCCGCGCATGGCGCTGCAGCCATTGCAACGACGCATTATACGGAACTGAAGAAATATGCGCTTTCTACCGCGGGGGTAGAAAATGCTTCTATGGAATTTGATGTGGAAACACTGAGTCCAACTTACAGGCTGATCATCGGAATTCCGGGAAAGTCCAATGCCTTTGAGATTTCGAGAAAGCTGGGGTTATCCGATTCTCTGATCGAACGGGCGCGGGAGCTTTTGGACGGCGGAGATTTGGCGTTTGAAGATGTGATTTCCTCGATAGAAGCAGATCGTAAAAAAGCAGAAGAGGAGCGCGATGAGGCGATTCTGCTGAATATTGAAATGAAGCGCCAGAAGGAAGCGCTGGAACAAAAAGCAAAGCAGCTTGAAAAGCAGCGAGAGCGTGAGCTGCAGCGTGCCAAGGAAGAAGCGCGCGGTATCGTTCGCGAGGCGAAGGAAGTTGCCGCCGAGGTGCAGCAGGAGCTGAAGGAGCTGGCGAAGCTGGAAAGCCTGGGAGAGCGGAACGTTCGTTTTGATAAGAGCAGAAGGCGGCTGCGGGAACTGGAGCATAAGAACAGAAATACGATCAAGCGGGAAACCAATGAGAATCCGCTGGATCCTTCGACGCTTTCTCTGGGGGATCGCGTGAAGATTCTGACGCTGGATCAGAACGGAGAACTGATCTCCCTGCCGGATGAAAAAGGAAATCTGCAGGTGCAGGTCGGCATCATGAAAATTGCCGCCAACGTTTCCGATCTGATGCTGATCGATCAGGGCAGGCCGAAGAAGAAAAGCAGAAAATCAGGCGGTTACGGGAGCTTATATAAGAAAAAAGCGCAGAATATCAAAACATCTGTTGACGTCCGGGGAAAAAACCTTGACGATGCAGTGATGGATGTGGAAAAATATATAGATGATGCCTATATATCCGGTCTGGAGGAAGTGACCATCATTCATGGACGGGGAGAAGGCATCCTGCGAAACGGGATACAGGAAATGCTGAGGCGTCATAAGAACGTCAAGAGTTTCCGCAAAGGCGGCTATAATGAAGGCGGAGATGGTGTAACGGTAATTAAATTCAAATAGAGGAGAGAAGATAGATGATTAGCTACAAAGAAAAAATCGCGGAAGTGCTGGCTCCGCATGTAGAAGGTGTAGAACTGGACGAAATTATGGGGATGATTGAATCTCCCGCCGACAGTAAGATGGGTGATTATGCGTTCCCTTGCTTTAAGCTGGCAAAGATTTTGAGAAAAGCGCCGCCGATGATCGCCAAGGGCATTGCGGAGGCGATTTCGGAAGATCCGATGTTTGAAGCGGTAGAGGCAGTCAATGCATATGTCAATATGTTCATTTCCAGAGCGGATTTTGCTGCCAATGTTGTAACTGAAGCAGTAAGCGCAGGGGATCATTACGGCAGAAGCGACATGGGAGGCGGAAAAAAAGTCATCGTGGAATATTCCTCTCCGAATATTGCAAAACCGTTCCATATTGGGCATATCAGAAGTACGGTAATCGGGAATTCGATCTATAAAATTTATGATTTCCTCGGATATGATACGATGCGCATCAATCATTTGGGAGATTACGGAACGCAGTTCGGGAAGATGATCTGTGCGTACAGACGCTGGGGCAACAAGGAAGATGTCGTGCGCGAACCGATCAAATCCCTGCTGTCTTATTATACGAAGTTTCATGAAGAAGCGGAAAAGGATCCTGCTCTGGAAGATGAAGCAAGAGCGATCTTTACGAGACTGGAGCATGGTGAGCCGGAGGAGGTTGAACTGTGGCAGTGGTTCCGGGATGAAAGCTTAAAGGAATTCAACCGTGTTTACGATATGCTGGGGATCACATTTGATTCCTATAATGGAGAAAGCTTCTACTCCGACAAGATGCCGCGTTTCGTGGAAGAACTGCGGGAATCCGGTCTGATGGTGGAAGATAAGGGCGCTAATATCGTTAAGCTGGATGATTACGATCTGCCGCCAGCGCTGATCACCAAGTCGGACGGCTCGACGCTTTATATTACAAGGGATATTGCAGCGGCTGTTTACCGCAAAGAAACGTATGATTTTTATAAAAATATTTATGTCGTTGCTTCTCAGCAGAATCTGCATTTCCAGCAGTGGATCAAGATCGTGGAACTGCTCGGCTACGACTGGGCAAAGGATTGCGTGCATATTCCGTTTGGACTCGTGAGCATGGAAGAGGGCACGATGTCTACCAGACAGGGACGTGTGATCTTCCTGGAAGATGTATTGAACCGTGCTGTAGAAAAAACCAAGGAGATCATTCTTGAAAAGAATGTGAATACGGAAAATGTGGAAGAAACGGCAAAGGATGTCGGCATTGGTGCTGTTGTTTTCAATGAGCTTTCCAATTACCGAATCAAGGACTATGTTTTCTCCTGGGATAAGGTACTGAATTTTGAAGGAGAAACCGGCCCATATGTACAGTATACACATGCCAGAGCCTGCAGCATCCTCAGAAACGCGGGGGATGATATTGTAGCAAAGGCGCAGCAGGGCTTCGATGCGCAGCACATTACAGGGGACAGTGCGCATGCGCTGATCAAGCTGATTTACACGCTGCCGGAGGTGATCGTGGAAGCTGGAGAAAAGTACGAACCATCTGTTGTTACCAGACATATTGTGGATATTGCACAGGCATTTAATAAGTTTTATCATGATGAACACATTCTGGTGGAAGATGAAACGGAAAAGGTTGCCAAGGTGGCATTGGTACTGGCTGCAAAGGCCGCGATTAAAAATGGTCTGGGTCTTCTGGGAATGAAGGCGCCGGAACGAATGTAAGAATGAAATGAGGGTGTAGTGATGATGCGATATGAAGGGAATATTTACAGACCGCCAAGCGAGGCATACAGCCTGCTGGTGCAGGTAACGATCGGGTGTACGCATAATAAATGTACATTTTGTAAGATGTTCAAGGATAAGAAATTCCGTGTCAGAAAGCAGGAAGAGGTTCTGGAGGATCTGGCGTGGGCAAGACAGCGTTACAGCCGTGTAGAGCGTATTTTCCTGTGTGACGGTGATGCGCTGGCACTTTCCAACCAGAAGCTGATGCCGATTCTGGAATATATTCAGAAGCACTTTCCGGAATGTGAAAGAGTCGGTATCTATGGAAGAGCAACGGATGTACTGCATAAGACGGATGAGGAGATGCGCCAGCTTTATGAAGCAGGATTGACGATCGTCTATATCGGGGCGGAGTCCGGCAGTGATAAGGTTCTGAAGGATATCAACAAGGGGGAGACCCGTCAGCAGCTGATTGACGGCGTGAAAGCGATTGAAGCCAGCGGTATGAAGGCTTCCGTTACTTTCATTTCGGGGCTCGCAGGAAAAGACGGCTGGGAGGATCATGCGATTCAGACGGGTACGATGATTAGCGAGATGAATCCTTCCTATGTGGGCTTGCTGACACTGCTGGTAGAACCGGGCGTTCCGATGGCAGAGGATATTGAAGCAGGCAGATTGAAGCTGCTTTCTGCAGAAGAGGTGATGGCGGAAACTCTGCTGATGCTGGAGCATACTGATGTAGAACGCAAGTGCGTACTTAGAAGCAATCATGCATCAAACTATGTATCGCTGCGCGGAGATCTGCCGAAGGATAAAAAGCGGATGATGCAGCAGCTGAGAAGCGCCATGTCCAATCACGATCTGTTCAAAGATGAACGATTCCGGGCACTGTAATTGTTATTGCCGTAGAATAAAGGAGAAAGGCATTGAGCCGGTGAAATTATGAGCAAAGAAAAGAAGAGTCTCGCACAGGCGATGGGGATTACGAGAACTGTAATTCGGTCGAGAGAAGAGTCGGATATTCAGATCAGGGAAGATCGAATCGGAAAATATTTCAGAAAGTATTTGAACCGGTTTGTATTTGTTGAATTTTCGGATGCCTTTCTGGACAAATTAAAATATGGAGATATGATGCGGGGCGTTCCGATTCCGCTTCGGAAAAAGGAGATCAAGGAGTTTGCCGGTGGTGAAGGAATTTCCATGCTGGTTTTGGCAGAAAATATGGCATGGGTGATGGGCTGCGATCCGCACTTCAAATACACAAAGCAGTATGCGGATTTTCTGCGGAAGAGCTATAACCGGAAGCTGGAAGAAGGCATCCTCAAGGAAGGCAGAGATGCAGCAGAACGAGGGGAAATGGATAATGCCTGCATTCACTTTCGGGCGACGCTCTGCATTCGCTTCGATTATCTTCACGGGATGTACAGTTATGCCAGAGCCTGCAGAGCGATGTATCTGAACAGCAAGAACGAAGAATACATCGGTCGTTTCAAGGCGGAAGCAATGGACTGGTTTGAGCTTTTAACGGAGACGCATCCTCGTTTTGCACAGGGATATTATTATCTGGGTTATGCGTATTTGAATATTGGTCTTTATGCAAAAGCTGATCTGGCATGGAGAAGCTTCATGAAATTCAGCAGGAATGGCAAGGATAAGAAAGAGATCAATACCCGTCTGCAGCAGATTGCAGAACCGATGCAGATTGAACGGGGTTACAATGAGGTCATGGCGGGACGTTATGAGAACGGAATCACACAGCTGGAACCGTTTCTGTCCGGCCGCTTTAAGGAATGGTGGCCGCTGCATTATTATCTGGGTGTGGCTTATGAAATGACAGGGGCCAGAGCCGATGCAGTCAGCTCCTTTAAAAAGGTGCTGCAGCTGAATGGCAGCCATCTGGAAACGATGAAGGAACTGCTCTCAATCTATGAGGAAGAGGGCGATAAAGAAAACATCAAAAAGTATACACAGAAAATCGAGTTGATTGAGCTGAACATGGAGCAGGAGCAGCAGGCACATCTGGAAGAGATAAAGGCGGAAGATAAAGCGCTGGAAGAAAAGGAACCGGAGCTGATCGAGCCGGAGCATATCGATCTGGAAGATGCCGAGGATCCTGGAACAGACGAAGAACGCGGGGCAGATGTACTGCAGACGGAGGCAGATGTCGAGGAAATGCGGAATTCCGAGAAAAAACCTCTGGTAAAACGCCTTGGCAAGAAAAAGCAGTAAAAAATTAATGCAGTTTTGCAATAAATTTTGATGAAACAGGTTGACATCTCGATGTCGGGATTGTATAATATCACTTGTCGTCGAGAGGCAACCTAATATTCCGAAGTAGCTCAATGGTGGAGCAACCGGCTGTTAACCGGTAGGCTGTGGGTTCGAGCCCCACCTTCGGAGCCATTTTTATAAATCTGAAGCCCTGGCTTCAGATTTATGATTTAGCCTTATGCCGGAGTGGCGGAATTGGCAGACGCACAGGACTTAAAATCCTGCGATCCTTACCGATCGTACCGGTTCGACCCCGGTCTCCGGCACCAATACAAATCACGGTTTCGGATGAACGGAAATCGAATCGAAAATTAAATAGAAAGATGCGAGCAAATCGCATCAATGATGACGCGGGGTGGAGCAGTTGGTAGCTCGTCGGGCTCATAACCCGGAGGCCGCAGGTTCAAGTCCTGCCTCCGCAACCAAGAATAAAACCTTGAAATTTCAACGATTTCGAGGTTTTTTAATGCAATGAAAAAGGCACTTGTTTCAGTGCCATTTTCCCGATTTGTTCATTATTGAGTTAAAAAAATATTTTGCAGCAAGGCGGTTTTTATCTAATATAGTGTCGAGAGCTT
>Ga0129308_1003454_pt1 | contig 11307 bp, 9 predicted proteins | sample L827metagenome_FD_94440 | JGI IMG/M metagenome (GOLD analysis project Ga0129308, IMG submission 94440) | Ring-tailed lemur group fecal microbial communities from Wisconsin, USA - L827 metagenome | ecosystem: Host-associated > Mammals > Digestive system > Large intestine > Fecal | place: USA... | reverse complement strand
GGCTAATGTGTCCATGCTGATGTGCTTTCCCTCTTTGCTCATGTTGGCAATCATATTCGTTGTCATACCGGCGGCAAGCCTTAAATCTTCTTTTCTCATATCACGCTCTAACAGTGTATGCCAGAGTGGTTTATAGCTGATGTGCATATTGCTTTCCTGCCTTCCTATCCATACCACCGGGGCGGCTGCCCCGGCAGGAACTTTTCTCTTATTATAGCACCAATCTTGTGAAATCACAATTTATTCTTGTAGCCTGCCGCTGATACCGTCTGGATTGTGCTTTTCCTTTCTTTTTGTTCCCTTTAATTAGCCATGAACTGCTTCATGCCCTGGCTTTTAGCACCAGGATTATCGTTACCATATCCTTCCAGGAGGTTGATGGCACCCCAGATACACAGGCCAGCGCCCAGGGCGATCACGAGGGTCTGGAGAACTTCGACTGCGCTATTGAAAAAATCCATATAGTAGTTGCCGGAACCTATGGGAGTTCAAAGAAAATAGTTCTCAGAATTGCAAAAGCCGGAATGAAAACCGCTTATGCGGCTCCCGATTCCGGCATCTCCTTTCAAATTTTGATGGTTGTACTTCATCCCGACTTTGCAAAGCGAGTCGGTGTCTTGTGTCTGCCATCGTTGTATCAAGCCTCCTATCTTGATTTGAATTTATGAAAACCGCCCTGTTCAGGCAGTCTGTTCATCCTCGGATACATCTACCTCGTAAACATCGTAGACTTCATCCGCCTTGGGTTTTAACTGCGTGGAGAGAAATTTCTCAATATCAAAAGCATATTTGGGGTTGGCATCGGACAGATACTTGTAGTTCTTATGCCCCTCAATGGAGAACTTACGGGAGCAAAAGGCCCTGACGCCTCTGATCTGGAGGATACATTTGCCGCCATCGAGCACTTGGAGTTCATCGACCGATGCCAAATCCTTACCGAGCTTCTGATAGTTGAGAGAGTGGGAAACCTCACGCCCACGGCTCTCGCCGGTGTTGAACGTGTCGATTGTCTCTTTCCCCAGCGACTGGCTGAGTTCCTTTAAGGTGGTCGGCTCTTTGCCGCCAAGAAACAGATAGCTGTCGCAGTTGCCGATGATGGTATCGGCGCTGTCCTTATACAGCGCTTTTAGCTGGCTCTGGGCCTGGAGTACCAGGCAGGCCGAAATCTCACGGGAGCGAATGGTGGCCATCAGTTTTTCCAGATTGGGTATCTGCCCGATGTTGGCGCACTCGTCGATAAGGCAGCGCACATGAACCGGCAGTCGGCCTCCATACACATCGTCCGCTTTTTCGCAGAGCAAATTAAAAAGTTGGCTGTAAATCATGGATATGACGAAATTAAAGCTGCTGTCCGTATCGCTCATAATGAGGAACAACGCCGTTTTACGGTAGTTTTTATCCGCTTTTTCATCCTCGGGGTTATCGAATATCTTATCGCCCAGGGTATCGTGGCTGACAAGAGCGGTATAGTAGTTTGAAATTGTCATGGGCGCATTGTACAGCGAAGCAAGAAGATACTGGCGGATATTCCTCACCTGAGTGGTATTTTTTCGCAGGCATTCCAGAACGAAGCGGATATGCTCGCCGTTCAGTTTCAGAAATCGGCTTTTGACCACTTCTGCGGGCTTGTCATCCCCGGAAATACGGATCGTAGTTTTCGTGCTGCACACCGTATCCACGATAAGCTCCACGATTTCATCCAAAGGCTCATCATCATAGGGCAGCTCACGGAGAAGAATTTCATAGTCGATATTCTCCGTGATGATTTCTTTGTAATCTTCTCTCGATCTCGCATCACTTCTTTTCTGTTCCTGTCCGTGCGCCCCCCTGAACGAAGTGAAGGGAAGGGAGTCAGTATCACTGAAATCAGTTTTATTTATCTCAGTATTATTAGGCCGTGATTTTAACGAATCTTGCCCCGTGATATTCACGTCTCCAGACTCGTGATTTTCACGTTTCTTGAATCGTGACTCTGGGGAGGTTACAAAGTTCTTTACAAAGATGAGATTCGGCCTGCCCAAGCCCTGTCGTTTTCGTTCTATCAGGCCGCATTTCTTTTCCAGCTCACTGAGCAGTTTCAGGGCTTTCTGATCGGCGCAGCCCAGAGCCGCCATGATGTCCTCCAGCTTGTAAATGATATACACCCGGCCTTCTTCATCCACCCAGCCATTCTTTGCGGACAGGCTCATACGGTCAAGCAGAAGCCCGTACAGGATTTTTGCCTCTGCTGATATGCACTTAAAGCGTTCCTCTGTGAACAGCACCTTGGGTATCCGATAGAAGGAAAACTGCTCCGCTTGGTCGCCATAATAGTAATCCAGACTCATTTGCGCTCACGCTCCCTTGGAAGTCCGAGAGAGCGAAGCACCTCTTTTGTACACCAGCCAATGCAGGGAGAGGCATACCCATATGGGCATCCATCGCATTCGCTGAGTTCTAATTTTGGTTCCGGTTGGTAGTAACAGCCAGACGCACCCGTATAGATACAGCCTGCTGACTTCTTCCAGAAATAGCAGTAGCGGCAGTCCTTCGGTTTGTCCTCAATATGTCCAGCCATTTTTTCGCCTCCATTCTTTGTCCATCCGCCCTGTCTTGGGGCATAGAAAAAGCACATCTATGACCCCATTTTGCTGGGGTAATAGATGTGCTTATGTTTATCGTGGGCTCATGAGGGGTTTCAGCAGCATATCAAAGTTCGTTCCGCAGTAGTAACTTGGTAGTAAATTCAGGTCTGAACTCCCCGGAAGTGCCCATATTTCAAGAGTTTTTGAGGACAATCAATGTTTTTTTGTGAAAAAAATTACAAAAAATGTTCAAAAAGTATATTTAAAAAATAAGCTCCGTTTATCACATCCCGTGTATAATATCACGTCAAAAGGCCATACTTGTATCGAGGGATTTTGATATCTCCTCGCCTGAAATTTTAGGAGGTGACCATTCATGCAGGAATCTAAAAACAATAAGCAGCAAAACCAACAAAATCAGCAAAATCAACAGCAAAAACAACAAAACCAACAGAACCAAAACAAAGAGCAAAACAGATAACATCCTTTTCAATAAAACAAACCGGGAAAGAAACCTTTCTTTCCCGGTTTGTTTTGCTATGTATAGGAAGCAGAAAAAGGCCATGTGCCGCCTTGGCGGCACGGCCATAAAATCTCAGCTATGGATTTGTCCCGGTCCATGTGCAAAACTTCATACATCATCCGCTTTTCATATCATCATGACGCGCTTCAGATGCCTGAATTTTTTCACCTGCCCAAACGGCTTTACCGGCAGGACAGCGGACGATTCGCTTTTGAAAAAACGCGATACTGTCCTCCTACGTTTATTCGTCATGTCGATAGGCCACCTGTCCATTTACAATGGTATAAAGGGTTTTGGTAAACACCTCCATCGGATTGCCGTCAAAAATGGCCAGGTCTGCATCCTTGCCTGGTTCAATGGTTCCAATCCGATCCGCTACGCCGCAGATTTTTGCCGGGTTGCAGGTAATGGCCTCCAGCGCATGCTCTATACCAAGCCCTTCTTTTGCAGCGAACCCGGCGCAAATCGGCAAATACTGGATGCGGGTTACCGGATGGTCGGTGGTAATGGCAATCAGCACTCCCTCGTTTTGCAAAATGCCAGGCGTTTTAAAATCCATGTTCTGCACTTCGATTTTATTGCGAGAGGACATCGTTGGGCCGATGATCGCCGGAAAGCCGGATTCTTTGATCTCTCGGGCTATTAAATGCCCTTCCGTACAATGATCCAACGTTAAGCCAAGACCAAATTTTTTTGCAATGCGGATTGCCGTCAAAATATCATCTGCCCGATGGACATGGGCCTTCATGGGGATTTTGCCGGTCAGCACCGGCAGCCAGCATTCCATTTGATAGTCTTCTTCAAAAGCTTCGCCTTTCTGCTGCGCCGTTTCTTTGCGGGAACGGTAATTCTGCGCTCGGGTCAACTCATCCCGCAGCAGCGCCCCGACGGACATACGGGTGGACGGGACTTTGTTCTGTCCGCTGTAATTTGTTTTTGGATTTTCTCCAAAGGCTACTTTCATCGCCGCCGGTTCTTTGACAACCATCTGATCCATTACCCGGCCATGAGTCTTCATGACCAAAAACTGGCCGCCCACCACATTGGAGCTGCCAGGTCCCACCATGACCGCTGTAATGCCTGCGCTCAGTGCATTGTGGAAAGCGGAATCCATAGGGTTTACCGCATCCAGTGCTTTTAAATAAGGAATCACCGGTTGGTTGACTTCATTGCAGTCATCCCCTTCAAAACCTTTCTTTTCTTCGGTAATCCCGATATGGCAATGAGCTTCTATTAAGCCGGGCAAAATCCAGCCACCTCGCGCATCAATCACCTCTGCTTTTGCATTGGGGATGGAAAGATATTCTCCCACGGATTTGATTTTTCCATTTTCGATTAAAACCTGCCCGTTTTCAAAAGTCTTTCCCGCCATGGTCAAGACCCGCCCGTTTTTTATCTGCAACATTGGCAATACCTCCTTCTGCTTCAGGAGTAGTATGCCGTTTTTTGCCGGTAAACATACCGCTATGGCACAGGAAACACGCAGAATCCGGCACCGGTTCATCAGAAAAAAACGCATGAGCCGAAGGCCATGCGTCAATCTGCTGCGAAAATACCGGATTGGGCCAGCGATACAAAATCGTCGCCTGCTACGATAATATGATCATACAAAGTAATTTCCAGCACCTGCGCCATAGCGTATAACCGGCGGGTCACCAGGATATCTGCATCAGAAGGAAGCGCAGTGCCATGTGGATGATTATGAGACAGGATAATGGCGGAAGCAGAGCACTGCAATGCCTGCTCCAAAATCCGACGAGGGTGGATTCCCACTTTATTTAAGCTGCCTTCTCCCATAAGTGTACAGTTTAAAAGTTTGCGCTTATTATCCAGACACAGCAGGTAAATCCGCTCATTGGTAACGCCGATATATTTGGACAGCAAAAACGCGCCGGCCTTTTCCACCGAATCCAGAATCAAGCCCGGATCGTTTCGGTCATTGAGATACGCGTTAGCCAGCTGAGGAATCATTTTTATCAGCGTTGCAGTATTGGCACTGATCCCTTTGACTTTTACCAAATCTTCATAAGAAGCATCAAAAACGCCGGACAAAGAACCAAACCGGTTCATCAACTCGTGGGCCAGATCATTCGTATCTTTCTGAGGGATGCTGTAAAACAGCAAAAGCTCCAGGATATTGTGCGGATCAAACCCGGCAAATCCGGTTTGCAGAAACCGGTCCTTTAAACGCTGCCGGTGCCCATAATGGTTGTGATCCATCCTCCCCCTCCTTTTTACAGCTTTCCGGCCTCTTCCCCAAACAGCTCCTTGACAAAATCCACCTGCGGGACAGTAAAGGTTTTTCCGTTCAAATAGGAAAGAGGCCCCTCTTCTCCAGTAAACGAAAAGGTTACCTGATAGGCACATAAAGCCTGAAAACGGTAGCCCAGCTGCCGGTCTTCTCTATTTTTCCCGTATTTGGTATCTCCTAAAAGCGGATGGCCCAGATAAGCCATATGAGCGCGGATTTGATGGGTGCGGCCGGTCAACAGGTCAATTTTCAACAAGGAAAAGCCGCCTTTTTCCGCCAACACCTGATAAGCCGTCCGAATCGTCCGGCCGTCCGGGATGGGCTGGTCGTATACCCGCACTTGATTTTTGTCCGCATCCTTTTTTAAATAGGCTGTCAGCGTCTGCCTGGGCTGCGGCATTCTGCCGTGCACGACACATAAATACCGCTTTTGAACCTGCCGGTCCTTGATGCGCTGATTCAATTCCCGCAGCGCTGCCGCATTTTTGGCTGCCAGCACAATACCGGAGGTATTGCGGTCGATACGGTTGCAGAGGGCCGGAACAAAAGAGTTTTCTTTTTTGGGATCATACTCTTTTTTCTCATACAGGTAATGCAGAATTCGATTGATCAGGGTATCGAACGCTTCTTTCTCGTCTTCATGGACAATCAGACCGGAAGGTTTATTGACCAACAGCAGATTTTCGTCCTCGTACAGAACATCTATCTGAGCCGGAGCATGCAAAAATGCAGCCTCTCCCGTAGGGGGCGAGAAAAATTCATCGTTGATGTAGAGCTCCAGCAGATCCCCTTCCTGCAAACGAGTAGAAATTTCACAGCGCTTTTTGTTGCATTTGATTCTTTTTAAACGAATGTACTTATACAACAGCGGCTGCGGCAAAAGGGGAATCGCTTTGGTCAAAAACTTGTCCAGCCGCTGTCCTGCGTCGTTGGCGGAAATTAAAAACGTTTTCATAAATTCATTCCATTCCGGCTAACGCCTGTTTTTCTGCGTACCGGATACCGGCCGTTTGGTCCGGGGACGACGGCCCGCCGCATCCGGCTGCACGTAAATATGGACAGGACCTTGTCTTTGCGCGATCTGCGTCCCGGCGGTAACCGGGTATCTGACCCGGCGATTTTTCCTCTTTTTCCGATACAGAAAATGCCGGACCCGCACCGAAACCACCAACAGGAAAAACAGCACGACAAGCACCGCCAAGATAATGGCGACCCACTTTAAAATATTCCATAGATTTTTCCAAAATACCGTATTGTCCTTTACCGGCAGGCCGGTTGCGGCATCCACCTTCTGACTCGCTGTATCATTCAGAGAAAATTGAAGCGGGAAACTGCCCAGATCCCCATACATGCTGCTGCTTTCGGACTTGAGCGTAATTTTAAGCGACGGGGTCACTTCTTCGCCGTAACGATAAGTTTCCGGCACCTGATATTCCAAATTCAGATCGTCCACGCCATACTGCCGGTGCAACTCCAGGGCAATGCTGTTATCCGGATAAATGCGCACCTCCTGCACCTGGGTATCCCCATCCAAAACAGGAATGACAAAGCCTTTTAAGCTGCGTTTAGAAAGCGTGACTTTGTCAAAAGAATCAAAGCAGTAATCAAACAGGGCGGCTGTATCCTCATACTTTTCGTATTTCTGGCTGCTCATGGTTACACAGACCAATTCCAAGTCTCCCCGTTTGGCGCTAGTAACCGAAGTGTGACGTGCTTCGTCCGTATAGCCGAGCTTACCGCCAGTGCAGCCTTCATAAGTAAACTGGGACTCCACAAACATGCTGTGCTGGGTCCCCAGATTCCGCGCCTGGCTTTGCTTATTGGTCGGTTGGATGGTATACTCCTCCGCACACCAGTAATCCCGAAACCCCTCTACTCCCAGTGCATACTGGGTGATCAAAGCCATGTCATAAGCTGTGGTATAATGGTCCGGATCGTGCAGCCCATTGGCATTGACAAAATGGGTATTAACCGCGCCAATCTCTTTTGCCTTTTCGTTCATCATCGCTACAAACTGCTCTATGCTGCCGCCCACACATTCAGCGATCCCATTCGCCGCATCGTTGGCCGAAGCGACCATCGTGGCATAAATCAGATCCTTCAGGGTGATCTGCTCTCCTTCGGTCAAAGCGATATGGGTACTGCCGGAATCAATCGAATGGGTAGCTTCGTAGCTCATGGTGTGCACAGTGGCAGGATCGGCGTTTTCCAGCGCCAGCAGAACGGTCATAATCTTGGTAATGCTGGCAGGGTACATTTTCTGATTCATTTCCTTTTCCACCAGCACCTGCCCGGTAGATATATCCATCACCACCGAAGTCTGGCTTGCAGTGACCGGAATTTCGACCGCATACGCCGCAGAAGCCCGAAAGGGCAAAAAAAGCACTATTACGACCGTCAAAAAAAGAGCTGCATATCGCTTCATATTTGTACTCCGTTATAATGTAATTAAAACAGGCAAACCAACTGAAAAGGCTTTCTATCATCGTGCGGATAAACCGCCAAAGCTGTCAAAACAAGCCCAAAAGATTTGGCATATATTTTTTATTATAACAAGAAACCGATTGACTGCCAAGAGGAAAGTAAAATTTTCACTTGTTCATCACAAACACGGATTTTCTCATGCAAAAATACGCGTTTTGCTTGTTATCCCGGGTAAAATATACTATAATATAGAGAATATGTATTTCCCATAATGTTCCGCACGGCGTCTTGATCGATCTGCACCGCAGCGGGATGCAGAAATTTTCCTATTTTTGTTAGACGGAGGTTCTTTTCATGGCAAGAACGGAATTGAAAAAAGTATTGGAACAGGCCAGCGCACTGGCCGGCCAGCAGATAACGGTATGCGGATGGGTCAAGACCATCCGTGATTCCAAAGCACTGGGCTTTATTGAATTAAATGACGGCAGTTCTTTTTCCAACCTGCAGGTGGTTTTTGAAGATGCCAAAGTACCGAATTTTAAAGAGATTGCCAAATGCAATGTAGGTACAGCTCTTCGGGTAACCGGCACGCTGACGCTGACGCCAAACGCCAAACAACCCTGTGAAATCCACGCCTGTGAAATTGTGGTGGAAGGCGTCTCCGCTCCGGATTATCCATTGCAGAAAAAACGCCATTCCCTGGAATATCTGCGCACCATCGCTCACCTTCGCCCCAGAACCAACACCTTTAACGCGGCGTTCCGCGTCCGTTCAGTAGCGGCTTTTGCCATCCACCGTTTTTTTAACGAGCGGGGCTTTGTCTATACCCATACGCCGCTGATTACCGGCAGCGACTGCGAAGGCGCCGGCGAAATGTTCCATGTGACCACGTTCGACCCCGATTCTGCCCCCCGCACTGAGGATGGAGCGGTAGATTACAGTCAGGACTTTTTCGGAAAGATGACCAGCCTGACGGTTTCCGGCCAGCTGGAGGCCGAATGCATGGCAATGGCTTTCGGCAGCGTTTATACCTTTGGCCCCACTTTCCGGGCGGAAAAATCCAATACACCCCGTCATGCTGCGGAATTCTGGATGATCGAACCGGAGATTGCGTTTGCGGATCTGCAAGACGACATGGCGCTGGCTCAGGACATGATTAAATATGTACTGCGGTATGTGCTGGAACAGTGCCCGCAGGAGATGAAATTCTTCAATGATTTTTACGACAAGGAACTGATCAGCCGCCTGCAAAACCTGATTGAGGCTGATTTTGGCCAAATCACCTACACGGAAGCAGTAAAGCTGCTGGAGCAGCACAAAGAAGAATTTGAATACCCGGTTTACTGGGGCTGCGACCTGCAAACAGAGCACGAGCGGTATCTGACGGAGAAGATTTTCCAAAAGCCGGTATTTGTCACAGATTATCCGAAAGAAATCAAAGCGTTTTACATGCGTTTAAATGATGACGGTAAAACCGTTGCCGCGATGGATCTGCTTGTACCCGGCGTTGGCGAAATCATCGGCGGCAGCCAGCGTGAAGAACGACTGGACGTTTTGACCGCACGAATGGAAGAACTGGGGCTTAAGAAAGAGGACTATTCCTGGTACCTTGACCTGCGCCGGTTCGGCGGCTGCAAACATGCAGGCTATGGGCTGGGATTCGAGCGTCTGATTATGTATATGACCGGCATTTCTAACATCCGGGATGTGCTCCCCTTCCCACGTGTCACCGGTTCCGCAGAATTTTAGCAGAGACATGAAGCAACAACTCAGTCAAAATATGCAGGAAGATGCAAGTCATGTTGCATCTTCCTTTTTTTGTATGCAAACGGCCTGCACATTTCACAAATCCTGCATAAAAAAGGATCTTTGAGCCGTCATTTTATCAATTTTTGCAAGATTTATAAAACAATCTTGTAATTTTGAATATGATATAATATAATAAAAGCACAATTTGAATTTAGGTGGTAATGAAGATGCAAAATATGAAAGATATCGCGATGCTTCTGGCAATCAATCATATGGCAGGTTCCCATTCTGAGGCCTGTGTATCTCAGATGAACGCCACTGATCTGTCCGCATTAAAGGACAGTTATATGAAAGAATACGAATCCTATCAATGCAAAAATTTAAAATTGGATATGTCCCGCGGAAAGCCGGGACCGGATCAGCTGATTTTGTCAGCTCCCATGCTGGATGTGCTGAGTAGCCAGAGTGATTTGTCTGCTTTGGATGGTACCGACTGCCGCAACTATGGATTCCTGGACGGTATTCCGGAGGCAAAAGAGCTGATGGGCAGCCTTTTGGGGCTGCCGGCCGAAAACATGATCGTCGGCGGCAACTCCAGCCTGAATATGATGTACGACACCATTGCCCGGGCAATGCTCCACGGTGTTTACGGATCGCCTTCTCCGTGGTGCCGTTTGGAAAAGGTGAAATTTCTTTGTCCTGTTCCCGGCTACGACCGCCATTTTGCCATCTGTCAGCATTTCGGCATCGAGATGATCTGCGTTCCCATGAACCAGGATGGTCCGGACATGGATCTGGTAGAAAAACTGGTCAGTGAAGATGACAGCATCAAAGGAATCTGGTGCGTACCGAAATTCTCCAACCCCAACGGATTGACCTATTCGGACGAAGTAGTACGTCGTTTTGCCAACCTTGCGCCCAAGGCACCGGACTTTCGCATTTTCTGGGATGACGCTTATTTTGTCCACGAGCTGACCGATGAGAAAGTAAAGCTGCTGAACCTGTTTGAAGAAGCAAAGAAAACTGGAAAAGAAGACATGGTCTTTGTTTTCTGTTCCACTTCAAAAATCAGCTATCCCGGTTCCGGGCTGGCCGCTATGGGTGCCTCGTTTCACAATATTCAGAACATTAAAATGCAGATGGCGGTACAAACCATCGGCAATGATAAAATGAATCAGCTGCGGCATGTGCGCTTTTTCGGCAACAAACAAGGCGTTTTGGAACATATGAAAAAACACGCCGAGTTAATCCGTCCAAAATTTCAGCTGGTGGAACGGATTCTGGAAGAGGAACTGGGATTCTGCGGGATCGCCCGCTGGACCAATCCCAAAGGCGGATACTTTATCTCGCTGGATACGCAGCCCGGATGTGCCAAACGGGTCATTTCTCTCTGCCGGCAAGCTGGCGTTGCCATGACTCCGGCGGGTTCCACCTATCCTTACGGAATGGATCCGGAGGATTCCAACATCCGAATTGCGCCAACCTACCCCACACTGGAAGAACTGGAGCCTGCAACGAAAATTCTCTGTCTGTGCATCAAAATCGCGACTATCGAAAAGATGATTGCCCAAGCGTCCGAACAGGAAACAGCACCCCAAAATGCTTATGCGATTGCACAGTAGCAGCATAACAAAACCGAAAAAGGAGGAAGCATGTGCCTTCCTCCTTTTTTCTGATTGGCGCTTCAGCGTAAAAAACCACCAGCTATGCTGGTGAGAATAAAATGCTTAAAGCAGAAGACCTCCGATGCTAGAATTGATGAAGGTTCGCCAACCGCATCAATGCAAAGGAGGTCT
>Ga0129308_1003453_pt1 | contig 11308 bp, 13 predicted proteins | sample L827metagenome_FD_94440 | JGI IMG/M metagenome (GOLD analysis project Ga0129308, IMG submission 94440) | Ring-tailed lemur group fecal microbial communities from Wisconsin, USA - L827 metagenome | ecosystem: Host-associated > Mammals > Digestive system > Large intestine > Fecal | place: USA... | reverse complement strand
GTCCAGACGCAGGGGATATTTTTCGATTTGAGCGCGCACCGCTACAGAAACCTCGTCTTTGGCGTTGGGATCTTCTTTCCAGGAAAGATAATACTTTTCTGGTGTGCCAGTAGTACCGTAACGGGCCCCCTCGGAATCATTGCCCGCCAGGACGAGCCCAATGGTGGCAAAGAACTGCATGATCATATCCGGGCGCTGGTTTGTCAGGTTCTGGCGAATGCCCTCTGACATGGAAACCGTGCTGCGCTTCAGTTCGACGACAGCAAAAGCGATGCCGTTGATGTACAGCACTAAATCAGGGCGCTTGTGCTTGATGGTGACTTCCTCGGCGATGTAAAAATCATTTTGCAGCGGATGCTCCCAATCCACAAACTGGACGGTGGTTTTATGTTGGCCGACAGATTCGCTGACCTTGACGCCATAGCGCAGCTTTTTATAGGTCTGCTCATTCAGGTCGTAAAGGTTCACTGACTGATCTCCGGCGGCATCCTGCAGTTCCTTTAGGGCGCGGCTGATAAGCACCGGTGAATAACCCTTGCGGGTCAGAAATTTCGTCAGCAGTTCGGTTTCAATATTGGAGTTTTTTCGTTCGGTGAAATCACCCAGATAGGTGTACCCAAGTTCCTGGGCAAATAGCTTTATGACACGCTTTTGCGTAGCTTTTTCCCGTTGGCCGACACCCATTGGCGGCACCCCCTGTCGTTAATGCTTATTTGATACCCAACCAAACACATAGTGCTGCTGCCACAACGGCAACGATTATAGGAACAACTAATTTCCACGTTAATTGTTGATACCATTTTTCTTTGGTATGCTCTTGCTCAACTTTAATATTTTGTCCTATCACACTGTTCTTGATTTTATTGCCATTTCCTATATGGATACTATTATCTTCTTTTTTATCCATGATTTTCTCCGTTTCCTATTTTCGTACCATCTATCCGATTTTTATCTCCAATTTTAATACTTCTATCTTCAAAGATATAATTTATAATAATAGCATTTATTTTGCGGACTTCTTCAGGGTCTTTTTCTGTAATGTCAATATCCAATTCATCAAGGCAACCATATTCTTTATCCAGTTTAATTAACACCTTTAGCAGTCTTGATTTGATTGCACTAACTATATTCTCAATAACATTTTTGGGGACAAGCTGCCTAATAGATGTACAGAATATTCCTGTTTTTTCCCGTACTATTCCCGCCATAGCTGTTAAATCACGCCCATACTCATATTTGCCCGATATTAGTGCATTCAATGAATTAACGCCATCTAATATTCAAATCTTGCTTATATCTTTTTTCATCGACAAAGTGACATGTATCCCATTTAATTTTGCCGCTATGAAAGTCTGTTCCTGTTATCAGATAAGCAAATCCTGACTGTAAATACTCCGAAGTCGTTAATCCTTGCCAACCTATCCGTGCTTTTAGCTTGGCGCTTTCTGCAAAATTTAGTTCTTCCCATTCCTCGTTAAACCCCGACAGGCGTTTTTTGCCGGTGAGCAGTTCCTGCATGGCCCCCTGCTTGATAGCTTTCTTTTTCTCAATCAGCTTTTGCAGGGAGGAAATCAGACTGTCTATATCGGAAAGGGCTTCAGCAATAGCAGTCTGTTCTTCTTTATTTTGGGGAATAGGGTATTCTAATTCCAAAAGTTTCTTTACTGATAAACCTGGCTGTGCCGAGGATTCCGAATATTGATTCAAGTTCATATCGTATAACACATAGGACATGAACTTAATATCTGTTTCCTTTTTAGGCGTTACTACAATAGCATGTTCAGACGCATAAAAGCGACCGCTTACAAATGTTACATTTCCGCAGAGAGCTCCTTGCCGTCCTACTAGTGTATAACTTCCATCATGTGTAAAGGTAGTTGTATATCCTCGGAGCCCATTTCCACCAAAACAAGGAAACTTTCCTTCAGAAGTTATTCTTTCGGCTGTGATTGACTCGCCACTTTTCATAGAAACCACATCAGAAAGTTTTGTTAGCGGAAATATAGATTTCTTTTTCACCATGCAAACCCCATCCTTTCCAGATGAGATTTGACCTTTGCCTCGTACTGGTCTACTTCATCCTCGCATTCCTTCATTGTATACTCATACCGCTCTACCAGCTGGGTCACACGAGCAGAAAGATGATGGGACACCGCCTCGTGAATGGCGTCAATCCCGTTGTAAATGACGGCAAACCACTTTTCCTCCACCAGCAGATGGCGAATCTCCTCCAGCGTCAGCTGGGGGTATTTTTTCTCCAGTTTGGTGTCCAGGTCTGCCTCGCCCTGCTTGATTGCCTTTTTGTAATTGCTTTCGGCATCCAGCAGGGACATATACTCCCGTAATGCCGCCAATTCTTCCTTGGCAGCGGGGTCTTTCTTGATTGCTTTGATCCGGGCGCTGACGGTGGCTTTTTTCAGATCGTCCAACTGAGCAAACAGCCCGTCCTCACCGCCATTTTCTTCGGCCAGTTCTTCCAGCTTGGCGGACACCTCATCCAGTTGGCCCTGAAGGGTATCCAGCGCCTTGACATCCTCCTCAAAAAAGTGTGCGGCAATCAAAGCCTTGGGGAGCAGCTTACCCTCAAAGCCCTTGATCTTATCGGTCTTGACCTCGATGGTCTGGCCGTTTTCTTTTTTCTTCTTGGTCACATACTCATAGGCAATTTCTCGCCCGGCCTCATAGCCGTCATAGCAGACCGCATACACATCGTCCTGCATGGTCTCCGCCCAGTACTCCATCAGCACTTCATAGACATCGTATTTGTCGAGAAGAGCCACTTGGGCAAAATCATCCAGAAGCTGCTCGGAAATTTTGGCAATCAGCTCTTTGGGGTGAATATCCCGACCGAGTTGCATCAAATCGTGGGTAACGGTCTCCTTCCATCGGGCATAGGCATCGTCCACCTGGTCGGCATGGCGGATAAACTCCGGGTGGGAGGTAATCGTGGAAACCACTTCGTCCTTGCCCACCGCCGGGCGCAGATACCCCGGACGCAGCGGCTGAAACAGGATTTCCTTCAAAGATGGATATACCGCCCAATATTCCGCCATACTGTCCACATCGGTTTCTGGAATGCCGCCGTTCAGGTGAGCATTGATGTCCTGTAAATCTTCTGGCTCGCTGCTATCAATATAGCGCGGGATATTCAGGTTGTACTCGTTGGTGACTTTGATCTCCTCGTTCGGGACAAACCGGGCATACTTGGGGTCCGATTCATCCATTGTCAGGAAGGTAGTCACGATCTTGTGAATATCCTGTTCCCGCAGGCGGTTCTTGTTGCCATCCTTCACATAGCCTTTGCTGGCGTCAATCATAAAAATGCCGGTACGATCAGCAGCATCCTCTTTGTCCAGCACCAGGATACAGGCAGGAATTCCTGTGCCATAGAACAAGTTAGCAGGCAGACCAATAATACCTTTGATATAACCCCGGTCAATGATCTTTTTGCGGATGTCAGCCTCGGCATTACCACGGAACAGCACACCATGAGGCAGAATGACTGCTGCCTTGCCGGTAGATTTCAAAGATTTCAGGACATGCAGCAGCCAAGCGTAGTCGCCGTTTTTCTCCGGCGGCACGCCCAACACAGTCTCGCTATATCTCCCATAAGAATCAGGGATCGTAATGCCATCCATCCAAGATTTATCTGAGAAAGGCGGATTGACTACGATGTAGTTGAAGGTTTTCAGCAGTTCCGGGTTGTTCTCATCTTTATACTGGGGTGCAGACAAGGTGCTTTTATTGCCGACAATGACGCCAGCGCCCTTGTTGTGTAGGACCAGATTCATGCGGGCAAGACCGGCGGTGGAGTTGTCCTTTTCCTGTCCATAGATGGAGATCTCGCAGGGGGCCTCATCCGCCGCACGAATCAGCAGCGAACCGGAACCGCAAGCAGGATCGTAGACTGTCATGCTGGGATCGGTGGCTTTATCAATACCAATCACCTTTGCCATAATCCGAGAGACTTCGCCCGGTGTATAGAACTGGCCCTTGCTCTTGCCGGAATCCTGGGCAAATTTCCGCATCAAAAATTCGTAGGCGTCGCCCAAAATGTCATCACCACCAGCGCGGTTGTTGGTGAAGTCCAACTCCGGTTTCTGGAAAATTTCCACAAGACCAGAGAGCTTATCTACCGCTTCTTTGTCGGTGCCCAGTTCATCGCTGTTGAAGTCGGCAATGTCAATAATACCTTTCAAGTCGTTGGCTTCTGCCAGCTTGCCAATGATGATATTGATGCCTTCACCAATGTTTTTCTTGTATTTCAGCGCAGAAATATCGTCAAAACTACCGCCTTCCGGCACTTCAATGTCCCAGTTATCGCTGCTCTTGAAGCGGTCGGACACATACTTTACAAACAGCAGCGTCAGAATGTAATCCTTATAACGAGCCGGTTCCACACCGCCCCGCAGTTTATCACACGCAGCCCATATCTGGCTGTAAATTTCGCTCTTTTTGATTGCCATCGGTACCTCTCCGTTCTCTTTTTAAATTCCTGTCAGGTTCCCATTTACTCCTCTGGGGGAACGGGGATGTACACCATTTTCAGGGGGATCATTTTGCGGTATTTGACACTGAGCTGGTCGTAATATTTCAAGACCAGATCCACAAGTTCTGTGCCGTTAATGCCGCGAATAATAGGGGTGTTATCCAGGTATTTCTGCGCATTTTTGGTATAGTTGGATAGTGTCACAAACAGGCCATAATCTCCTTCACGCATAGCACCTTTCAGAGACTGGATGGTAGTCTCTTTAATATCTCCATCCTGGCTTTTGACCTGGACAACAATGCGGGGCGGTAGCTCATCTTTATAGGCGGTAATGTCGATACCGCTGTCTCCACCATGCGGAGACAGGATCGTGCGGTAGCCCATGGCCTGCAAAAGATTTGCGACAAACGGCTCCAGATCATAGCCTTTCAGATTTTTGCTCAGCTCTTTTAAAATAAAATCTCGGGTAGCCTCGATAATTTCATCCGCCGTTTGTGCCACTGTCTCATCGGTATCCGGCTCCATGATATTACCTTTGAAGTCTTTATCTAGCGCCTTCAAATACTCATCCGCGTAGTTCTTCACCAAGAAAAAAGTCAATGCCGATCCTACTTCATGCAGAGCCCCTTGCGAAAAAGCCGTACGAGGCAGATGTTTGAGCCACTTTACTTTCCGACGATTGTGATACTGTGCAGCTGTACTATCATAAAAATAGGCGCTCTCAACGATTCCAATATTGATTTTACGGTCGATCTTAGATGGGAACACGACATAATCGCCTTCTCGCACTTCATGAACAAACCGGTACAGCATTCCAGCACTTGTGGCAATCGAACCTTTTTTAGCGTCCGGATAGGTCGCAATATATTTTTCTTTGTAGGCATCACGAGATGCACTTATGACCGACAAGTCGCCCATCTCTTCCCAGCCAATTGCAATTAGATTCTGATGCAAAAAAAGGGGATCGTCCATCGTATGAATTCCCCAAACTGTTTTGTTTGCTGCTGCCATCACAGCCACACTCCTATCCAATCTTTCGCAGCTTTTCAGCTGCAAAGGTCTTGTGTCCCGAAAGTTACCTTCAAATATCAAACCACTTTGTCAAAATTCATGCTTATTTTTCTTCCGGAACAAACTCCAGAATATCGTCCACGCCACACTCCATCACGCGACAAATCTTCTCGATGCTTTCGATGGAAACATACTCGTTGCGCTTTAGGCGGGTGATAATATTGGCACTAAAACCGGCCTTCTCTTTTAGCTGTGCATTGCTTATCTTTTTATCAATCATCAGGTGGAATAAGCGGTCATAACAAATCGCCATTTTAGTCCCTCCAAAGCAAGAAATGCTTGGATTTATTTTATCACACTTTCGTGAAAAACTCAACTTTATGTCGAATCATTATGCTTTATCACTGTTATGAAAAGAGAGCCTTTCTTTACTCGCCTTTTTGCATACTCCACCAGCTCCCGTGCATTACTGGCAGGGTGCCACGCATAGGCAATGAGGTAGTCTACATGATCCACAACATAGCGGTTTGCTCTCACGATCGCGATCTTGCGCGGAACGCTTTCCATCCCTGGTGGATAGAATGTTCCGTCAAATCCATCGGGTGTTGGGATGGGCCGCTCTGCCGGATGATATGACAATAGCAAAGTGAGCTTCACTTCTGGGTAGAAACGCTTTGCTTCTTTGACTGCTGACGCTGCAAGACGGTCAAATCCGCCGTAGTGGCCAACGATAAATTCTGTAACGCCATATTCCAAAATGTGCTGCTCCACAACCGCATACAATGCCGGGTAAATTGCCTCCGATGTTTCCCTGTGCCCGATGAAAAAACAGCTTTTTCCTCCCAAATTTCTCCCTCCTTTTAGTTGCGTTTATCGTTAAAATTATACGATATAAATGATTAAATCACAACGATTTATCAAAGTATAATTTACGAAGAACACAAGCAAAGGAGTGATGCAGGTGAAGGATATTCTCTCGGTTATAACCGCGTATCGAGAGGAGCGGGGCTGGACAGAGTATCAGCTTGCAGAACGCTCCGGTTTGCCGCAATCCACGATCTCCTCATGGTATCGCAAGAATATGGTTCCGACCATTCCATCCCTGGAGAAAATCTGCACAGCCTTTGGCATTACGCTATCTCAACTGTTTGCCGAAGAAGATGCACCGGTTTCCTTAACTGAGGCGCAGAAAAAGCTTCTGGAACGCTGGTCAAGACTAAGTGAAGAACAGCAGGCTGTTGTATTTGCTTTGATCGATAAGATGTAAAAAATCCGTCAGAGGCGCACCCTTTAGAGTGCTGCTTCTGGCGGATTTTCTTTGCCATCAATCTAACGGAGTTTTCTTTGTTACTGCTTTTAGATACAATTCAGGGTCCCCATTCAAAATCAGTTCGGCATAGGACAGCGGATCATTATAGATCAGCCAGTCCAGTTCTGACCGCTGGTACATACTGTTCGCTACCTCGTTCTCCACGGCGGTGCAGTCGATGGACAACAGGGTTCCATCCTCCATGCACAGCTCCACGCAGGCAGTGTCCGGGTTGAACTCACAGGACAGAATCTTTCTCATACTCGTTACCTCCTAATACTTGAATTTCAGTTGATTTTCCGCAGCGGCACAAGGGCCGTTTCGGTTGTTTTAGATACAGGCAAGCAATGCGTGTGGATAGCCACACACAAATCCGGCAAGCAATGCGAGTGTTAATACACACTCACATTTCCTGCCGTCTGCTTGTTGAGGGCAGCGCCCCCAAGCCCCTTCTGAACACAGAATTTCATTCTGTGGCTGCGCGTTCTCCGAACGCTTTTTGCCCCTGTACCCGGTGCCCTGTTTCGGGGCATAGGGTGTCGTGAATCGCGACATCCTCTGATACTTTTAGGGTGTCCTAAAATGGGGCATCCTCCTTGAAGATGGGGTGGCAAAATACCACCCCATCTTTTTCTTTCCGCGACGGTGGCGACGGTCGCAACGGTGCTGGGAGCACCCCTCAAAACACCGTCGCGACCGTTGCGAGCGTCGCGCTTTACTCGATTACTTCAAACGCAGGTGCTTCCACCACCATGTAGGTCAGCCGGATACGCCGCCCGGCGTGCTTGGTTTTGTTCTCATACTTTACCTGATGTTCTTCCAACAGGCGGCTGGCATTCACATTCAGATGCTTGGTGAGCCGATTTACCGCCATATCTGTTTGAATTGCCTGGGCCAGCTCGGTGGGACTGCCTTCCCATTCGCGGTTGTCAGCAGATACGATCTTTGCTACGGCTTCCAGTACCGGGTCTGGAGGCTGCTTCCAAAGCTCATTCTCTGCATGGTCAAGCCCCCAAACTAGGCTCTCTTGGTCTTTGCTCAGATACAACCGCTGATCCGGCTGGTCTCTGCCTACCACTTCCAAGGTGGCCCTGCTATCCGTCCGCTTTTCCTTCTGCATCAGGAGCGCACCATCCGCACAGCCCAGCAAGCCCGTGGTGCCGGAAATCATTTCAAAGCTATCTCCCGCAGGTTGCTTTCTGGTGTGGTGGACAATCAGGACGCAAACGCCATATCGGTCAGCAAATTGCTTCAGCTTGCCGATTACCTCATAGTCGCTGGAGTAGCTGTAACTATCGCTCACTGCCTCCCGGACTTTTTGCAGGGTATCCACGATAATCAGCTTGGTATCACTGTGTTCCCGAACAAACTTTTCCAGCTGTTCATCTAGGCCACCACCGATCATTTTAGCGCTGGTAGCGAAGTGGAGGGAGCTTGTCCCCTCCACACCGAACATACGGAACATCCGGCGCTGCAGGCGGCTCTCGTCATCTTCCAGCGCCAGATAGAGAACCGTTCCCTGGTGTACTTTGTAGCCCCACAGGTCTTGCCCGCTACTGACATGGTGGGCGATCTGTGCAACCAAGAAGGACTTGCCGATTTTGGGCGCTCCGGCAAGGATGTACGCTCCTGTATAGAGCAGATTTTCAATCACCGCAGACTTGCCCTCGAACACATTGTCCATCAGCTCGTCCAGGGTCACAGTATGCAGGTAAGCTGGGTCGCTCATGCGGCGCATCTTTCGGTAAAGTTCCTCCAAATCTCTTCCTGGGGAATTGCTTTTTTCGTCCGGGTCTGGTATAGTGGTCTTGGAATTTTGAGAGATTGACTGCCCATCATCTGCGCCAACAGATGAGCCCTGGGCGGTCATTTTCTTTTTTTCATTGATCATAGGCGAAATCCTCCTGCATCCCGTTCATAATGGTGGCGATCATCTGGATGGTGTCCAGCAGCTCGCCGTTTACGCCCTGCCCAGCTTCGATCCGGCGGAGTTCGTCCAGCACGGCGGCCAGCTGGTCCCGCAGGGCCTTGTAGACCCTGGGGTTGCCCTGGACCACCACATCCCGTTCCAGCAGCCGCCGGATGATGTAGTCCTGCTTGGTCAGGCCTGTGAGCTTCACCAGGGCTTCCAGATGGAGGTCTTCCTCCGCCGACACCCGGAAAGCCACCGTCTTGTTCCTCCAGCGGTTGTGGTTATCGTAGTTCTTCTTGGACATTTTCTTACACTCCCTTCTCATTTTTCAGTGAATCCAGCTTATCGGCCATTTCCACCTGACGGGTGGGGAACAAATGAGCGTAGCGGTAGGTGATGTCGATGCTCTCGTGTCCTACGCGCTCCGCAATAGCCAGGGCGGTAAAGCCCATGTCGATCAACAAACTGATGTGGCTATGCCCTTACGGTATAATTACGACAAACCGGAAAAGCCCCGTAGAATCAAGGGTTTTGAGGTTTTCAGTCTGGTTTTTCATCCTTTTCCAAACCGAAAAATCACGCTGAAATAAGTCGAATTATAGGGGGTGTTTCATTAACGACAAATGAATAGCAGAAAGGAACTCAAAGCCTTTTGATTTCAAACACAGTAGAATATTGGATTTAGGCGAAGCCGTCACTTGTTTCGAGTGGCGGCTTTTGTCATTTCCGGGACTGCTGTGCAGGCACATGACAACACCAATCAGAAATGAGGTGAAGTCATTGAACACGCAAATCATCGCCATCGCCAACCAGAAAGGCGGCGTTGGCAAGACAACCACCTGTGCGAACCTGGGGATCGGGCTGGCACAGGCCGGGAAGAAAGTGCTGCTGATCGACGGGGACCCGCAAGGCAGCCTGACCATCAGCCTGGGCCACCCCCAGCCGGACAAGCTGCCCTTTACCCTGTCCGACGTGATGGGCCGTATTCTGATGGACGAGCCGCTGCGCCCTGGCGAGGGTATCTTGCATCACCCGGAGGGGGTTGACCTGATGCCTGCCGACATCCAGCTCTCCGGCATGGAGGTCTCCCTGGTGAACGCCATGAGCCGAGAGACTATCCTGCGGCAGTATCTGGACACGCTCAAGGGACAGTATTCCCATATCCTGATCGACTGCCAGCCCTCCCTGGGTATGCTCACGGTCAATGCGTTGGCGGCTGCCAACAGGGTCATAATCCCCGTTCAGGCGGAGTACCTGCCCGCCAAGGGCCTGGAACAGCTGCTCCAGACCGTAAACAAGGTGAAGCGGCAGATCAACCCCAAGCTCCAGATTGACGGTATCCTGCTGACGATGGTGGACAACCGCACCAACTTTGCCAAGGAGATCGCCGCCCTGCTGCGGGAGACCTACGGCAGCAAAATCAAGGTGTTCCGCACCGAAATTCCCCATTCTGTCCGAGCCAAGGAAATCAGCGCCGAGGGCAAGAGCATTTTTGCCCATGACCCCAATGGCAAGGTGGCCGAGGGGTACAAAAATTTGACCCAGGAGGTGATAAAACTTGAAAAGCAGCGCGAAAAAAGTAGAGCTGGCTCCATACGATGATTTGTTTTCCACCGAAGAAAGCCGCCAGGATGCCAAGCTGGAAAAAGTACGGGAAATCCCGCTGTCTGAGCTGCATCCTTTCAAGAACCATCCCTTCAAAGTCAAGGATGACGAGGCCATGATGGAGACCGCCGACAGCGTTCGGCAGTATGGTGTTCTGGTTCCGGCGATTGCCCGCCCGGACCCGGAGGGCGGCTATGAGCTGGTTGCCGGTCACAGGCGGCACCGGGCCAGTGAGCTGGCCGAGAAAGAAACCATGCCGGTCATTGTTCGGGACCTGGACGATGATGCCGCCACCATCATCATGGTGGACAGCAACTTGCAGCGAGAAAGCCTGCTCCCCAGCGAGAGGGCCTTTGCCTACAAGATGAAGCTGGAGGCTATGAAACGGCAAGCCGGGAGGCCCACCAAAGAAAATGGTTCCCAACTTGGGAACGATTTTGGAAAGAAGTCCAGCGAGCTTTTGGCTGAACAGGTCGGCCAGAGTAAAAATCAGATTTTCCGCTATATCCGCCTGACGGAGCTTATCCCCGAACTGCTGGATATGGTGGATGAAAAGAAAATCGCCGTCAATCCGGCCTATGAGCTGTCTTTCCTCAAAAAAGAGGAACAGCGGGACTTGCTGGACGCGATGGACAGCGAACAGGCTACCCCCTCTCTCTCCCAGGCCCAGCGGCTCAAGAAATACAGCCAGGAAGGACATCTGACCCTCGATATGATGCGTGTCATCATGGGCGAGGAAAAGAAAAGCGATCTCGACAAAGTGACCCTTTCTGCTGACATCCTGCGGAAGTATTTTCCCAAGAGCTACACACCCCAGCGGATGCAGGAGACCATCATCAAGCTGCTGGAGGGGTGGCAGAAAAAGCGCCTGAGAGACCAGGAACGATGAAAGGAGCCGCCTATGAGGGATATTTCAGCCCGTGAGCTGAAAGGACACAATATTCTCGCCGTGGAGCGTTTTCAGGACAACACCCGTTGGATG
>Ga0129308_1003452_pt1 | contig 11310 bp, 9 predicted proteins | sample L827metagenome_FD_94440 | JGI IMG/M metagenome (GOLD analysis project Ga0129308, IMG submission 94440) | Ring-tailed lemur group fecal microbial communities from Wisconsin, USA - L827 metagenome | ecosystem: Host-associated > Mammals > Digestive system > Large intestine > Fecal | place: USA... | reverse complement strand
GATTGAAAGCCGTTGAGATAAGCAAAATATGCCGCACCGGCTGCAACAGCAGTTTTACCTGAGCCGACATCTCCCTGCAGAAGTCTGTTCATAGGTACTTGCTTTTGCATATCAAGACAGCATTCATTGATAGTTCGTTTTTGCGCACCGGTAAGCTCAAAAGGAAGGGAAGAGTAGAATGCGTCTGTGTTTTTTGCTTCCATTTTTGCACCGGAAAGCCTTTTGTTACGGTTTTTAACCGATTTAAGACCAAGCTGAAGAACAAACAGTTCTTCAAAGGTAAGCCTATACTTTGCTTTGTCGTACTGAGCTTTATTTTCAGGAAAGTGTATCCATCTGAGTGCGTTATCATACGGAATAAGACCGTACTTATCACGAAGCTCATCGCTCAGACTGTCGCTGAAGTCAAAATCTCTTAGTACTTTTTTTATACAGCCAGACATTATCCCTTGAGATATTCCTGTTGTCAGGCTGTATTTCGGCATAAGCTTGTTAGGTTCATCTGCATTAATAAAAACAGGCGAATGCATTTCCTTCCGCAGAAAATCACCCGCCGCTTTTCCGTAAAAGCAGTATTCATTGTCGAGCTTGAGCCGTGAAAAAGAATAATCACTATTGAAAAATGTAATCAGCATTTCTCCTGTTCCGTCGCTGACCAGCACCTTGAAAATGTTGACTCTTCCGTAATAAGGAGGAAACTTCTTTGTTACATAAGCTTTTACCGCATAGTTTTCACCATTGTTTATCATATCGGCAATATGAGTAACATCGTTGAAGTCAATATATCCACGAGGATAGTGTCCTGCAAGGTCTGCGGCTGTACTGATCCCAAGCTTCAATAGCAGCTTAGCTCGTTTTTCACCGACTCCCTTGATATAGCAGACAGGGGAGTCGGGACTTTTCTTTATATCGTTCATTTTTTATTCAACCGAAACAATGTAGTAGTATACCGGCTGACCGCCGTTTACAAGCACTATTTCAATATCGTCGCTTATCTTTGCTCTCAGAGCTTCAAAAGCGGCCTGAGCAGTTTCATCGGTAACATCACTTCCGTAAATAACCGTTATATATGACGAACCGGAGCGCAAAAGCTTTTTAGTAAGCTTGATAAGAGCTTTTGTCACATCTTTTTCGACAAATGCAAGTTTGCTGTTTTCCATAGCGAGAATCTCGCCTTTTTTGATTTGTTTGCCTTCAAAATCACTGTCTCTGACAGCAAATGTTATAGAGCCTGAACCTACATTATCAAGCGCTTTTGTCATATTAACGCCATTTGTTCTGAAGTCAAGACTGTCATCAAAGGCAAGCATAGCTGTAATACCCTGAGGAATAGTCCTTGTCTGAAGCACGATTACATTCCTGTCGGTAAGTTTGACAGCCTGTTCTGCTGCCATAATAATATTTTTGTTATTGGGAAGAACAAATATATTATGTGCGGGAGTTGCGTTTATTGCTTCAAGAATATCTTCTGTAGAGGGGTTCATTGTCTGTCCGCCTCTTACGATAATATCAACGCCGAGATCTTTGAAAAGCTCTTCAAGTCCTGCACCCGAAGTAACAGACACAAAGCCGAAGTCTTTTGTAGGTTCAGCCGGAGCGAGCTTTTGCTTGCGCTGCATTTCAGCCTTAGCGGCAGCTCCCTTGTGCTGTTCTTTCATATTCTCAATTTTGAGATTTATCAGAGAACCATACAGTATGCCTTCTTCAAGTGCCTTTCCGGGATGTTCTGTATGAACATGAACTTTAATAATGCTGTCATCATCAACTACTACAACACAGTCGCCGATAGACTCAAGATAAGCTCTGAGCTTTGTGGCGTCTTTATTGATATCACTCTTTACAACAATGAACTCTGTGCAATAGGTAAATTCGATATCTGTTTCAAATGTACCTGCGGCATTTGTAACAACTGCTTTTTCACCGTTCGATGTATCGTCAGCCGCTTCTATCATTATGCCGTCACAAATTACGGATGCCATACCCTTGAGAATAGTATAGTAACCCATACCGCCTGCATCTACTACGCCTGCTTTTTTCAGTACAGGGAGCATATCCGGTGTGCTGTCAAGAGTTTCTTTTGCGGCAGATGTAAGAGTTTCGAAGAGTTCTTTGAAATCCTTACAATTTGCTTCGGAAACCTTTTCATATGCTACTCTTGCTACTGTCAGGATCGTACCTTCAGTAGGCTTCATTACCGATTTATATGCAGCTTCTGAACCGAGCTTTAAAGCGTTGCAATAGTCTTCAACGGTAGCCTCATGCTTTCCTGCAAGTCCTTTTGACAGACCTCTGAACAAAAGAGAGAGAATTACGCCCGAGTTACCTCTTGCGCCTCTGAGCATTCCGGATGCGGCTGTTTGTGCAACTGTCTCGACTGTTGCGCTGTCGCTGAGCATATTCAGCTCTGCTACAGCGTTTCTTATTGTCATAGACATATTTGTTCCCGTGTCGCCATCAGGAACAGGGAATACATTCAGCTCATCTACGCTCTCTTTGTTATTGATAATATTATTAGCTCCAGAGATAATAGCATCTCTGAGTATCTTTCCGCTTAACATCAAAATATCTCCCTTGATTTATACTTTTACAGAATCGACAAATACATTTACTTTATCTACAGTAATACCGGTTTCATCTTCAACTGCAAATCTGACTTTGTGAATTATGCTCTTAACTATAGTAGATACATTTATGCCGTACATCACCGAAATATGAAGGTCAATATACAGTTTTTCATTTTTGTATCTAACCGTAACTCCTTTTTCGGAAAGAACAGTTTTATCAGCAAACTTCTTTACAAACTTAATCGGAACTCTTTCAATAAATGTCTGTTTTGCGTCAACAGCATTCATTCCTACTATGCCGAAGCAGTTAGTAACGGTACCGCCTATAAGAGAGTAGAAGAACTGTTTTGAATATTGTATCGTTCCGAGATGGTTATTGATATCGATCATAATGTAACCTCCTTGTAAAGCGAAAATTAAAATCATTCTTTATTATACTATATTTATTGCCTGATTTCAAGTATTTGGGGCAAATTAACTAAATAATACAGAAACTCCGCAATTGACAGGGCGTGCAATAAAGCAACAAGGATATTTTTCGTTAAGCTTTGCGACAGCTGCTTTTGCGTCTGCTTCATCGATAAACAAACCGAATACAACGCTTCCGCTTCCTGTCATTTCTGCTGTGGAAGCACCGAAATTCAATAAGTCGTTTTTTATATTGTTTATCCTGTCGTCACGGTATATTCCGGTGAAAACATTGGATATATATTCACAGCAATCTGACAACGAACCGTTTTTAATGCTGTTTATAAATTCAGAATAATACGGTGATATTTCCGTCGGAAATTCATCATATTTTGAATAAGCAAGTGCTGTGCTCAGAGTGAAGTCGGGGTATATGCATACGAAAACGCAATCGGCAAGGCAATCAGCACTTTCCATTTTAACGCTTTCGGTGCTGTATTGTGTTCCGCCTTTCATACAAATAGGAACATCTGCGCCGATGCTGTCACCTATATCGTACAGTTTCTGCTTTGATAATCTGTTCTTGAATATTTCGTTTAACGCCACAAGCGTACCTGCTCCGTCAACAGATGAACCGCCCATACCGCCCATAACAGGGACATTTTTTTCTATAGAAATGCAAACACGGGCGATTATATCTGATGCAGAGCAGAACTCTTTTGCGGCTTTATATACGATATTTCGTTCATCACAGGGAATATCGGGATTATTGCATTCTATACTACAGGAAAAAGTATCCGATAAGACTGCATCAACCGTAATATCATCATAAACATCTACACTTTGAGTTGCAATGTTCAGCGAGTGCCTTCCGCTTGGAAGCCTGCCGGTTATATCAAGAAACAGATTCAGCTTTGAGTAGGCTCTTACTTTAACAATCATAACACACCGAGTTCTTCAAGGAACAGTTTTATTCTTTCAAGAGCAGTTTTTATGTGCTGTAATGAGTACGCATAAGATACTCTGATATATCCTTCGCCGCATTCGCCGAAAGCGTCGCCGGGAACGACCGCAACCCTGTACTTTTCAATAAGCTGTTCGCAGAACTGCTGAGAAGAAAGACCGGTTTTCTTTATAGAAGGGAAGATATAGAAAGCACCTTCAGGCTCAAAACAATCAAGTCCCATTTCATTAAAGCCTTTTACTATGAGTTTTCTTCTCATGTCATATTCGTTTCTCATATATTCAATATCTTTTTTGCAGTCTTTCAGTGCGACTACAGCAGAATATTGACTTATAGTAGGTGAACACATTATTCCGTATTGATGAATTTTAAGCATTTGCGTTACTATAGGTCGGGGAGCAGCTGCAAAACCGAGACGCCAGCCTGTCATTGAAAACGCCTTTGAAAAACCGTTTATCAGAACCGTGCGTTCTTTCATACCTTCTATGTTAACGATAGAACAGTGTTCTTCATCACCGTAAGTAAGTTCGGAATATATTTCATCCGATATAACAATTATATCTGTGCCTCTTAGAACCTCCGCTATTTCTTCAAGGTCGTTTCTTCTCATAACAGCGCCTGTGGGATTGTTGGGATAGGGAAGAATCAGAGCCTTTGTTGCAGGTGTAATATGTTCCTTCAGAGCTTTAGCTGTCAGCTTAAAGCCGTCTTCAACGCTTGTTTCGATTATTACGGGAGTCCCGTTAGCAAGCGTAACGATGGGGCTGTAACAGACAAAACTCGGCTGAGGGATAAGTACCTCGTCTCCTGTATCGACAAGCGCCCTTACAGCAAGATCTATTGCTTCAGAACCGCCGACAGTAACAAGTATTTCATGTGAAGGATCATAAGATGTATTGATTCTATCGGTCAGATAATCGTTTATTGCTTCTCTGAGCTGTGCAAGACCTGAATTAGCCGTGTAATTGGTGCGGCCTTTTTCGAGTACTTTTATAGCTTCTTTTCTTATTGCCCACGGAGTTTTAAAGTCCGGTTCACCGACAGACAGCGATATAACATCATCATAGTTCGCCGCAATATCAAAGAACTTCCTTATACCTGAAAACTGAAGGTCCTGAACTTTTTTTGAGAGTATATTTTCATAATCCATCACGGAGATACTAAACTCCTTTCATCCGTGTTCTTCAAGAACATCTTGTCTTTTTCCTTATATCTGTGCAGAATGAAGTGGGTAGTGGTACTGAGCACACCTGCAAGAGGCGCAAGTCTGTCGGTTACGAACATAGCAACATCACGCAGATTTGTACCCTTAATAGTAACAGCAAGATCATATCCGCCGCTCATCAGATAAACCGAAGATACTTCGTCATACTGAGCGATAATTGCGGCAATATCGTCATAGCCGCATTCTGTTTCGGGCGATACTCTGACTTCAATAAATGCACATACCGAGTTCTTATCAAATTCTTCTTCGTTAATTATTGCGGTATAGCCTATAATCATACCGCTTTTTTCAAGCTCTTCCGTCATTGCCGCGACATCGTTTGCTGTAGTGTCAAGCATCGCCGCAAGCTGATCGTTTGTAAGTCTTGCGTCCTGTCTTAAAAGGTTTACAAGCTGTTCCTTCTTAGTCATTGTTATTTCCTCCGTTAAATTATACTGATAAAAGTCGGATTGCGCTTCTTAAAGAAAGCAAGCTCGGTAAATCCGACATTTCTTGCAAGAGCTATAGCCTCAGGAATGCCTTTTCCTAAATCTTCTGTACAATGGGCATCCGAGCCGACGGTCAGTATCTTTCCGCCGAGTTCTTTATAAAGCCTTACATAATACTCGTCGGGAAGCGTAAGTCCTATCTTCTGGCGCAGTCCGCTGGAGTTGATTTCAATACCGATATCATTTTTAATAAGCGTAGCAAAAATCTCCTTTATTATCGGAAGATACCTGCTCATATCAATGTACAGACCGGAATCTCCTACTATGTATCTGAGCGGATAGGTGAGATGACCGAGAACATCAAATTCTCCCCATCTTGCCATCTCAAGCAGTTCTTCAAAATACAGCTTCAATAATCTATCAGGGCTGACTTTGCTGTAGTCAAGCAGATAGAAATCGTCCCAGCCGTTGCACATATGAAGAGAGCCGATTATAAAATCATATTGATATGACGATAGCATTCTCTCGGTAAGCTTCATATCCTGAAGCGGCTGACCGAGTTCAACTCCGTAAGCCATATTTATTTTATCGGAATATTTGTCTATAAGCAAAGGTGAAATCTCTGAGGCTTTTCTTACCGGCTCTTCATACAGATATTCTTCATCATAGAATTTGTTTATCTCAAGATGATCTGTAAGAGAATAGTAGCTGATTCCAAGTTCGATAGCACGCTTTACCATATCTTCAGGCTTATTGGTTCCGTCCGGAGATAAGTCTGAGTGATTATGTACATCCATCAGTATATCCGATGTATTCATTTTAAGTTTCCTTCCTTTTTTCTTGTATTTATATCTATACATTATCTATTTTACCACATTGAGCCTTATTTGTCTATCATAAAATGAAACTATTTTTGTTATATAAAAAATACCGGAGAAAAATCTCCGGTCAGTTTGTCGAAAAAGTATGTATTTTAAAGATAGATTAAATTCTCTATCCCCATCCTATTAATCGGGGGCTATCGCCCCTCGCCTCTATTGGGGGCTGGCGCCCCTCAACCCCATTTTTTATTTACAATGAGGTTTATCGACAGTCTGACCGGAGAAAAATCACCGGTATTCATCAGTATTCAGTTTTTGTCATCAAGATTATTGTTTACACCGTAAGAAAGCGTCATAAGACTGTCTCCGAGATGAACATTCTCAACTACGATATTATTATGCTCTACATTAATATCATAGTGAGAGAAATTCCAGAATGATCTGATACCAAGTCCCATCAGTCTGTCAACAATCTCTTTGGTAACGGACTTCGGTATACATAGCACGGCTATTTCGGGACTATTCTTTTTGCAGAATTCCTCCAGGTCGTCAATATCCGTTATAGTCAGCTTTCCGAGGGGATTGCCGACTATCTTTTTATTGGAATCAAATATACCTATAAGGTCACAGCCGTTCTTTTTGAAGTTGATATGTACCGCAAGAGCAGTACCAAGATTACCTGCACCTATAAGTATTGTCTTTTTGCGCTTATCAACTCCGAGAATATGGCCAATCTCTTTTCGCAGTTCGGATACATTATATCCGTAACCTTGCTGACCGAAGCCTCCGAAGCAATTTAAGTCCTGTCTAATCTGAGAGGCTGTCAGGTGCATTCTTTCAGACAGTTCTCTTGAGGAAATCTTGGAAATACCTTGATCCTCAAGCTCGCCGAGAAAGCGATAATAGCGGGGAAGTCTGCGTATAACTGAGTTAGATATGTTGATGCTTTTCGACAAGTTACTGCCTCCTTACAGTTTAAAAATATTATAACATTTCCTTGAGTCTGTTATTGATTTCAATCAAAAATTCTTCGGTGTTGACCTTTTTCTTGTTTTCAAGATTTGAAAGCACATAAAGATCACCTGTCATTACTCCGTCTTCAATGGTAGCGATTGTTGCCTTTTCGAGTTTGTCGGCAAAATCAGAAAGTTCCTTATTACCGTCAAGCTCGCCACGCTTTCTGAGAGCGCCTGTCCATGCAAACAGAGTAGCAACGGAGTTTGTAGATGTTTCTTCACCCTTTAAGTGTTTGTAATAATGGCGTGTTACCGTGCCGTGGGCTGCTTCATATTCATATACGCCATCGGGCGATACGAGAACTGAAGTCATCATACCGAGTGAACCGAAAGCGGTAGCAACCATATCAGACATTACATCACCGTCATAGTTCTTGCAAGCCCAGATATAGCCGCCTTCAGAACGAACTACTCTTGCAACTGCGTCGTCTATGAGTGTATAGAAGTAGGTTATTCCAGCTTCGTCAAACTTAGCCTTATATTCGTTATCGAATATTTCCTGGAAGATGTCCTTGAAGGTGTGGTCGTATTTCTTGGATATAGTATCCTTTGTAGCAAACCAGATATCCTGCTTAGTGTCAAGCGCAAAATTGAAGCATGCTCTTGCAAAGCTTGCTATACTGCCGTTTATATTGTGGAGTCCCTGGATAATGCCGTCAGAACCTTCAAACTTGTGAATAAGCTGTCGTGTTTCATTGCCGTCCTTGTCAGTAACAACAAGCTCAGCGGTGCTTCCGTCGGAAACTTTCATCTCCGAGTTTTTGTATACATCTCCGTATGCGTGACGGGCAATGGTAATCGGCTTCTTCCAGCCGGGGAGCAGAGGAGTGATTCCCTTAACTATGATGGGAGCTCTGAAAACCGTTCCATCAAGGATAGCACGGATAGTACCGTTAGGCGACTTCCACATCTCTTTAAGATTGTACTCAGTCATTCTCTGTGCGTTGGGGGTGATCGTAGCACATTTTACGGCAACACCGTACTTCTTTGTTGCGTTAGCCGAATCAATGGTGACCTGATCGTTTGTTTCATTTCTGTGAACAAGACCGAGATCGTAGTAATCGGTATTAAGCTCAACATAGGGGCAGATAAGGATATCCTTAATCATCTTCCAGATTATTCTGGTCATTTCGTCGCCGTCCATCTCAACGATTGGGGTGGTCATTTTGATCTTTGCCATAGGATTTAGTGTTCCTTTCAGTATTACTTGTTGTGTTTTGTGAAGTTGAGCAGACCGCCTGCAAGGATCATACCCTTGCCACGCTCTGACAGTTCACAGGTCACTTCGTATTCTGCACCTTTTGTCGTATTTTTAACGGTTATCTTTGTACCGTTTTCTATCGCTTTTCTGATATCGGGAAGCTCAAGAACATCGTCACGGTCTATCTTGTCATAGTCAGCCTCGTTTACAAAGCACAGAGGAAGAATACCGTTGTTTATGAGATTCTGTCTGTGTATACGGGCAAACGACTTGCAGATAATAGCCTTAACACCAAGATAAAGAGGTGCAAGTGCAGCGTGTTCTCTTGAAGAGCCCTGGCCATAGTTTGTTCCGCCTACTATAATGCTCTGACCGAGCTCTTTTGCTCTTGTCGGGAATGTTTCGTCACATACCGCAAAGCAGTGCTGAGATATAGCGGGAATATTTGAACGAAGAGGTAATATCTTTGCTCCTGCAGGCATAATATGGTCTGTAGTTATATTGTCGCCGACTTTGAGCGATACAGAAGCCTTAATAGAATCAGCGAGAGGAACATTTACAGGGAACGGCTTAATATTGGGACCTCTGAGAACTTCAACCGAAGGAGCTTCTTCCTCGCTTGCGGGAGGAACTACCATATTGTCGTTGATGAGGAACTTCTCGGGCATAATATACGGCGGCATTTCTCCTACGAGTCTCGGATCGGTAAATACGCCTGTAAGAGCTGAAACAGCAGCTGTTTCGGGTGATACAAGGTAAATCTGTCCGTCCTTTGTGCCGCTTCTGCCTTCAAAGTTTCTGTTGAAGGTTCTAAGCGAAATACCCTTTGAGTTAGGCGACTGACCCATACCTATGCAAGGACCGCAAGCACTTTCAAGGATTCTTGCGCCTGCGCTGATAAGCGTAGACAATGCGCCGCAGTCAGCAAGCATATTGAAAACCTGTTTTGAACCGGGAGCAATAGAAAGGCTCACATCGGGGTGAACCGTCTTGCCCTTGAGAATATGAGCAACCTTGAGCATATCCTGCAAAGAGGAGTTTGTGCAGGAGCCGATACATACCTGGTCTATCTTGATAGCACCGATTTCTTCAACAGTCTTAACATTGTCGGGGCTGTGAGGACAAGCCGCTAACGGAACAAGCTCGGAAAGGTTGATGTTTATCTCTTCATCGTAAACTGCATCGGGATCAGCACTGAGAGCTGTGAAGTCTTCTTCACGACCCTGAGCCTTAAGGAATGCGAGAGTAGTTTCATCAGAGGGGAAGATAGAAGTTGTTGCACCGAGCTCTGCACCCATATTTGTAATTGTAGCACGCTCGGGAACGCTGAGGCTCTTAACGCCTTCGCCGCAATACTCGATAACTTTACCTACACCGCCCTTTACAGACATGATCTGAAGCACTTTCAGAATTACATCTTTTGCGGAAACCCAGTCGTTTAGCTTGCCTGTGAGGTTTACTTTTACTACTTTGGGCATAGTTATGTAATACGCACCGCCGCCCATAGCAACTGCAACATCAAGACCGCCTGCACCCATAGCAAGCATTCCTATTCCGCCGCCTGTAGGAGTATGACTGTCAGAGCCGATCAGAGTCTTTCCGGGCTTGCCGAAACGCTCAAGATGCACCTGATGGCAGATACCGTTACCGGGACGGGAAAAATAAATACCGTGTTTTTTTGCTACGCTTCCTATATATCTGTGGTCATCGGCGTTTTCGAAGCCCGACTGAAGCGTATTGTGATCGATATAAGCTAAAGAACGCTCGGTCTTGACTCTGTCAATGCCCATAGCTTCAAACTGAAGATATGCCATAGTGCCCGTTGCGTCCTGCGTCAGCGTCTGATCGATCTTAAGTCCGATCTCTGTACCCTTAATCATCTCGCCGTCAACAATGTGACTTTTGATGATTTTCTCTGTAAGTGTAAGGCCTTTGTTTTCGTTGTTTCCCATTTTTTGTCCTCCTCTAAATCTTTTACAATTATTATAGCTTATTGTGAAAAAAAAGTCAAGGTTATAAGGCTTTCAGACTCGGTCAGAAGATATAAAATGCCACAACTTTTTGTTGATTTTGCACAATCTGTAATCGAGTTAATTATCCGAAACATAGAATTTTCGGCTTCTTATCCGTATTTGACAGGTTTTGTGAGAAAAAATACACATAATTGTTGACTGCTTAAATAGATTATAGTATAATATATCGGAATATCCCACCAGGGATGATTTTACGAGGCGTATTTTTGCGTATAAACCCCGAAAGGATACTGTATGTCCGTAAAAACAAGAATCAGACTTGTCTGTGCCGCCGTTTCCGTCATTATTACAGCAAGCGGTTGCGGCTCCGTAACTGTGCAGCAGTACAGCACACCGACGGACACAGGCTTAAATTATTATAACGGTGAATCGATAAGCGGCGTTCCGATTTCCTCGGATGCAATAAAACCTGCTGAAAGGATCCTTGCCGAAACAGGAACGCATACTTCATCTACATCTACAGTTGTTGATAATCCTGTATCTTCTTCGATAACAGAGTCTGCTACAACTCAGACTGAAGTTTCATCTGTTTTTACAGAGACTTCTTCTCCGGCAACTGAACAGACGGCATCTCATACTACTACTATGGTGCAGACTTCTGTTTTTACAACATCTTCTCATACTGCTCTGACCACCACAACAAAAGAGAG
>Ga0129308_1003451_pt1 | contig 11310 bp, 11 predicted proteins | sample L827metagenome_FD_94440 | JGI IMG/M metagenome (GOLD analysis project Ga0129308, IMG submission 94440) | Ring-tailed lemur group fecal microbial communities from Wisconsin, USA - L827 metagenome | ecosystem: Host-associated > Mammals > Digestive system > Large intestine > Fecal | place: USA... | reverse complement strand
TTTTGAATTTCTCTTACTTTTTCAGGAGTCATACCATCCATTTTTTTCGCAATTTCTTCAGCTGAAGGTTCTCTACCTAATTCTTGAATCAATTGTCTTTGTACACGTGTTAATTTATTGATTGTTTCAACCATATGTACTGGAATACGAATTGTTCTAGCTTGATCAGCAATCGCACGAGTGATTGCTTGTCTGATCCACCATGTGGCATATGTAGAAAATTTAAATCCCTTTGTGTAATCAAATTTCTCTACTGCCTTGATTAAGCCCATATTTCCTTCTTGAATCAAGTCTAAAAATAACATCCCTCTACCGACATATCTTTTTGCGATAGAAACAACAAGACGTAAATTTGCAGCAGCAAGTTTCTTTTTCGCTTCTTCATCACCCTCAAGAATACGTTTTGCTAAATCAATTTCTTCTTCATGACTTAATAATTCCACACGTCCAATTTCTTTTAAATACATTTTAACAGGATCATTGATTTTAACATTGCTTCCAAGTTGTGTACTATCATCCTCATCATTTTCAGAATACATGCTGACAGTATCACTTGTTACCATATCAAAATCACCAACGAAGTCTAAATCAGGAACTTCTTCATCAAACTCGTCACTAAGACCTTCTAAATCCTCTAATCCCTCTAAATCATCTAAATCATTTGTTTCACCTTTTAAGAGTTCTTCATCATCAACATCTAATGCATCCAAACCATCTTCTATTACGATATTATTATCAGTGATAAATTCTAAGAGTTCTTCGGCTACTTCATCATCCAAATCATAGTTTGTTAAAAAAGCATCTAGTTCATCTTGAGAAAGTGATCCACCTAATGCATCAGCTGTTTCTTTTATTAATTTTTTTAAGTCATCAAATGTGACTGGTGCTGCTTTTTTTGTTTCTTTTTTCATATAGACTCCTTCTCTGTTTTTAATTCATTTATTTCTTTTAATATTTCAGCCTTTTGTGTAGGGTCTAAAATATAATGAAATTGTTCTAATAATTGTTCTCTCTTTAATTTTTTAGCATTGGCTGCAATAGTATGAATATAATCATCAATTGCTTGTTCATCATATGGCAATGGTAAAGCAGAATTTGATATTTCAATAACAGTTTGGATCAATTCTTCTTTTGATATACCATTAATAAAATCAGCAATGATTAATTGATTATGTTTTCGATAATAGTCAATAATATATGAAGCAATAATTCGATACTGATCGTTATACATAAACCCAGCTTTAGCTTCATATTTCAAAGCAACATCTTTACTATTTAACATATAAAATAATAAATCATGTTCAGCTTTGTTATATTTATCTACTAACTGAATTGTTCTTTTCACTTCATAATGTAAGAATTCACTTTCTATTTTTGATTTCATTCCAGCAATACGCTGTTGAATAATTTCATATGAAAAGCCAGATTTATCTGATAAGACATGCATATAATAATCTCTATCTACTTCATCTTCAAGTCGGGCTATTTCATCACACATCTTTTCCAAATAATTCTTACGATCATCATAATTCTGTGAATCTATCATCTGATATTCAAATTCCATTTGAAATTCGATCGGTTTCAATGTTTTCTTTAATATTTCCAACAAACCATTTTGTCCTTCGGATTCATAAATCTCATCAGGATCTTTACCATTTGGCAAAATAATGATTTTAACTGATAATCCTGCTTCAGCCAATTGTCTTGCTGCTTTACTCATAGCAGCTTGCCCAGCTTGGTCTCCATCAAGACAAAGATGAACAGTAGAGGTCAATCGTTTCAATGCCTGAATATGTCCCTTTGTTAATGCTGTTCCCATAATCGCAACAGTATTTTCTATACCTGCTTTATACATAGCAATAACATCCATAAAACCTTCAAGCAAATAAACAAATCCAGCTTTTTTCACTGCTTCTCTACATCGATGATAGTGATACAATGTCTGTCCTTTTATAAAAATTTCTGATTCAGGAGAATTGACATATTTACTATCTTGTTGTGTTGGTTTATAAATTCGCCCACTAAATCCTACGACTTCACCTTGTTGATTATATAGTGGAAACATAATACGATCTTGAAAACGATCAAAATGTTGACGTGATTCAATAATCAAACCAGATTTCACCATATCTATTTCCTCAAAGCCTAATTTTTGAAAGGACTGATATAGTATAGAATCAATAGGTGCATACCCAATTTGAAATTCTTTGATTGATTCATCAGTAAAATGACGTTTATTTAAATAAGCCTTTGCTTCTAATCCACGTTTTGTATTCAAATAATAACTATATATTTTCTGTGCTTCTTGGTGCATTTGATAAAGTGCAACATTTTCTTTTTTCACTGTCTTTCTTTCGACATCCAAATGATATTCACTTAAATCAACTCGTCCCATTTCGGCAACTTTTTTAACTGCTTCTATGTATGATATTTTTAAATATTCTTGTAAAAATGTAAAAACATTTCCACCAGTATGACAAACAAAACACATAAAAATTTGTTTATCAGGAGATATTGACATAGAAGGGTGTGTATCATCATGAAAAGGACATACAGCCACATAATTTCTTCCCTTTTTTTGCAATGGAAGATATTGTCCAATCACATCAACGATATCAACACTCTGTCTTATTTCATTGAGTTTTTCTTGTGATAGACGTGCCATAAATGTCCTCCTTGATTAAAATTTTATTTTTTCAGCGAGATAATTTGATAATTCACTAATTGGTAAACGAATTTGTTCCATTGTATCACGATCTCTTAAGGTAACTGATTGATCAGCATCAGTATCAAAATCAACAGTAATACAAAATGGTGTTCCAATTGCATCTTGTCTACGATAACGTTTTCCAATTTGTCCAGCGACATCAAATTCAACATTGAATTCTTTCGCAAGCATTGTATATACTTCCATAGCTTTTTCACTTTGTTTCTTTGTTAGTGGTAAAATAGCTGCTTTGATTGGAGCAACAGCAGGATTCAAATGCATCACAATACGAGAATCTTTTTCCAACTGTTCTTCATCATAAGCGTCAGCTAAAACAGCTAAGAACAAACGATCAGCTCCCACAGATGGTTCAATAACATATGGAATATACTTTTTATTTGTTTCAGGATCTAAATACTCTAAATTCTTTTTAGAATATTCTTGGTGACGTGATAAATCATAATCTGTTCTATCTGCAATTCCCCATAATTCTCCCCAATTTAATGGTGTAGGATATAAATATTCAATATCGCTTGTTGCTTTTGAATAGAATGATAATTCTGCTTGTTCATGATCTCTAAAACGAAGATTATCAGCAGTTAATCCTAAATCTAATAAGAATTGCATACATCCCTTTTTCCAATAATCAAACCATTCTAAATCGGTATCTGGTTTACAGAAAAATTCTAATTCCATTTGTTCAAATTCTCTTGTTCTAAATATAAAATTCCCCGGTGTAATTTCATTTCTAAATGATTTCCCAATTTGACCAATTCCAAATGGCACTTTCTTACGAGATGTTCTTTGAATATTTTTAAAATTCACAAAAATACCTTGGGCTGTTTCAGGACGCAAATAAACAATATTCTTTTCTCCTTTAACAGTTCCCATTTCTGTTTTAAACATTAATTCAAATTCACGAATATCCGTAAAATCTTCACTTCCACAATCAGGACATTTGATATGATGTTCTCTAATAAACTTCATCATTTCTTCTGGTTTCCATCCATCACTATGAATTTCAGGATCATAATCTTCAATTAATTTATCTGCACGATGTCTTGTTTTACAACATTTACAATCAATCAATGGATCACTAAATCCACCAACATGTCCACTTGCTTCCCAAACTCTAGGATTCATAAATATAGCAGAATCCAAACCAACATTATATGGAGATTCTTGAATAAATCTCTTCCACCATAACTTTTTAATATTGTTTTTCATTTCAACACCTAATGGACCATAATCCCAAGTGTTTGCTAAACCATCATAAATTTCTGAACCTTGATATACAAAACCTGAGTTTTTTGCATGAGCAACCAATTTTTCCATATCTTTATTTGCCATATTTATTCCCCTTTACAATTATTTTATACACTTATAAAAATGAATGACTTAGCACTCAACTAAGTCATAATCTTTCATAATACTTGATAATGTAATATTTATACCCTTATAGTAGTTATTTGTCAACCAACTATAAGAGTACGGTCAATCTTCTATTGAAATATTTCCTGTGGGACATTCTTCCACAGCTTTTTGTAATTCCGCTATATATTTTTCTGGAATCTCCCCATCATATAGACATATAGGATCTTCACATTGTTTTCCTTTGATAATATGTGGTGCATAAGAAGCACAACTTCCACAAGCAATGCAAAAATCTTCAAAAATACATTTTGCCATTTTTTCCTCCAATTATTATAAATATGTTCTTTCTTCTAACCAATTTAATATATCAGAATATATTTCTTTTTTATTTTTTTCAAATAACAAAGCGTGTCTACGCTTTTCAAAGACATGAAATGTCACATCTCTGACTCCTTTGTTTTTATATTTTTCTACTAATTCTTTTACCCCTCTAGCAAGAGGATCATGTTCTCCTATCGCTATATAAATAGGTAAATATACGGGAATTTTAGCAATAGATTCCTCACTATTGACTTCTTTAACTGCCTGAATAATATCTTTATATCCTTGAATTGTATACGCAAAATGTGACATTGGATCATTAAGAAATATTTTTCGTTCTTGATTATCGCTTGTAAACCATTCCACATCACTACCTACTTGAAAAATTTTTCTGTTCCAATGACTATGTAAATTCTTAAATAATTTATGTGCTTTATGATCAGGTCCTTTTAAAGTTTTCATAATCGATAAATAACTATTTTGAATAAGTTTATGTTCTATTTTTGCCAATGTTCCTAATAAAAGAACTCCATCAACAAAATCACCATACTCACTTACAAATTTTCTGATAAAAACAGAACCAATATCAACACCTAACATGAAATAAGGAACATCAGGATATTCATCTCTCATAATTTCATAGAGATGAAACATATCTTTAACCAAATTATCTGGTCCACCAACATTTCCAAAATAACCTTGTTCAAAATCAATTAACGACTTACCATGACCTACAAAATCACTTACTACTACAACAAAGCCATGATTTAATAAAAACGATGCAAAATGATCATATCGATCTGCATGTTCTCCCATTCCATGGTGAATTTGAACAAGACCTTTAACACGTAAAACCACTTTTGGTTGATAGACATGATAGCGAACATGAACATGCATACATGATGTATAAGTTTCTGTAATCTTCATAACTATCTCCCCTCCCTCAATGATTTCTTTTGATTTTTTGGTTTAATTAAAGATTTTTTATCAAAACCAATCAAATCTTGTCTTTTTGCAAGTGTTAATGCTTCATATACCAAATGATAGTTTTTAGGATTACGATATTGCATCAAAGCTCTTTGCATAGCTTTTTCTTTTGGTGTTTTCGCAACATATACTGGTGTCATATCACGTGGATCGATTTCTGTATAATACATAGCTGTAGAAAGTGTTCCTGGTGTAGGATAAAAATCTTGTACTTGTTCAGGCTGATGATGGATATCTCTTAAATATTCAGCCAGTTCTATTGCACTGTTTAAATCACATCCTGGATGAGACGACATTAAATAAGGAACTAAAAATTGATTCATTTTCATTTCTTTATTTAATCGTTGATATTTATCAACGAATTTTTCATAGAGTTGTCTTCTTGGTTTCCCCATTTTATCCAAAACCTGATCACTGATATGTTCAGGAGCAACTTTCAATTGTCCACTGATATGATTTTGAATCAATTCTTTAAAGAATGTCTCATCTTTATCATACATCAAATAATCATATCGAATACCGGATCTCACAAATACTTTCTTAACACCTTCTAATTGTCTTAATTTTTTTAACAATGATAAATAATCGCTATGATCAACTTTTAAATTGGGACATGCTTTTGGCCATAAGCATTGTCTTGATGGACAAGCGCCATGCTTTTCTTGTTTTTCACAACTAGGTTGCCTAAAATTAGCTGTTGGTCCACCCACATCATGAATATATCCTTTAAAATCAGGCTCTTGAATCATTTTCTTTGCTTCTTCAATAAGTGATTCATGTGATCTAGTCTGAATGATTCTTCCTTGATGAAAATTTAAAGCACAAAAATTGCAAGCACCAAAGCATCCTCTGTTGCTTATTAAAGAAAATTTAACTTCTTCAATTGCTGGAATATAGTCATATGAAGGATGATAGGTTCTTTCATATGGTAAAGCATATGTATCATCAAACTCTACTTGTGTTAATGGACGATTTGGTTTATTTTGAACAATGTAAAACCCATCATATGGTTCTACTAAAGTTTTGGCATTGAAATGATCGGTATGGCGATACTGAATGGCAAAAGATTTTGCATATGCTTTTTTGTATTGAGCTACTTCTGCATAACTTGGTAACATGATATAATCTGGAATATTTGATAAATCTTTTGTTTTAAAAACAGTACCATCTAAATAAGTTAAATATTGAACATCAATTCCTGCCTCCAAAGCTTCTGCAATCTCCACAACACTATTTTCACCCATGCCATACATCAATAAGTCTGCACCTGAATCAACAAGAATAGATTTTCTCACTTTATCATCCCAATAATCATAATGTGCTAATCTACGTAGACTTGCCTCAATTCCTCCAATGAGTATTGTTGCATCTTTATAAGCTTCCCTAACTTTTTGACTATAAACAATAACTGCTCTATCTGGTCTATGACCTACTTCCCCATTATTAGAATAACTATCTTTTTTGCGACGACGTTTAGATACACTATAATGATTGACCATTGAATCAATATTTCCACTAGAAATCAAAAATCCTAATCTTGGTTTCCCAAATCTTTTAAAATCATCTAATGAACGCCAATTGGGTTGTGCTAAAAAACAGACTTTGAATCCTCTACTCTCTAGTGTTCTGGTAATAATAGCTGCACCAAAAGATGGATGATCAACATAAGCATCACCGCATATATATACAAAATCTGGTTGTTCCCAACCTCTTTGTAGCATTTCTTCCCTTGTTGTTGGTAAAAAGTTTCCCATACTCTCTCCCCTTTTTATGCCATATATTATACAACAAAGTTCGCTGAAGAAAAATAAAATTGTGTAGTTTTCTACACAATTTGTTGAATAAATGTTTTTGTATGTAAAGAAACTCCTGTATATTCTTCAATAAAGTAGTCCATAATAGGAATTAGTTCTTTTATTGTATCTTCATTAATATGTAAGGAATCTATCTTATCAATAGAAATTTTATGAATATGACGAAATGCTTTTAACACTTCAATAGAATAAGTATGATGATGGTGAAGATGATCTTGACATAAAAAGCCACCATCTTCTAATGAAATAGAAACAACTTTTGTAGAGCCACAAACAACACAACCATCAACATTAAGATTGACACCATTATGTTCTAATATAAAAACATTAAACAAGAGATAAACCAATAATGGTGGATAGCCTTGATCTAAGGCTTGTAAACCATTCACAAGTATTTGATATTCTTTTAAAGATGGTACATTTTCATCAATATATCGATAAAAATATTCTAAAATATAATTTCCTATGATCTCACTTTCCAAATTTTCTTTAATATGTCTTAAATAATGAATAGGTGTTGCTTTCATTAAAGAACTTATTCCTTTTTTTAACTGTATCGTCATTTCACTTATCATCATTTCTTGACAAGCACGAGCGTTTTTACTCGTTAATTTGCGTACACCTCTGGCATGAATACCAATTTTGCCAAAATCTTTTGTATATACATGTAATATAACATCATTTTCTTTATATGGTGTTTTTTTTAAAATCACACCTTCAACAACTTCTTCATTAATAGTCGTTTTCATCGTATCCAAACTCCTTGAGATACTTTTGCTTATTTCTCCAATTTTTCTCTACTTTTACAAATAATTCTAAAGTCACTGGCACTTGTAAAAAACGTTTCATTTCACGTCTTGCATTTTGTCTAATCTTCTTAATCATCGATCCTTGTTTTCCTATAATAATGGCTTTTTGGCTTGGACGATCAACAACAATAGCAGCCATGACATGAACACCATCTTCATCTTCTTCCATTCTTTCAATGACTATCGCCACACTATGGGGAACTTCTTCATGAGTAAAATAGAGAATTTTTTCTCTGATAAATTCTGCCATAATGAATCGTTCGGGATGATCAGTAATATGATCTTTAGGATAATACATGATACCTTCATGTAAATCATTTTTGATTGTTTTTATAAGATCATTAACATTATCTCCATTTAAAGCACTGATAGGTATTATTTCTTTAAAATCAAATAATTCTTTCCATTCTGCTAATTTTTTTAAAATCTCCTCTTTGCTTAACAAATCAATTTTATTGAGGATCAAATAAACTGGTCCATCAGCTTCTTTTAAACGATTAACAATAAAATGATCACCTTTCCCAATCTTCTCATCAGCCGGGGCAATGAAAAGAACCAAATCTACACCATAAATACTATTTAAAGCATTTGTATTCATAAATGAACCTAATCCATCTTGTGGTTTATGAATACCTGGTGTATCCATAAAGACAATCTGTGCTTCGTCATCGGTATAAATACCTTGAATGGTATTTCTTGTTGTTTGAGCAGTTGATGATGTAATTGCTAATTTTGTTTTTAAAATATAATTTAATAATGTTGATTTACCAACATTTGGTCTTCCAACTATACTTACAAATCCTGATTTAAATGTCATAAATTTTCTCCTGTAAAAGCATATGGTAACAACTCTCTTATATTTGTTACCTCATAATATTCTTGACACCCTAAGATAATAGGTGTCTCACTATTTAATAATTCTGCAAGAACTTGTCGACAAGCCCCACATGGTGAAACCAAAGGCTCTTTTTCATTCACAATAGCTAAAGCTACAATATCTTCTTTATGATATCCTAAACAATAAGCTTGATAAATTGCATTTCTTTCTGCACACATAGATGAACCATAAGCAGCATTTTCAATATTTGTTCCATGAAGCATTTTCCCATCTTTTAATAATACGCATGCTCCCACATGATAGTGAGAATAAGGTGCATATGCTTTTTGACTTGCAATAAAAGCTTCATCTACTAGTTTTTGATAATCAATCATTTTCTTTCAATATGAAGACTATTCAATATTTCTTTTTGTAAAGTAAACATTTCTTTCTCGTCTTCCTCTTCCATGTGATCATAACCTAACAAATGCAATAATCCATGTGTAAATAAGAAACACATTTCTCGTCTTAAAGAATGCCCATATTCTTGCGCTTGTGATATAGCATGATCAACAGATATAAAAATATCGCCTATGCTTCTTGGCATTCCTTCTACATAAAACTGATCATTATCTTCCAATGCAAAACTAATGACATCAGTTGAACGATCAATGTTTCTATATTCTCTATTCATTTCATGAATCTTTTGATCATCAACAAGAACACATGACATTTCAATATCATCTTCAATATGCAAATGATTCAATGTTGCCTCTATGATAGTCATAAATTGTTGTTCATAACTTTCTTCACAAAGATTATCTTCATCTTCATATACAAAATCAATTGCCATAATCTCACCCTTTACTTATTATTTTCATATCCAACATTATAACATATTCATTTCATTTCTTCACTATCCAAACGATATGAAAATATTGAAAAGGAAATCTATTATAAAACAGATTTCCTAACCTATCAATGAATCAGTTTATTTTTTGAAGAACAGCCTTGCGATATATTTCACGTTTTTCTTGTGGTGTATTCAATAATTCCATAGCTTTATTTATGCTCACATGTAAATTTATCATAAGATTTTGAATTGATTCTACAAAAAACAAGTCTTTGCCCTTTTCAATTCCTTGTTCAATGCCCGTTTCAATTCCTTGCTCAATTCCTTTCATAATGCCATTTCTTTCAATACCTTCGCTTAAGTTACACATGTTCTTCATCTCCTTTTCTTCGTTACTTGTCATTGATATTCTTTAAAATTTACAAAAAATCATAATTGCTTTCATATCAATGTATCAGTTTAATTTTTGAAGAACAGCCTTGCGATATATTTCACGTTTTTCTTGTGGTGCATTCAATAATTCCATAGCTTTATTTATGCTCACATGTAAATTTATCATAAGATTTTGGATTGATTCTACAAAAAACAAGTCTTTACCCTTTTCAATTCCTTGTTCAATGCCCTTTTCGATACCCTTTTCAATTCCTTGCTTAATTCCTTTCATAATGCCATTTCTTTCAATACCTTCGCTTAAATTACACATGTTCTTCATCTCCTTTTCTTCACCACTTGTCATAGATATTCCATATTCTTCTTCCAATATCTCTTTTTTCTCTTGTAATTTTCTCTTATTAGATAATAAAACCTCTAATAATCTCAATAATTTTTCGTTTGACTCATTTTCTTCCGAAGCCAAACAAATCATAATAACTGAAATCAAATCATAATTTTCTTTCTTTTCTTTAACATTTCCAATCATATTTTGTTCCGTTAATTCATATCTTGTAATTGAATTTTCTCTTTTCTTTGATGGATTCGTACATATCCAAATTGAATAAACTTTTTTGATATCTTCATAGTGAGAATCAACAAATTCTGTACCATATTGCGAAGATATCATTCGACTTCCATAATAAACAGCTCTTTTCACAATTGGATATCCTGGATAAAAATCATTTTGTGCCTCAACATTCAATATAATTTTAATCATTTCTCCGTGATGAGGCGCAACAGCATAAAACTTTATATCATAATAAATATCCCCATCACTACCTGATTTATCTTCACTATTCATACTATGTATACGATCAGGATAATCTTGATGAACAGCAACCTCATTAATCTGTGGTTCACCCTCAATATAACGAAAAGCTATATCTTGAATATCACAATCATGAAATTCCTTCACACAATATTTTAAGATATGAGCAAGAATCAATCTAAAAGACAAAATTTTTTTACAAGCAGTGTCATAACTTATTTTTTGATAAAAATAATCTAAATTGTTTGAAAAATTTGAAGTAAGTATCATACTTCTTCCTTTCCGTAGTCCCCAGTTGCAAATATATTATATCACATTTATTTTCTAATAGCAATTATATTTAAAAATCCTAGATATCATTTTAAGATCAATCAATAAAACTATTAACGTCCAATGCAACAATACAATCCTCTTAAAACAACATTTT
>Ga0129308_1003447_pt1 | contig 11325 bp, 12 predicted proteins | sample L827metagenome_FD_94440 | JGI IMG/M metagenome (GOLD analysis project Ga0129308, IMG submission 94440) | Ring-tailed lemur group fecal microbial communities from Wisconsin, USA - L827 metagenome | ecosystem: Host-associated > Mammals > Digestive system > Large intestine > Fecal | place: USA... | reverse complement strand
GAAGTTTGGTATCGCGCTTGAATGGGGTTCAAGAGGCCGCTGGTTCGAATCCAGTCACTCGGACCATGCGGAGTGTCCTTATAGGATCTGAGTATCCTGTAATGGACACTCCGCATTTTTTATTTGCTCAAAAATAGGTTGCGCCCTGTTTATCGAATAGCAGCCGATCCCGGATGCACAGGAGCTTAACCTTGTGCTGGGTAAGCAAATCAATGTAGGCTTGCGTCATGCCCCATTCCCGCCCTATGCGGTCAATGCTGTTTACCAGCACCATATCCACCTCGCCAGCGAGAACGGCCTGTGTGACCTTTTCCAAGCCCGGACGGTCAAGGGTCAGCCCGCTGCCCTGTTCGACGGTAGCGCCGATAATGGTATATCCCGCTTGTTCCGCATAGCGGCGAAGCTGAGCGGCCTGTGCTTCAAGAGAAAAGCTGTCATCGTGGGCTATGCGGCAGTAAACGAAAACTCTCATACAGTCCACCACCTTATACCGCAATCTCTGCCGGGGCGTAGCTCAATGCTACGCCTCGTCTTGTTTCCAGCAGAATATCCCGCTCAGGGATTTTCCGGCGATCCGGCACCTCAAACACGCCGATGCAGTTGTAGTGGATTGTCACCCGCTGATTGGTTACACCGTCCTCCTTGACCGCAGGATATACCTCGATGTGGTCTATCAGTTCGGCTACCATGCGCTTGGTAATGGTGGTAGCATCCGTATAGCGGCGCACCGTTTCCAAGAAGTCCTCCACATCCATACGCTTTTCGTCCAGCTTTTTCACTTCCAGCCGCAGGGTCTTAATGCGCCCGGCGTTTTCACCCTGCTCCTGTTCATAGCGCTTTGCCATTTTCGCAAACCGGGCATCGTCAATCTTGCCGGAAACATTGTCCTCATACAGCCGTTCAAAGAGCGTATCCAATTCCCGGTCACGGGCCAGCAGCGCATCCAGCTCCCGCTTTTTGCGTACCCGCTCATTTTCAGCCACCTTTGCCGAGCGGCCCACCATAGCCTTGATAAAGTCGTTTTCGTACTCGTTGGCGAAACAGGCCAGCCGATGCACCTCGTAGAGAACGACCTGCTCCAAGAAGTCCAGCCGGATATAGTGAGTGGACGAGCATTTACGCAGCCCCGAGTTATGGTTTTGGCAACTGAAAAACTTGATGTCATGGTTATTCTGATTAAAATGGAAGTTCAAATTGCCGCCGCACTCGGGACACTTCATCACGCCGGAAAAAACGCTTGGCTCTTGGGTAACGGTAGGGTGCTTGCGCCGTGTCCCGGCTTTCAGCGCCTGTACCTTTTCCCAAGTAGGCCGATCAATGATGGCCTCGTGAACATTGAGGAAGATTGCCCGGTTTTCTTCCGGGTTTTCAATCCGCTTTTTCATCTTGTAGGATTTGGAGTAGCTTTTGAAGTTGATCACATCGCCACAATACTCCTGTGTGGTAAGGATTTTCTTGATTGTGGTGTGCCCCCACTTGGTAGGCTCCAAGGTGCTCTTGGAGCCGCCCCGACTTGTACCCTTGCTGCGCCAGTAATAGGTAGGATTGACGATACCATCAGCACCGAGAGCGGCGGCGGTTTCAGCCAGTCCGTATCCCTCCAGCGCCATGCGGTAGATACGGCGCACCACATCGGCAGCCTCGGGATCGACCACCCAAAAGCGGGGATCATCCGGGTTTTTGATGTAGCCATAGGGTGGCGGTGAAAGCGGAATACCAGCGTTGCCTTTCATCTTGTTGACGATCCGGCGCTTCTTGGAAATGTCCTTGGCGTAGTATTCGTTCATGATATTTTTGAACGGGGTGAAATCGTCCTCGCCCTCGTCACTATCCACGCCATCCGACACAGCCACCAGCCGCACATCATGGAGCGGGAAAAACTCCTCGGTAAGCTTGCCGACTTCAATGTAGTTTCGGCCCAGCCGGGACAGGTCTTCTTGTGTCAAGTAGGAACTAAAAAAATATAGAGATTTTTTGCAAAGAGTCCACGGTTTGTTCATATCCGTGGACTCTTGCTCATCTCTCAAGACCTTATTCACTTATGATGAAGTCCTTGAACTTCCATTCGAGATCAATCCGGTTGTCCGAGTGAACATAGATCGCTTTGATAAATGCGTGAGCCAACTCATATGTCAGCTTCTCAGATTTTGAATACTCATCACACACGGCTTCCAACTTATCGTCTGAGCAGGAACGCTCTGAGTCAAGCTGCTGCATCCGGTCATGAGCCTTGCGGATCGCTTCGTCAGTCTCCGCGATTTTCGCATCGGTTTCTGACTTCGCTTTGAGGTATTCTTCTCTTGAGATGTCTCCGGCTGTGTATTTCTCGTACCAGCGCAGCTTCACGCCTTTGAGCTGTTCTGCCTGAGACTGTAAAGTTCTGATACGAGATGCACATTCATCAATGGCACTCTTTCTGACCTTGCCGACTTTTCTGTTCTGGACTGCTTGCTTCTCAGCAAGAGCAACATACTGACCAATAGAGTTATAGATCACTCTCTCAAGCTCTGCCTCATCATACTTCTCACCAATGGCGCATTCAGTGTCTTTGTCGTGAGTAGAATGATGACAAGTATAGAAATAACCTGAGTTTCGGAGTTTACGCCGGGTCATTGCCCGTTTGCAGTTTGGACAATAAACAAGTCCCCTGAGAGGATATTGCCGTACTTTACGATCCGGCTTCTTTTCGCCGCCACGGATGACCGCCTGAGCAAGTTCAAACTCTTCCTTGCTGACAATGGCTTCGTGCATCCCCTCAACAATGATCCAATCTTCCTGATCCTGAGCTATGGACTTTTTGTTTCCAACACCGGCAGACTTGCGTTTGTGTCCCACAGTTGCACCGGTATAGACATAGCTGATGATCACCTTATAGACCATTGAGGCTGTCCAGCTAATCTTTTCACTCATACGGCTGAACTTCTTGTTTCCGGGGTATTTGCTTCTGAAATACTGTCCGGGTGTCGGAACTTTATCGTCATTCAGTCCCTCAGCGATTTGCGAAGTGTTGCTGCCCTCAAGAGCTTCATCGAAGATGCGCCGAACAACAGCAGCAGAGTCGGGATCAATAGCCAGCTTGTTTCTCTGTGTCGGGTGCATCATATAACCATAGGGCGCATAGCCTCCGACATACTTACCTTGCTTCATCATCTGGATTTTAGCGGTAGTTGTTTTGATCGAAAGGTCTTTGCTGTACGCCGCATAGATGATGCTGCGCATCACAACCTCAAGTCCTCCGGTTGTCCCTTTGTAGTCCTCACTGTCATATCCGTCATTGATGGAAATGAAGCGGACACCGAGGAATGGGAAGACGCATTCGAGATAGTTTCCCGTTTCGATATAGTCACGAGAAAAACGCGAGAAGTCTTTTACGCAGATCAGGTTAATCTCTCCGGCGCGTACCTTTTCCATCATCTCAGTGAAATGAGGACGCTGAAAGTTCGTGCCGGTATATCCGTCATCCGCAAACTCCAAGCGCGGATATTTTGCCAGCTCCGGGTGTTCATCGAGAAAACGATTGATGAGCATTCTCTGATTGCCGATGCTGTCACTTTCGTCCTTTGTGTAGCCGGTATCTTCATCAGCCAAAGAGAGACGGATGTAGATGCCGATTTTATAATCCTTGCTCATTTACATCGCCTCCTGAACTTCTTTGATACTCTGCAAGGTAAGTGCATAGATGTCACCGTATTTCATGACCAGCTCTATGCCGCCTCCCTCATGGACGCGGACAAGCTCAATCGCTTCGTCAACCAAGTCCTGAGAGAGTTTTGTAGCAGTGCTGACCGACTTCATCAGCTTGATCCATTTGTTGTCGGTTGACATTGCTTCATTGAAACGAGTTCTGCGCTGGACTGCCTCATCCAAGCGGCGAGACAGATCCGCGTACTGCTCATCATAGCTCTTCTTTGCGAAGGTGTATTCCTCTTCATCGAGGATGCCGTCAGCAAAGTCCTCATAAAGACGGGTACGCTTCTTCGCAAGACTGTTGAGTTTCAGATTCAGGCTTGTGACAAGGGCATTCTGCTGATCGCGGATGCTCTTCTCGCCGGAACTGCCTCTGAGTTTGTCAAGGAGCTTGTCGTAATCGAGAGCTGCTTTGACTTGAAGCTGGATAGCAGCGAGGACATCCGGCTCAAGTTTGTCCTGCCTCAGATAATGGGCAGTACATTTCTCATAGCGTCTTCCGGCAGCAGTGCTGCACTCATAAAACGCATACCAGCGTCCTTGCTTATCTTTGTCTATCTTCTTGCGATGATAGTACATCCTCTTGCCACAGTCCGCGCAAACAATTTTGCCGTCGAAGAAGTTGATGAGTGCTGCACGATGTTCCTCAGACTGCATCATCTTGGTCTGCCTCGCTTCGCTTGCAGCATTCATGATGTCCTGCACCTTCTGGAAGGTGTCACGGGAGATGATCGGCTCGTGAGTATCAGGAAAAACAATCCATTCATTCTTGTCCTTTACATTGTGGGACTTGATGCCGCGATAGATTGCTTTCTCTGACCTTCCAAGAACAGTATCACCGACATAATGGGGATTTGTCAGGATGCCGTAGAGTGTCGAGCTGTACCAGCCCTTGCAGGAACATCCGTCACCCTTGCGAGTGCCGTTTTGACGCTTCCTCAATTCTGTGTTCGGCGCACCCATTTCATCCAGACGGTCAAGGATCGTCGGGATAGAAAGACCTTCAATCTTCCATTGAAACATCAGGCGAACATACGGAGCAGTCTCTTCGTCGATAATCATTTTCGTATGCTCATCGTTCCATTTGTACCCATAGGGCAGATTCCTCTTCTGAAATGTCCCTTGCTCCATCTGTGCTTTGAGCGCAGTGGAGACTTTCCGGGATATGTCTTTCGAGTAAAGGGCATTTATCATATTTTGCAGAGGGATCATCAGGCTTTCATTCGAGCCATCGGTATCAAAACTGTCATAATGTTCTTTGATAGAGATAAACCTTAGACCGATCTGCGGAAATACGCGCTCAAGGTATGTGCCGGTTTCAATGTAGTCACGCCCAAAACGACTGAGATCACGAACTACAAGGCATTTAATCCTGCCTGAACGGATGTCGTTCATCAGACGGTTGAACTCCGGTCTATCGAAAACAGTACCGGTGCGTCCGTTGTCGATGTAAACATCTACAAGATTCAGATAGGGACAATCAACGAGATAAGCCTTGCATATCTCAATCTGATTGGTGATCACATCCACCTTTTCCGACTTGCCGCTGTTCTCAACAGAAAGACGGGCATAAATGGCGGTAGGAAATATCTGCGCAGGAGCAGAGACGATAACCGGCTGCTGTTCGACTGCGGCTTTTCTGCTTTTTCGTGCCATTCGCTCATCCCTCCTTTATCCGGCAATGGCAAGCTCTTCGGAATAACCGAGAACATATTCAAGTGTCTGCTGATATTCGTCCTTGTATTTGAAGACGATCTCATTAGCGTGATTTTCGTGAATGATGATGCGGTCAACGAGAGCCATCAGGACGCGCCGATTGAGTTCTTCAATGTTTTCATACTGCTTGAAGAGCGTTACCCAATTCCGTTCCGTCGTTCCGGTTGTGACCGTCTGCTTCATTTCCTTTTTTACGCGCAGGAGAGCTTCCTGCTTTTCTTCGATGATGCGTGTATAGCTGTTACGAAAATCGAAATACTCAGACTTGTCGATGATGCCATCGGACAGATCCTCGTATAACCGCAGCTTGAGCTTCTGATAGCGGTCAATTTCCTCTTCGAGCTTTGTAATCTGCGCCTCATAGTTAAAGGCTTTTCTGCTCTGAGAAGGAAGACGCTCAATCAGCTCAAGGGCTTTTTCCAGATTGATGACAAGCTCAATCTGATCATGTATTGCTGTAAACACCTTCTCTTCAACCTCTTTTGCGCTGATGCTGTGAGGACTGCAAGAGCGAGAGTGCTTATTTGTCGAGCATACATAGTAGATGTACTTCTTTGTCTTGGACGGGACCGTCTTGCGGATCATCGACTGCTGGCAATCGCCGCAGAAAAGAAAACCGGAAAACAGATGTGCCTCGTCCTGATCGGGAGCGCAGCGCATATCGCGCTTCATCATCGCCTTGACTGCCATGAAATCTTCATAGGAGACAAGGGCTTCATGGGCATTTTCTACCTTTACCCATTCCGTTTCGTCCTTGCTCTGGACAACACGGACTTTGTAATTTGGAGTGCCGCGCTTTCCCTGAGCCAGAACACCGATATAAACCTCGTTGGTGAGAATGCGCTGAATGGCTTTGTATGTCCATTTTGCCGTCTCTCCGGTTTTGAAGACGGTATCATACCGAACACCCTGAGAGTGCTTGTATTCCATCGGGGAGAGTACGCCCATCGCATTGAGACGGGCTGCAATCCTGCCGATGCTGATGCCGTCCTTATACATAGAGAAGATCATCTGCACAGTCTCGCGGACTTCTTCATCTACGATAAGCTGATTTTTGTTTTCGGCTGACTTCATGTAGCCGTAGGGAGCAAATGCACCCACAAACTCACCGTTCTTCTGCTTGACCTCCAAGCTGGAACGGATTTTCATTGAGATGTCCTTGCAGTAAGAATCGTTTATCAGGTTTTTGAACGGAATGACAAACGAGTCGGACTGCGGATCGCCGGTCAGACTGTCATATGCGTCATTGACGGCAATGAAGCGAATACCGAGCTGAGGAAAGAGCTTTTCAAGATAGCGTCCAGCGTCGATATAGTTTCTTGAAAAGCGGCTGAGGTCTTTGACCACAATGCAGTCGATACTTCCTTTACGGATTGCATCCTCAAGCTGCTTGAAGCGAGGACGATTGAAAGAAACACCACTGTAACCGTCATCAATAAACGGCTCACAGACAAGCTCGATGTCCTCATGTCTGGCGATGAAGTCTTCGCAGATCGCCTTTTGGCTTGCTATGCTGTTGCTCTCAACTTTATCTCCGTCTTCACGGGAGAGCCTACAATAGATAGCAGCGCGATAAACCTTTTTCGGCATAAAAATAACCTCCGTTTTCTGTTTGGTGTGATACATCAAATCAGAAAGACGAAGGCTTTCGCTTCATTTCATATGGAAAACACGATAAAGCCACATGACCTTTCAGGCAAGCGGCTTAGTCCGTATCTTCTTTTTTTGACCTGATCAGATTATATCACAAACTCATTCGCTTGTCCATAGAACCGGGCGAAAAGATTCAATTTGTTCATAATCAAAGTCCTCTCAAATAATGTTCAAGACAGTCCTCCATTGTTGTGTCCGTGTTGGAGAAGCTGATCTTTACAACCGTCTTTCCATCCAGATAACAATAGGGGTTTTTGATCTGCCTGATGAACTCTTGCAGTCTCTCTTCTCTCGGCGCATCCGGGTCCAGACGGACGCTGCTGCGCTGGACAAGCTGGCTGCGGTCAACCGTTTTCGGATTGACATTTTTCATTGTCTCAATGCTCATCATATATCAATACACCTCCTACAAACGATGTGATTTCAGGACAAAAGGATATGGCAGGACAACGGTTAAGAAGTCCTGCCACATAGTTTTCATCCTGAAACTATATAGTAAGTTTCGTTAAGTTCGTTTCGTTGTTTCCGGTATATTTGCAGCACGCACCCCTACCGGCAGAGCCCCACAGCTCCGGGAATGCTACGGACTACCGCTGGTACGCAGTATCATGGGACTCTCACCCCTCCGAGGATCGCTCCGAGCCGCCCAATCAGAGAAAGGACGGAAGTATCATTATACCCAACTTCTCCATCATGGCGATCAGCCGCACCACACGGCTGTTTAGTCTCTCTGTTGATCGCTCGCTCCGCAAGGGAGGTCATGGCGGCAGAAGACAAGTCGCTTCGAGAAAAGAGGAAAGATCCGCAGCACTGAGTATTCAGTTTTCAAGGAGCTGTGAAGGAGGCTTGAATTAACCCCTTCACTTTACAACGGACATTTTTTTGCTGGTTGATGGTCCTCACCCCCAAATTTTTTTTGCTTTTTTCTGAATAAGTTCTCTACGCTTCCACGCGCACTTGAAATTGATACCCTCGTCTCGTGCGTACTCCCGAAGTGGTGTTCCCCCGATTATGCACTTCTCGTACAAGTCAAGCTGGGCGTCGGTTAGCGATGATCTCATCTCTTGCTCAAGCATCCTTGTTGTGATGTCGTTGGTAAAGTCATGAGGATCAGCCAACCATGCTGCTGCCGTCACATCATCATCCGGAAGAGCATCCAGCGAAAGGATGCTGTTCTTGTCTTCTGCTTCTTCCGTATCTTCGGAATTGCTGCCCGTGTATGACCGGCGCAGTTTCTTTTCCTCTGCACGAAGGACTTTCATGACCTCACGGTCAACCTCCGTTACTTCGCCGGTGAGCTTCACACGAACCATGCACTTGCCGTCCTCCGTAGTCCAGAGGTCATAGTCGAACTCGATAGGGGTTTTAGGGATTCTTTTCATTGTCTTGTCCTTTCCGCTGGCGCGGAGCAGCGGAAGGACGAGAAAAAAACGAGCCGCATGACGGTGAGCTAAAATCCCATGCCGATAAAACAGAGTGGTAAAACTCTGTTCATGCGGCATCGGAAGACTCACCAATCAGCGGCTCCATTGCACAGCTATAAAATATTTATTTGTTAATCGCTAACCTCTACTTGCCGAGAAGTTGAAGATAGCGGTTTAACCGTCTCATACTGAGAACATCAAAGACAGTCTCGCGTCCACATTGCTTGCACTTGGCTTGGACATGACCTCTTGTGTCCTCAAACACAACGATTGAATTATGTTTGCAGTACGGGCATTGCACGATACGCTTCTTTTGCGTTAATATTGCGTGACGCGCCCTTTGGATTTTGATCTGCATTTCAGCAGATGGCTCAGTTACTCGGATGTTTCGTCTCATGCCCATACCTCCAACGGATCAACATAATCAAGGTAGGGGCGATCCTCGATGTAGCCGAGATGTCTCAGCCGGATGACGGCAGCAGCTCTGGACACGCCAAGCTGACTGCATATCATGGAGAGAGATAAACGGTCACGGTAAGCAAACCTCCCCTCATAGTTGATGAGCGTCTTGCCTCCGGCGAAATACCACATGGCAAGATCAATCTCTTTCTGAGGCATAAGGATTGCTGCGCCTAAGACATTGGCGTGCCACTCATTCCAATCCTCACGGGACTTGAGATCGCGGAGGGAGTATGCTGTTCGTGCTGCATACTTCTTTTGGCAAGCTGATTTCACTGCTTCATCCTCCATCGAATAGAGGATTTGATGAGCGCATTCATGGGCAAGGGTAAATCTCCGCTTGCCGCAGAGCTTCTGAACTTGTCCGGGCTTGATGAAGCTCTCGTCCAGAAGGACTTGATTCTGTCTGAGGGGAATGGTGCGTTTAATACCCATTTCCTCAATGATATATTCTGTGTCCGCATATGCCGTCAGACCGCAGATGCTCCCATCGGACGAGAGACGGGCGAAAGAGACATTCAATCCGAGATAGTCCTTCGCAAGCTGGTCAATCGGTGTTGCACGAGCGATGCGGACTTCATCAGCCTCTTTACCGAAAAAGAACTCATTGAAGTCTTTGGTAACGGCTGCTGCGATTTCTTCAATTTGCTTGTGGGATAAGATCAATTAGCTGTCCTCCTTTGCTTCTACAAACCATTTTTCACCTTCTCTGAACAGAAAGGACTCCCTCCCTCTGATCAGCACTGTATAGCGAATACCGCCTCCACCAACCTTTTTTGAGGCTGCGCGGCACTTATATAAGATTTGGTCAATGTTGAATACCTGACCGTTGTCCCAACGGATGAGCCGAGGGAGAGCTACGCCCTCCTTGTCCACATCCACATTAACAGAGACATATGCTTTTCTACACTGAACTTCCACTTTGTCGTACCTCTCTTTCTTCGAGTGCGCATTAACACGGGGCAGCTAATACGCACGATTGCTCATTGAAACTTCCTTGACCATTCCGACTACCCATATTTGTAACTTTTCTTTGTCTAATTTCTCAAACCTCTTGACAAGGTGAGCAATCAGGAGTAAAATATGAGTAGTTGAACTGCTCGTTTATTATTATACGCACTTGAAGTGCCTTTGTCAATAGTTTTGAGCAATTCAAAGTCGCAAACTTTTTGTGAACAGGAGTGATTACCAAAATGACATTTGGAGAGAAGTTCAAAGCTGAACGAGAAAAACGAAACTTAACGCAGCAGGAAGTAGCCGATGGACTGGGTATCAACCGGCGCATGATCACACGGTATGAGCATGGCTTGTCCTTCCCCCGATCCAGAGACGCATACAAGAAGATCGCAGATTACTTTGAAGTCGATGTTAATTATCTACTGACAGAGGACGAAGAGTTTGTTGTTCAGGCAACCGAGCAATACGGCTCTCGCGGCATGAAGCAAGCGCAGGATTTAATAGAAGGTATGTCGGGCTTGTTTGCCGGTGGTACTCTGTCTGATCAGGACAAAGATGCAGTTATGAAGGCGTTGCAGGATATTTATTGGGAGTCTAAAGCCCGTAATGTTGAGAAGTACACGCCGAAGAAGTACAAGAAGACCGGAGAAGAGACAGACGCTTGATAAAGTCCGGTTTTTTGTACCTATCATTCATTAGAATATATTTGGCTACTTGTAACATTAAGGGGGTGAAGGTCCCGTGATAATTCGCTCCGAGGAAATCTACAACAAGGCGAAGAGCATTGTTAGAAGCTGCGGAACAAGGGACACCTTGAAGATTGCCCGTGAGCTGGGCATCTATGTCCATTATATAGATGACTTTGACGAGCTGCTGGGTATGTATACATATCGCCATAAAGAGAGACATATCCTGCTGAACTCCAACATGGAACACATGGTCATGCAGATGGTATGCGGTCATGAGATCGGTCACGACACCTTCCATCGTGACCTTGCAAAAGCGAATGATTCGCTGCCGGAGTTTGTCCTTTTCGATATGCGTACCAAGCACGAGTACGAGGCGAATGCCTTTGCAGCTCATGTCATCATTGACGATGATGACCTCATCGACTATATGCGTCAGGGATATGATGTGTTGCAGCTTTCACGCGCAATGAACACGAATATCAACCTGATGCTGATCAAGCTCAATGAAATGAATCGCATGGGCTGGCGTTTGAACTTGCCCTATGTGCCTCATTCTGACTTCCTCAAGAATGTCAGACCGGAGGGATAAAGGCATTATGGAAATCACTTATATTTTGAAGGGTCAATCACTTTTTCTGTGGGATGTCGGTAGGGGCATCGAGCAAATGAATTGAATAAAGAAGAGCCACCGATTAGGATAGGGGTATGTCCGGCAAGACAAATACTCCGCCCTAAAGGAG